>VAPL010577463.1_pt1 | contig 14923 bp, 15 predicted proteins | sample 3395061 | NCBI WGS metagenome assembly VAPL01 (sample SAMN08290444, study PRJNA428436) | hydrothermal vent metagenome | isolation source: Deep-sea hydrothermal vent chimney 2 | place: Pacific Ocean: Juan De Fuca Ridge | depth 2182 m m | reverse complement strand
GCTATGGTGCGCATAACGCACCACTACCGTGAAAAACTAATAACCTCCCTTTACGATACGCTTGGATATATTCTGAGATGGGTTTTATATTGTCGCTTGTTTGGTGGATTCGCTACGCTTAATCCATCCTACCGATGAGGTCGGAGTTGTAGAATCCACTAAGGGTAAGCACCACTCTGTCTACTGCGTCTCAATTTTTTCTTAGGAATCGCGAGGTCAAGTTTTTCCATCACCTTGGCATTCGATTTTTGCAAAGCCTGACGCTCGCCATGTGACATACCGCAAAGCGGCGTATTTAATTTGAGGTGTTAGGTTCTTCTTTTTTTTCTTTTCCTAACCAGAGATAAACGAGACCGGCCAATGCCGCACCAATAATCGGTGCAACCCAGAAAAGCCATAACTGTGATACTACCCAGTCTCCGACGAAGACCGCGACACCCGTGCTTCTTGCTGGGTTCACGGAGGTATTGGTGACTGGAATGCTAATGAGATGAATTAGCGTTAAGCCTAATCCAATGGCGATAGGGGCAAATCCTGAAGGTGCTCGACGATCGGTGGCTCCGAGTATAATGATTAAAAACATAAAGGTCATGACGATCTCAGTGGTTAAGGCAGCGACAAGACCGTATCCACCTGGCGAATGTTCGCCATAACCGTTTGACGCAAACCCGGCCGTTAAATCAAAGCCCGCCTTGCCCGAGGCAATGAGGTATAACACGGCGGCTCCGGCAATGCCACCGGCCACTTGTGCAACAATATAAGGACCGAGTTCAGCGGCAGAAAATCGACCGCTTACCCATAAGCCGATCGATACGGCAGGATTTAAGTGACAGCCTGAGATGTGCCCAATGGCAAACGCCATCGTTAATACTGTGAGTCTAAAAGCAAACGAAACACCGAGTAGTCCGATACCTACATCTGGAAAAGCGGCAGCAAGTACTGCACTACCACAACCGCCTAATACCAGTCAAAAGGTGCCAATGAATTCGGCGCCGAGTTTTTTTGCTAATGTCATTATCTATTATCCTTAACAGTTATTGAGGGAAAACAAGCTTCCAATAGTTGCTGAGGATTAAACCTAAGTGGTTATTTAAAAAACAAAGGATTGGTATGGCATTAAATATTGCCTCCAAGCCCATTTTTTTTATGAGTATGATATTTTGACTTGAAATGTATTTGGCAAGCAAGTCTCAGAGACAATTATTAACGCTTTGCTGCAAAAAAAACCAGGAGGTGCGTTAAATATAGTATTGCCCCTAGATTTTTAGATGAATGGTGGCAAACTTGAATCATTAACAGTGAATGTTTATTATATGCCCAATAGTGAATAATCTTTGAGGCAGATATGATGTTAATGTCAACGGACCCAAAAAGTGCTGAAGCGATTGCCAAAATGCGGCTTGCAAGCAAGCTCGCTGCGGCGACACTTGAGATGATCGATGAGCATGTTAAACCGGGTATCACGGCGGAGCAGCTCGATAAGCTTTGTCATGACTTTATTGTGGACAACGGTGGAAAGCCCGCCTGTCTGGGGTATAATAATTATCCAAATACAACCTGTATATCAGTTAACCATGTGGTGTGCCATGGTATTCCTAAAAATAAAAAATTAAAAAATGGTGACATACTCAATATTGATTTGGTCGTCGAAAAAGAGGGTTACCATGGCGATACCAGTAAAATGTTCTTTGCCGGCACGCCTTCCATTTTGGCCAAACGCTTGGTGGCAGTGACTCAGGAATGTTTATATCTTGGCATACAAGAAGTGAAGCCGGGAGCAACATTAGGGGACATTGGGGCTGTGATTGATCAATATGTGCGTAGTCATGGTTTCAGTATTGTTGAAGATTTTTGTGGGCACGGTATTGGGCTGAAAATGCATGAAGAACCACAAGTTTTACATTATGGTAAACGAGGCACAGGACAAATATTGACCCCTGGCATGACATTTACCATTGAACCCATTGTCAATGTGGGCAACAAAGAGGTTAAAATTTTGCCTGATCAGTGGACAGCCGTCACCAAAGATCATCAATTGTCTGCGCAATGGGAGCACACCATATTAGTGACGGACACGGCCTTTGAAGTATTAACGCAACGAGCAGAAGAAACCATGATCTAGGGGAATATAGCCAGCGTGACTAAAATTTCTTTGAGGTTGTGAAAGCCTGCCGAATAATGCATCAAGCAGAGCCTATTAATGACCCGTCGATGTCTTGATCGTCGTTACCCGATCTATAATACAATCACCTGTTCGACGATTAAATAAAATAGGGTAATGCTCACCATTTGCAATATGATAATACTCTTAGTGATCAACTGAAAGGTGGGTTTTTGGATTTTATGACGAAGCCAGTGTTGGGCGACAAATGCCATGGGGGAACCGCCGAGTAGTGCATGCAAATGCAAAATATTTTCTGGGACACGTCTGAAAGACGTTGATGAAATCTGTTTGTCATAAACATATAGCAAAAAAGTGGAGAGATTGATGCCGACTAAGTAACCTGCGGGTGGTCTTAGGCCAAACCGGCCGAGCATGAGCGTGATGAAGGCGGTGAAACAAAAAGAAAGGATGATAAAGATTAAATGGAATTTCATTTAAATTGTTCAATACCGGTTTTAATAGGGCCTGCGAGCAGTATAGCAAGCGGTTTTGTCATTGCCAAACCTTAAGATGATTTTGGGGAGAGGGTGGGGGCATGCATGAACTTATTACACGTTACAAAGAGGTGGTATAAGATGGAAAAGACACTGGTAACAAGCACGACTTTAGCGGAACATTTAAACGATCCCCAATGGCTTATTTTTGATTGCCGATTTTCGTTGGCGGATAGTGAAAAGGGGCAGCGGCTATATCAACAGGCGCATATACCCGGTGCCCTCTATGCCGATTTGAATCAGGATTTATCCGGGCCAAGCACCGTTGGAAGTGGTCGGCACCCCTTGCCATCGGTGACCATGTTAAGTCACCGGTTGTCTGAATGGGGAGTGACAGCGAGCACACAGGTGGTGGTATATGATGACTGTTGTGGTGCGATGGCGGCGCGCATGTGGTGGTTGTTGCGTTGGTTAGGGCATGAGGGTGTCGCTTTGCTTGATGGTGGATTGCAGCAATGGCAACAAGAGCAACGGCCACTCGATCAGCAGTTACCTCAACCAACGTTTGGGCAATTTTTTGCTAAACCCGATGATGATGCCTGGGTTGATACGCCGTTTATTGAGCAGCATTTGCAAACGACTCAGTATTGTTTATTTGATGCTCGTACTGAGGCCCGTTTTCAGGGCATTGAAGAACCCATTGACAAGGTGGCTGGGCATATTCCGGGGGCCATTAATATGCCTTTTACAAATAATTTGGAAAGAGATGGGCAGTTTTGTCCGAGTGGTACTTTGCGGCGTGATTATCAAACTAAAATGACCACGGCGTCAGCCGCTCAAGTCATATTGATGTGTGGTTCTGGAATAACAGCTTGCCATGGTCTTTTGGCCATGGCGCATGCGGGATTGGTAGGCGCTAAATTGTATGTCGGATCCTGGAGCGAGTGGATTACAAATTCTCGTCGAGCGATTGTAAAGACATAGCTTATTTTTGTGGATTCGCTGTGCTTAATCCACCCGACGAGTCTATTTTTCCTAAAATCAGTTTAAACTTACGAGTTTGGGTTGGCAAGATGTCATCGTAATCGATCTAGCATAAGTTTAAAATGTATCATGGATTTATTTGATTTAAAGATATGGATGCTGTTTAGTAGCGCTTTGCTATCTTCAACGTTATTACCCGGTGGTTCTGAAGTGGTGTTGGTTTATTTGCTTAACTTAGCAGAACATTCACCCCTGTGGTTAATTTTGGTGGCGACGGCGGGTAATACGCTCGGCGGCATGTCGTCATGGTTCATTGGGTTTATCATTGTAAAATATTTTCCGGTACGCCGTTTTTCGGAAGCAAAGCAACAAAAAGCCTTAAGCCAGATTCAGCGTTGGGGTAGCCCGGTATTATTATTGTCATGGCTGCCGATTATTGGTGATCCACTTTGCTTGATGGCGGGCTGGTTAAAAATACGCTGGCTGCCCGCGTTGGTTTATATCGCCATCGGTAAAACGTTACGGTATGCAGTGGTGGTTTGGCTATTTTATCGTTTTTAGCGTGTACTGTCTGTTTGTATGAAACATATTCATTTGAATATGTTTCATCACATAAGAGGGAAACCACACTTGCGGTGGTGGGTTTGGTCTTTGATTCCGTAATATTTTCACTCTGCTGGGAATGCTTATCGATTTATTTTAGCAAAAAAACCAAGCTAATTTTTGACTTTATACATGCTCAGAAATGAAATCTAGGTTAAAATGTTTGTCTTGTATATTCCCTTAATTTTGGCGAGGTTTAGCTCTAGTCCATGCGTATTCGTGAAATTCCCTATAACTATACTTCTTTTTCGGATCGCGAAATTGTTATCCGTTTTTTGGGCGTCAAAATGTGGGAGGTGCTCAATGAATTGAGAGATTCTCGGCGCACCGGGCGGTCTGCCCGGATGTTATTTGAAGTGCTCGGTGATATGTGGGTGATTACCCGCAATCCCTACATTCAAGATGATTTACTGGAAAATAAAAAACGACGCGAGTCATTAATTCATGCACTGCATTATCGTATCGAGAAAATTCATTGTCGTTCAGAGGGTAATGACTTAACCATGGAACTCATCGAACAGGCTAAGTTTGCCATCGCTAAATTTGAGTTATGGTTGGAGCAACAAAAAGATTTACGAAAAAAAACATTAGCACGTTTAAGCAAACATACTCGTAAAGATAATATCGACTTTAGCGGCCTAGCTCGTATCTCTCATGTAACGGATGCCACCGATTGGCGAGTGGAATTTCCATTTGTAGTGATTTGTCCGGACTCCGAAGAAGAATTAGCCCAGATCGTGGCGGCGTGTATTGATCTACAGTTGACCATTATTGCGCGAGGGGGCGGTACCGGTTATACCGGTGGCGCAATTCCATTGCATGCCAAGACGGCGATGATTAATACAGAAAAACTGGAAGGCTTAGGCGAAGTCCGGATGCAGTCTATCCCGGGTGTCGAAGCGCCGGTGGCCACGGTGAGAGCCGAAGCGGGTGTGGTGACTAAGCGGGTTTCAGAACGGGCGGCTGCACAGGGTTATGTGTTTGCCGTGGACCCGACCTCACAAGATGCCTCGACCATTGGTGGCAATGTTGCGATGAATGCCGGCGGCAAAAAAGCGGTGCTATGGGGCACCACATTAGACAATTTAGTTTCGTGGCGAATGGTGACGCCCGATGCCAACTGGCTGGAAGTGGTGCGCCTTAACCATAATCTGGGGAAAATTCATCAACAAGATTTGGTGACGTTTAGAATTACCCGATATCAGGCGGATGGCAAAACTCGGCTAGACAGTGAACCTGAAATATTAGCAATGCCTGGCACGGCATTTCGTAAATTAGGTTTAGGCAAGGATGTGACCGATAAATTTTTAGGGGGGTTGCCAGGGATTCAAAAAGAAGGCTGTGATGGACTGATTAGTTCGGCGGTTTTTCTGCTACATCGTATGCCCAAGGCGATACGCACCGTGTGCATGGAATTTTTCGGACATAACCTCGGCCATGCGGTGCCAGCGATTGTGGAAATCAATGATTATCTGGCGCAGCAACCCAAGGTGGTATTGTCTGGCTTAGAGCACCTGGATGAGCGTTATGTGAAAGCGGTCAATTATACCACCAAAGCGGCGCGAGGTGAATGTCCTAAGATGGTCTTGATTGCCGATATTTGTGGCGATGATGAAGACGCGGTATCCCAGGCGGCGTCCACCGTGGTGCGTATGGCAAACCAACGTGATGGCGAAGGTTTTATCGCGGTGAGTCCAGAAGCGCGACAGCGATTTTGGCTGGATCGTACCCGTACTGCTGCCATTGCGGCTCATACCAATGCATTTAAAATCAATGAAGATGTGGTGATTCCGTTAGCGCATTTAGCTGATTATAGCGAGCAAATCGAGCGTATTAATATTGAATATTCGATGAAAAATAAACTGACAATAATCGATGCCGTTTATGACTATTTAAACACTGAGCGCTTTAGTGAGACACAAATTGAAAACTACCAGGCGAGCAGCGAAATTGATGCGATACTAACGCAGAAAACAACCTCGGCAAAAGCGGTATTGGATAAAATAAAAAATCAATGGCAACTTATCCTTAGCGAATTGACTAGTCCGGCCGTCAACTACCAAGCTATTTTGGTGACTGATGTCGTTGCTAAAATACAACCCAATGATCAGTTAATTGATCTTTTGTTGCGCCGTGAGATGGTTATTTCTTATCGACAAGCTGTTGAGCAACCGCTCAAAGAAATTTTTAGTGGTCATGAGTTAGAAACGATTCGTCAACGGTTCGATGAAATACACAAGCGCATTCGCAGTAGTCGGCTGTTTGTGGCGACTCACATGCATGCCGGGGATGGTAATGTGCATACTAATATTCCGGTACACTCCAATGATTATGACATGTTGCAAGAAGCCGACCGCATTGTTGAGCGAGTGATGGCCTTGGCAAAATCGTTGGGCGGTGTGATTTCAGGTGAACATGGTATCGGTATCACTAAGTTTCAATTTTTAGAGGACGCGGCGATTCAGGCTTTTGTCAACTATAAACAAAAAATCGATCCACATGGCCGGTTCAATCGCGGCAAACTCATGCCGGGCTCCGGTTTGCAGCGTGCCTATACACCTTCGCTGCGCTTATTACAGCAAGAAGCTTTAATTCTGGAAGATAGCGAACTCGGTGCCCTAAACGATGATGTGCGGCATTGTTTGCGTTGCGGCAAATGTAAACCGGTATGTAATACTCACATTCCACGCGCCAACTTATTATATTCACCGCGCAATAAAATTCTTGCCTCGGGTTTGATCACAGAAGCTTTTTTATATGAAGAACAAACGCGTCGTGGTATTTCCTTGCGTCATTTTGATGAAATGAATGACTTGGCTGATCATTGCACCGTATGCCATAAGTGCTTGCCACCTTGCCCGGTGGATATTGATTTTGGGGTGGTGTCTATTCGCATGAGAAATCTTCTCAAAAATCGCGGCAAAAAACACATGAACGTGGGTACTTGGTTATCCATGGCTTTTTTGAATGTGAATGATCCCATGGTTATCAAGGCCATGCGTAAAACACTCATTGAATGGGGCTATGCCGGGCAGCGGTTAGCTGCATCGGTGGCTAAAAAAATACCCATGCTTGGCAATAACAAGCGGCCTGCGGCCACCATCGGGCGCGCATCAATCAAAGCGCAAGTGGTCAACTTTGTTAAAAAGCCCATGCCCGATGGTTTACCGAAACAAACCGCAAGAGCCTTGTTAAATATTGAAGATCAGAAAACCATACCGATCATTCGGGACCCATCCAAAGTCACTGAAGATTCAGAGGCGGTTTTTTATTTTCCAGGCTGTGGTTCCGAGCGCTTGTTTAGTCAGGTAGGCTTGGCTACGTTGGCGATGTTATACGAGGTGGGTGCCCAAACGGTATTGCCCCCCGGTTATTTGTGTTGCGGTTATCCACAAACCGCTAGCGGTAATGAAAAAAAAGGGCGGCGGATTACCACGGATAACCGGGTATTATTCCATCGTGTAGCCAATACTTTAAATTATCTTGATATCAAAACGGTGATTGTTTCTTGTGGAACTTGCATGGATCAATTATCAAATTATCAATTCGATAAAATTTTTCCAGACTGTCGGTTACTCGATATTCATGAATATCTGATGGAAAAAGAGCTCAGCTTAGGTGACGTGCAAGGCGTACAATATTTATATCATGACCCTTGTCATAGTCCCATGAAAACCTATCAACCCATTGCGGTTGCTAATAAGTTGCTCAATCAATCGGTGAGTTTATCTGATCGATGCTGTGGTGAAGCGGGGACTTTCGCCATATCACGCCCTGATATTGCCACCCAAGTGCGTTTTCGTAAAGAAGAAGAGCTTAACCAAAGTATTCAACAACTCACGGGTAAATCGCAAGCAGACAAGGGTAACGTCAAATTGTTAACCTCTTGCCCTGCCTGTGTGCAAGGTTTATCGCGCTACCGCAATGAAACCGGTTTGGATACTGATTACATTGTTGTTGAATTAGCCAAATATAAATTGGGTGATGAGTGGATGAAAAATTTTGTGGAAAAAACCAAACGAGGTGCGATTGAACAAGTGTTGTTGTGATGAAAACTCACTCGCTTAAGTGAGTGCTTGTTGATTTTTGAAAAATTTTTCTCGATAAAAATCGATGAAAGCACGCACTTTTGCCGGTAAGTATTTGCGATTGCTGTACAGCGCGAATAGCTGATTAATGGGTAGGTTTTTAATTGCAATGGATTGGGCTGGCATGACTTCGACGAGTACACCTTGATGCAATAACTTGTTGATTAACACATCGGGCAATACTGTCAGGCCGAGATGTTGTTGTACCGCCGATAGCATGACTGTCACGGCATTCGTTGTCACGGGTCCAGAGACTTGCATGAGTTGTTCGTGTTGATGCTTGGTGAATAACCATTGATTAAATGTTTCGTACACGATGCAGTGATGGTACTGCAAATCTGCCGGGATTTTGGGCGTGCCATATTGAGCTAAATAATTAGCTGTGGCACATAATACCATTCGCACATTAGCCAGTGGTACCGCAATATAAGAGCTATCAACTAATGTTCCAACCCGTATGACTAAGTCCAGACGATCTTCCACTACGTCCTGAAAATGATCATTACATTCGATATCAAGGGTGATATCAGGGTATTTTTTTAAAAATTCCCCCATGTAAGGGGTGATGATAATATCGGTCCACGTGAAAGGGGCAGCGATTTTTAGGATGCCAGAAGGGGTTTCTTTGAAACCCGCGATGGATTGTTCTGCGTCAAGCACGTCGTGCTGAATTTTTTTGGCTTTTTCATAATAAATTTGTCCCGCTTCGGTGAGGCTAAGTTGACGGGTGGTGCGTTGTAATAGTCTCACCCCTAAATACGCCTCTAGATGATTGATCTGACGGGAGACGGAAGGTTGAGACAGTCCAAGCCGACGGGCACTTTCTGAAAAACTGCCACTGTCTGCCACCGAGATAAAGACTTGCATACAAGCAAATAAATGGCGCTTTTCCATAGGGTAATAATCGATCAAAATTAATTCATTCATATTATGAATAAATGCTATACCAAATTGAGAGATTATCAAAGCGATCAGGATAAATGATAATACTGGCTATCTGTCTAGCTTAAAACTTAACAGGAGTGAACAATGAACGCATTCGATGTAAAAGATAAAATTGCTTTAGTGACAGGCGCTAACCGTGGTATTGGTGAGGGTTTTGTGAAAATTTTATTGCAGCAAGGTGCCAAAAAAATATATGCAGCGGCTCGAAATTTAGACAATCTAAAATCTATCGTGGCCTATGGCCCGCAAGTTATTCAACCGTTGTTGCTGGATGTGACCAATGCCGATCATATCATGAAACTAAAGACGCAAGTAGGGGAATTAGACATTCTCATCAACAATGCGGGTATCGCTAATGCCTGTACTTCGTCATCGGATCAGGCCCTTGAAATTGCACGTCTTGAAATGGAAACTCATTTTTTTGGTCCGTTGCATATCACTCAAACCCTGTTGCCTTTGCTCAAAAATGCCGAGCAAGCCGCTATTGTGAATATATCCTCCATTGCCGGGATTAGCAATTTTCCCGTGTTAGGACCTTATTCAATGACTAAGGCGGCGCTGCACTCTTTAACCCAAGGCTTGCGTACTGATTTGGCGAGTTTCAATATTCAAGTGGTGGGTGTCTATCCCGGTCCCATTGATACCCGCCTAGCCGAAGGCATGGATATGGATAAACCTAAACCAGAACAAGTCGCGATCAAAACGTTCGAAGCATTAAAACAAGGTGAGATTGATGTCTTACCGGATGATTTTTCCGTGCAAATGTATACCACTTTTCTTGAACATCCACATCAATTGGAAAGTGCGTTTGCAGACATGAAATAAGGAATAGGTAAGTCTATCATGTGGAGGCGCTACGCCTATTCACCCTACATTAATTCTGTATCCATTCGATATTTTTGTAGGGTGGATAACGATAAACCCATACTTCAGTGTTAATCGATCATGAGTTGCGCTCTTCACCGTTGTTTGGTGCATATAATGCACCCTATTACTACTATATAATACGGTTAGCCAATAAACTTGCCACCTTGAATACGTTGTGCTTCCATATGTTCCAATTCTCTTGCGCCTGACACAACGATTTGTGGGGCGGGTGTGAAATCTAGGCTGTTGTCTAGTTTGTCATAAGCCACTGAGTTTAGGACCAATTTAATGGCATTTAAGCGTGCTTGATGTTTATTGTTGGAGCGAATAATGGTCCAGGGGGTCTCGATGGTGTGAGTGCGCTTTAGCATTTCGTATTTAACATCGGTAAAATCATCCCAACGATCTTGAGCCTGTAAATCGACTTCACTCAACTTCCACTGGCGTAGCGGGTCTGTTTTGCGTCGTTCGAAGCGGCGGGCTTGTTCTTCTTTGGTGACACTAAAATAGAGCTTTAATAACATGATATCTTGCCGTGCCAAATCTCGTTCAAAGCCGACTACGCCCCGCATAAAATGTTGGTATTCTTCTTGGGAGCAAAAACCAAACACTTTTTCTACCATGGCGCGGTTATACCAGCTACGGTCAAACAGTACGATTTCACTGGCATGGGGGAAGTGTGCAATATATCTTTGGTAATACCATTGGGTGCGTTGTTCTTCGGTGGGTTTTCCTAAAGCAACAATGCGATAGTGTTTTTCATTCATATAGCGGGTGACACGTCGAATGGTTCCACCTTTACCAGCGGCATCTCGGCCTTCGAAAATAATAATCATTTTCTTTTGATGATCTTCCAAATAGCGTTGCAGACGAATGAGCTCCGCCTGGAAGGGCTTGAGTTCTTCATCTTGCTGATATTTAGCGACGGCTTTTTTATTGCTTGTCTTTAGGTGTTTATTTTGCTCAAGCAATTGTTGGTTTTGTATGAGTAAATTTTCATGTTCAGTTTGTTGCTTTTCGAGTTGGTTCATAGATTATCGCCTCCCCTGACGAATGGCGTTAGTTTCGGGTTTTGTATTTTGCTAATAAATCGAATAACACCCCTTCTCTTAATGCTCCACGCGATACTTCCATTTGTTCGATTTTTAGACTACGAAAAATCTCTCTGAGTAAGATAATGCCACCGGGAAAAACTTTCATACGTTTTTTCGATAAGTTGTCAAATTGCAATTCGCTGAGGTGAGAGGCTGTGCTGATGGAGGTGAATAAACGGTCCAGTGAGTCACGGCTAATGTAACCGTCACGGCTCCAGGCGCAATCACCAATAACTTTTCCGACCGCTTTAATTGTTCCCGAGGCGCCAAAAACTCTTGGCGGGATAGGTTCAAATTGTGAAATGAGGCGGTCGAGTTGTTTGCGAATAAAGGCTTGTCCGATGAGGATGTCTTTGGCAATCACGGCTTCATCGGGAAAGATGCCATGGGTGGCTGAAATGCAGCCAATGTTGACGCTCACGGCTGAACGGGGTGTTAGGTGAGTGCCACAAAATAACTTCAGTGCTACGGCCGCCAATGTCAACCACCAGGATGTTTTCGTCATCGGTGATCGCATTGCTATGAAATACACCGTTATAAATTAGCTTGGCTTCTTCATCACCAGAAATAATCTCGATGGGGCAGTTTAATATTTGTTCTGCGGCGGCGGTGAATTCAGCGCCATTTTTGGCATTGCGTAATGTTGCCGTACCCACCACCCGAATACCTTCTGGCTGATGCTCAGTGAGCAGTGTGCTAAAATGTTGCAGCGCAGTTAATCCCCGCTGGCTTGCTTCATTAGATAATATATCCGACTTATCCAGTCCAGAACCCAATTGAACCATATCTCGAAATTTCGCCATGACATCGAGTTTACCAAGGCGAAATCGACCGATAATCATGTGAAAACTGTTTGAACCCAAATCCACCGCAGCAAAGGGTGGCGATGCTTCCATTGTTAACATATCGATTCTGTCTGCCAGTGGTGTTTGATAACTCATTTTTATTTATTATGTTTTCATACGTACCCTAAAAAAACAAGTGGTTATCTCTTAAATACAGTGGCTTTAGTGGTCTCATTGTTGAGTATCGCTTGTGATTAGGCATGAAATTTTTTGTAGTTAGTTGGTTGGTCTCCTACCTATGACTCGTGTTGATGATAAAGTGAACGAAAATTGATGGCGATATGCACAAAAATTGCCGAAAATAGCAGCAAAAAAAAGCTAACTTTTTTCGTGCAAAAAACGACCGAAGTGAAAGTCTTGCAAGTTTTTGAAATTTTTATACTTTGGAAAAGTCAAGTAGGTTCGAACGATGCCCTGACTAAGACTCTGCAGTGTGGATTAAGCGCAGTGAATCCATCTATGTTGTACTAGATACAGCCTGTTCTCTGAAAAACTGTTTTATTAGTACTCAAAACGTACAACAATAATTCAATTCACTTGGGTTTTGCAATGTTGTAATAGTTTTTTGATACGTCCATATTGCAAAAACACCAATGTTAGCTGTTTTATTGAGACTCTGGTTTTGTAATGTTGAAAAATCCCCCCGGCTGCTCTAACAATGGCCATTAAAGTTGTAAATTTAATCAACATAGTGTTCATTAATAAATCAGAAATCACACATTTTAGGCTGCCCAATGTCTGAATAGAACTTAGAGAAAGCCTTTAACAAAGTTACGGCTAAAACCTGCCGAGAGATTATCAAAAAAATACGGAAAAGGTGTTTTGGAAGGAGGATGCAAGAGAATATGAAAAAAAACCACTAAATATCAGATGTTTTTTGGGCTTCGCTTGGGTCGAAATGATTGATTTATGCATATTTTCATGGGGAATATGGGAAGGGGAAAAAGCTTTTTAGTATAACACGGAATTTTCCTAAGTCTACCGGGACATCTGCAAAGATTTATAGTTCGACTCGATAATGGTCTGTGTCAATAAAAAAGGCCGTAACTTTTACGGCCTTTTAAATAAATTATTTATTTAAGAGTGGTTTTGCGGCGGCGTTGAATTGCTCCGGCGCCAAACCCAATTAATCCTAACCCTAAAAGTGCTAAAGAACTTGGTTCAGGCACTGGAACAGCAGAATCACCTATGAATTCTGCAGTGCCGACTAGAGCAAAGCCATCTGGAGTTGAGCCACCATTAGGGAACGGCTGAAAGCTAGAGCTAAAAGACCAGTCTGCGAAACCACCGATAGCGTCAGCTCTTGTATTTGTATCAAAGTAGGCTGCAGCCAGTCCACCAGTTACATCTAATAGACCCCTACCCGCACCAGTTTCTGCCCCTACTCCAAAAGTAGCGCCTGGCTCTAATGTACCAAAAAGTGTTCCTGCGCCTATTGGCCCTATGGGGTCATTTAGATGGCCAATTAGTGACAGCCAAAGTGAACCATTGTTGGCAGTGGTTTTGTCTTCAAGATCAAAGTCTGCTGGTGTGTCTACATAAAAGTTTATCCAGCCGTCCTCAAAAACAAGATCTATTTGGCCATCACCGTTATCATCATCTGCAGAGATAACTTTATAGCCGCCGAATTCGTATGTGAGTTCACATAATGCGCAAAAGTTAACTAAACCATTTAACGATGTTACTAAGCCTATGCCGGCTGCAATATCACCAACGGCGTCTAAGTTGTTTTCATATAAATTTGATTGAGCGGTAAAGTCAAGCAGTACATCTGTGTTCCATGTTATACCACCAACATTAACGACAACTGCGTTGACATTGGTCGCGGCAAGAAGAAAGCCTGCTGCCGCTGTTAGTTTAAGATATTTATTCATTGTGTCCTCCTGGAGGAAGTGTGGGTATAGAGAGAGAATAGTCTCATGTTTATTTTACTGCATCATTGATACCAATATTTGAGTTCTCCCCTGGCCGTCGTGTAACTTTATGTTTTTCAAAACAATAAAGTGCCATCTTGTATTTTTTCCTAATGAAATCCTGGCTGAATATTGCTCCATAGATGGACTTTGTAAGATTTACCGACAAATTTGAAAGCAAATTTCACGTTATTTTTTTATCTTTGCTTTCTATAATTTTGTTCTTTATGTTCAAACTATATTTAGCAAAAATCTAAGTAGTCATTGTATCCTATTGAAAAAAAAATCTTTTTGTTTTTTTTATTTCTTCGTTTGGTTTCTAATTTTTTGCTCACTGTTAGCCATTGCTATTGTAATTTATTTCGACTTTAAGTAGGCACCATTCTATGATGATGTATATTGGGACTAAAGTTGGTTTCACTACCGTACACTTTGATGTAAAAACCCATTGACACACTATTGTCAGCAATTGAATGTTTGAGGCCAAAATCAATGAGAGGCGTTTGTTACTATCATTGTGAGGCTTGGCTTATACTCAAAAATGCCTATCCGGCGGAGTTACGAGGCCAGATTGCTCATCATTTGAGCGTGTGTGTTAATAGGACTGTAGTTTCATTGGGCGTGGCCAAAGTTATCTTGCCGTCTCATTGGGGGACAAGCTCCTGGCCGTCGCTAGGCGGAGAGCCATTAAGCTATTGGCCTGCGTAATGGTCACTTTTACAAAAAAGGCCAAAGTTGCGTTGAATAAATCTCCAAACGAAAAGATAAGGCAAAGCAAAGGATAGATACCTTAAGCAGGAATAGTTGTTACAGGCATTGGTCAGCCCCATTATGGAATTTTCTATTTTAAGAGGCGTCACATCTAACTGGGGAATATATTGATCGACGAGAGACATAAGCTGTTGATTGTAGTGCTCTTTTATTAGTCTCTACTAAGGTTAAAACCACCGCCTTTAGGCGGTCAGATTTATCTGCGATCCTCAAGG
>VAPL011180694.1_pt1 | contig 14925 bp, 11 predicted proteins | sample 3395061 | NCBI WGS metagenome assembly VAPL01 (sample SAMN08290444, study PRJNA428436) | hydrothermal vent metagenome | isolation source: Deep-sea hydrothermal vent chimney 2 | place: Pacific Ocean: Juan De Fuca Ridge | depth 2182 m m | reverse complement strand
GTTGCTTTAACTGGTTTGGTACAGGCTGAGCACTTTCGTGACGAAGGCAAAGATGTGTTGTTATTTATTGATAACATTTATCGATATACGCTTGCAGGAACAGAAGTATCAGCACTCTTAGGTCGTATGCCTTCTGCGGTTGGTTACCAGCCAACGCTTGCTGAAGAAATGGGCACGTTGCAAGAACGCATCACCTCAACAAAACAAGGTTCAATTACATCCATTCAAGCTGTGTATGTACCAGCGGATGATTTGACTGACCCGTCACCAGCAACCACGTTTGCTCACTTGGATGCGACGGTTGTATTGTCACGCCAAATTGCAGAATTAGGTATTTACCCGGCTGTTGATCCACTTGATTCATCAAGTCGTCAACTGGATCCTTTGATTATTGGCGAAGACCACTACAATACGACTCGCGCTATTCAAGGCATCTTGCAACGCTATAAAGAACTGCGCGATATTATTGCGATTCTGGGTATGGATGAACTATCAGAAGAAGATAAATTAACAGTTGCCAGAGCACGTAAAATTCAACGTTTTCTTTCACAACCTTTTTTTGTTGCCGAAGTGTTTACTGGATCACCAGGTAAATATGTGTCATTGAGCGACACAATCGCCGGTTTCAAAGGAATCATTGAAGGTCAGTATGACGATATTCCAGAACAAGCCTTCTATATGGTCGGCACCATTGATGAAGCGTTGCAAAAAGCGAGCAAAATGGCGGCTTAGTAAATTAAGGATTAATTATGGCTGCTACAATGAAAGTTGATATTGTGAGTGCTGAGGAGTCGCTTTATTCAGGCGAAGTGCTCATGCTGTTTGCACCAGCGACCCTTGGCGAAATCGGTATTGCACCAAGGCATACACCGTTGATCACTGGTTTGGATGCGGGTGAATTACGCATTAAACACATCGATGGTCCTGATGAATCCATGTTTATCACTGGTGGTATTCTCGAAGTCCAACCGCATTTGGTTACAGTGTTATCCGATGTTGCCAAACGTGAAAAAGATCTGGACCAAAACGCTGCTCAAGAAGCAAGAGACAAAGCTGCGGTAGCAATGCAAGATACATCAGACAAGATCGATTATGCAAAAGCGCAAGCAGAGTTTATGCGTGCAATCGCCGAATTGAGAACAATCGAGCGATTGAAAACGCGTAAATCTAAATAACAAGTTTCTATATTTCAACGATGATTGCCTGATAGGATTCCAGATCTATGGAAACCTGATCAGGCTTTTTATTATCAGTTAATCGAAAATATAAGCGATGAGGCAGCTGAATAACTGGATTGATCAAGCCAGGTGATTACAGACTGTTTCTAAGGAAGATAGTATGAGTATTAAAGTCGTCATTCTTGCAGCAGGTAAGGGCACTCGCATGCGCTCTACTATGCCTAAGGTGTTGCATAAAATTGGTGGTGTTTCATTATTGCAGCATGTTTTAAATACAGCGAGTCAGTTAGAACATGCAACATCTTTGATTATTTACGGTCATGGAGGTGAGCAAGTGATTGACAACACCAACCATGATGGCGAATGGATCGAGCAACGTGAACAAAGAGGCACTGGACATGCGGTACAGCAAGTATTGCCGCATATTAATCAAGATGACACTGTGCTTGTGTTGTATGGCGATGTTCCATTGATACAAGTAGAAACATTGAATCGTGTGCTGCAACACGCAATTGACGGCAATGTTGGTTTGCTGATTTATACTATGGATGACCCAACTGGTTATGGACGAGTTATTTGTGATGCCAGCGGCAATGTTCAAAAAATAGTTGAACAAAAAGATGCAACAGAAGATGAGCTTGCAACTAGAGAAATTAATACAGGTATCCTATCAGTTTCTGGAAAGCACCTGCATCAATGGCTTGGTGAATTACAACCAAACAATGCACAGGGAGAATATTATCTGACCGATATTTTTCATATGGCGGTTAGAGATGGTATTCAAGTGAATACTGAATCAGTTGATAATGAAGCTGAAATCACAGGGGTCAACGATAAAAGTCAACTCGCACAACTTGAGCGTGCATTACAGAAAAGACGTGTTAACGAGCTCATGCAGCAAGGTGTTACTTTTTTTGACCCGCAACGATTTGATTTACGAGGCACTGTCGAGCAGATTGGCAGTGATGTAACTATCGATATCAATGTTATATTAGAAGGTCATGTGTCGATTGGAAGCAACGTCAGTATTGGTCCCAATTGTGTTATCACCAATTCATTAATCGGTGATAATGTTTCAATTATGGCAAATAGTATCTTAGAAGATGCCATCGTTGGTGATGCAAGTACGATAGGGCCTTTTGCACGGTTAAGACCTGGCACAGCCTTGAGTAATGATGTCAAAATTGGCAACTTTGTTGAAACCAAAAACGTAACAATCGGCATTGGATCTAAAGTAAACCACCTGAGTTATATCGGTGATGCCAGTATTGGCTCAAATGTCAATGTAGGTGCAGGGACAATCACTTGTAATTACGATGGCGCAAACAAACATCAGACAACAATTGAAGATGGTGCCTTTATCGGTTCAGATACTCAACTTGTGGCACCAGTTGTGGTTGGTGAAAATGCAACAATTGCCGCTGGATCAACCATTACAAAAGACGCACCAAAAAATCAACTCACATTGAGTCGAATTCATCAGATTTCAAAGCAGAACTGGAAACGCCCAGTCAAGAAATAAAATCTGGATGACGGTTTAGGAATGAAAATTAAATAACCTGGACTTTCTGGCGCAGTATTTTTGTTTGCCATCAAGGCGTGGCAACAGGCGCATAGTAGGCTATGTAACTGTTGTCGCAATGCTGAAGGCGAGCAAAAAGGCAAGTCAGAATATCTAGGAGGCTGTTCGAGAATAGAAAGCCTACTGCGGAAACGCGGATTTTGGTCCATTTTCCCGATTAAATTCGTTCAATACAGCAGGTATTCGCCTCATTTAATCATAAAATTGACTCAAAACCGCTTTCCCTCGTTCCGGCTTCTATTCTCGGACAGCCTCCTGGGTTATTTAATTTCCATTCCATAGTGAGCTGTTTTTTTTATTGAACGATTTAGTGACAATAGGCATCAACCCGACGTTTTTGTTGCTTGCGTTTTTTCTCAAGCTGAATACCTTTTTTGGTACTGTAACCTTCACGCAAATCATCTTCAATATCCTCGATTTTTAGTTTAGCGCTGATACAAGCACGTCGATCTGAATTCAATTTCTTTTGACGCTTGTTGGCGGCTTTTTTGTTTTTTTTCCGTTTATTCACAAGCGCTTGTTGATTGGCTAACCGCTGTTCTTTTCGTTTCAAATATTGTTCTTGAAAATATAAATCATTTTTCAGCCGCATCAGAGCTTCCCCTTCAGTCACCTCAGGAACGGAATCGTCGGTTTCAAGAACTTCGACCTGCTGAGAATAGCCAACAATATCACCATAATGCACTTTGCCGTTTTGATCAGTCCATTTTTTTATGTTGGCTGCTTGGCTAGTAACCGAACCTAGTGCCACAATTATTAGTAAAAACAATCTTATGGTTAACATGCGTACATTTGTCCCAATTTCTTAAATAGATAATTTAAAGATAGTTGATAGAAGTGTATATTTCCATTCCTTAGCGTTTAGATACATCAATTGAGGCAATTCGAAATCAATATACGACTTATATTGCACAGGACCTTTGTTCATTTTTATGTGGTTTGATGGAGTAACATTACCAACAAGATGCCGTATTTTTTGTTTCTAACACATTATAGGATTTCCTTATTCAGCGTTTATTCATTACTAATAATAAGTCACCGAATGTTTAGCATTTAACTACTGTTAAGTATTGATTTAGGATCAGTTAAGACACCACATGATAACCTGACGCAGAAATTTGATTGTATACATCCGTTTCTTAATGGTTAGTCGTTTGTTTGATAATGGTGTTATTACTCTGTGATAGGGGGTTTTATGAAAAATAAATTGATAGGTTTAATGACAGTGATACTGAGTTCACAATTATTAGTGTCATGTGCGGTTCATCAACCACGAGCGTATCAAGGTGCGCTGGCTGGTGGCGGTATTGGCGCTGTTGCTGGGGCGTTAATTGATCGACGCAATCGTTGGCGAGGAGCGATGCTGGGCGGTGCACTGGGAAGTGCTTTTGGTGGAATAACAACGGGGATATCTTCTCGCGCACGCGAGGAGGCAGCGTATTCCAATCAACAAATTGCTTATCAATCCAAAGATGGCTGGGAACGCGTTCAGGCTACACCAATCAATTATAATGAACACACTCAATGCCATAAGGTTTCCGAGAAACGCTGGCAAGGTGGACGTTTGGTGGATGATAGTATTCATGAAGTCTGTGAAGCTGATAAAACAGAATATCGTTACTAGGAGGCTGTACACCAGATTTGACTATAGCTCCTTTGTTTGTTTTGTCCCCTTTATTGAAACCTATACAGTTCTATTCTTATACGAGTTGGGGACTCAGTCCCGACATGTTTAGGCTCTTTCTATTATCCACAACGCTAAAATTATCTGAATGCTGGCTGAGGGTAATTGCTTATAACCCTATTACCTTCCATGCTGCTCAGAAAAATGTTAAATTAGCTGAAAGAATGCTAGGGGGCTGTTAGAGAATAGAAAGCCTACCACGGAAAAGCGAATTTTGGCCCATTTTTCCGATTAAATTCGTTCAATACAGCAAGTATTCGCCTCATTTAATCGAAAAAATAGACTCAAAATCGCTTTCCCTCGCTACGGCTTCTATTTTCGGACAGCCTTCTAGTGAGATGAACACTTAAACTTATACCAAGATCCATGACAATGTAGAGCGTTTCCACACTATCGCTTCTTTCTAACAGGCACTAAAGAGTGAGGATTTAATAATTTCCCGATGTTGACTTGCCTTTAGGCTTAGTAGAAGCGCAAATAAAATAGTTATATAACCTGCTAGCGCCTATTTCACTAATATTCCTGTGAAACCAAAATTCTACGTCAAACTTCTGGAAGTTATTAAATTCTCGCTTCTTGGTATTTCGCCAAGCTGTGTTGACGCTATTAATCAAGACGAATTCTCCAAGACAATCTCTTATCAATTCTAGGAGGCCCCGAGAATAGAAGCCGTAGCGAGGGAAAACGGTTTTGAGTCCATTTTTTCGATTCAATGAGATGAATACTTGCTGTATTGAACGAATTTAATCGGAAAAATGGGCCAAAATCCGCTTGTTCCGCAGTAGGCTTTCTATTCTCGGACAGCCTCCTGGTATTTCTGTTTTGAATCAGGCTTGGTAATCTTGATTTCTAATCTGTTTATAACAAGTAGTCCTCTTAGGGTCTGGAAATCAATAAGTCATTGTTTTTTCGACCAGATTTAGGTTGGGTTCTGTTGATCTGATTGAGCAGAACCGCAGGCGTAGTGCGCTACGTTGAGGGTTTTTCGATTGAAGATCGACAGAAGATGACCTGAAGCTGGGCGCAAAACGGTGAATTATTTATTGACAGGCCCTTATATTAAGTTTTTTAAATTACACACAAGGAATTGAACTCAATGAAACACGAATTACCTGCACTACCTTATTCACAAGATGCCTTGCAACCGACGATTTCCGCAGAGACGCTGGAATATCATTATGGCAAACACCATCAGGCTTATGTTACTAACCTGAATAATCTTATCGAAGGCACTGAGTACGCTGAGTTGAGTCTTGAGGATATTATTCGTAAAGCAACGGCAGGCATATTCAATAATGCAGCGCAGGTTTGGAATCATACTTTTTACTGGAATAGCCTTTCACCTCAAGGTGGAGGTGATCCAAGCGGTGCACTTGCTGACCAGATTAAAACTACGTTTGGTTCTGTTGATGCTTTCAAAGAGCAATTTAGTAAAGCTGGAGCAACTCAGTTTGGCTCTGGTTGGGTCTGGTTGGTAAAAAAAGCTGATGGTTCTTTGGCAATTTACAGCACTGCTAATGCCGAATGTCCTTTAACTCAGGGAGATACTCCATTGCTAACATGTGATGTATGGGAACATGCTTACTATATCGACTATCGCAATGCGCGTCCTAAATATCTGGAAGCATTTTGGAATCTGGTTAACTGGGATTTTGCTGCAAGTAATTTATAGTTCTATTGCAGCTATATAGACATCATTAGTTAAAGGTAACTCAGCGTAATCAATAACTGCTTAGATTGTCCGCTAGGTTGTTCAAAAGCAAGGCGAAAGCGCGGAGTTTACAGGTGTAAATGAGCACTTTCAACGCAACTATTGGGCAAAATAGAGGGTAAGCTGAGTAGTTACAATTAAAGAAACCTTGCTGTAGTGTTACAGCAAGGTTTTGTTTTTGTTCAACAAGCGGTGACTCACCAAAACGGACTGCTGAATCACCAAGTCAAAGATCCTGCTCCTTAAAATGCATCCATACCGGATCAACATGTTCTGGCAACGTTGCTAATTGTCCTAATCCATTCCAGTTTTGATGTGGTCCGTGGTAGTCAGAACCGATGGATGCAAGCAGGTCGAAGCGTTGAGAGAGTCTGCCGAATTTGTTTGTGTCTTTGCGTGTGCTGTTTCCACAGACAACCTCTATCGCTTGCCCACCAAGTTGTTTAAAATCAGTCAGTAGATTATGCAAAACCTTGCTGCCGATCTTATAACGATGCGGGTGCGCAATGACCGCAATTCCGCCGGCTTGTGTAATCCAGCTCACGGCATTTTCCAAACTAGCCCATTGTGTCGGAATATAACCAGGTTTTCCGCGTACCAGATAATGTTTAAAGATTTTTGAGACATCTTTTGCACAACCTTGGGTCACCAAATATTGGGCAAAATGTGAACGGGTGATGGTGCCTTCAGCAGCGAGCTGTTTTGCGCCATGATAGGCATCCTGAAAACCACTTTTTGCCAATGATTCTCCGATTTTCTGCGCACGATTTTCACGTAACTTACGTAGTTCTGAAATGCCTTGTTGCATGGGTATAGAATCTGGATTAAAGTCAAGTCCGACGATATGAATAACGGTTTGCGACCAACTGACGGACAGCTCAATTCCAGTAATTAAATGGATACCAAGTTGATCTGCTGTTTGTTTGGCTTCTGCCAAACCTGCAGTTGCATCATGATCAGTTACTGCCAGTGTGGTAACACCACAATCATGCGCTTGTTGCACCAATTGTGTAGGCGTTAATGTTCCGTCGGATGCCGTGGTATGGGTGTGAAGATCGTAACTCATAGTATTAATGATAGCGGATAATCCCATTCGTACAGATATTAGGATGAGGCTTGTTGCGCCTCTCCGTATAGTTTGGCATACAATCCATTATTTTGTATGAGTTGGTCGTGATGTCCTTGTTCGCAAATCGTGCCATCTTCGAACACATAAACATGATCTGCCTGCTTAACAGCACTGAGTCGGTGAGCGACAATAATGGTTGTGCGACCTTCTAAAAAACGCCCCATTTCGGTGTGCAACGCTTGTTCTGTTGCAGTGTCCAAAGCAGAGGTGGCTTCATCCAGAATGACAATTTTGGGGTCGCGTAACACCATACGTGCAACTGACAACCGTTGTCGCTGGCCGCCAGACAGACGCATGCCAAAACGCCCAACGATGGTTTCCAGCTTTTGTGGTAGCTCAGAAACCACATTTTCCAGTTGCGCAATTCGCAGAGCATTCCAGAGAGCATCTTCTGAATAATTTTCTCCCATCGTCAAATTGGCACGGATGCTGTCATTCAGCAACGCTGGGTGTTGCAGCACTGTAGCGACATGTTGACGCACCACATCAAAGCCAATACGAGTTACTGGGACACCATTGTAATGTATACTTCCAGAAGTTGGTGGATACAAGCCAATCAAAACACTGATTAAAGTTGATTTTCCGCCACCGCTGGCTCCAACCAAGGCGATTTTTTCACCTGGTTGAATCGTCAAACTAATCCCATTAAGAACGTTTGGTCCATCACCATACGCAAAATAGACATTATTCAGAACGACGCCAATTCCTTTTTTATCAATTCTCTGCTCGCTGGCCTGTTCAATAAACGGATTTTCCAGTGCCGGGTAATGCGGTTCTTCCTGCAATTCAAATAACTTATTCAAGCGTTGCAATGCAGCTTTGGCACTATACAAAGCATATTGCATATTTAGCACTTCCTGGACAGGAGCCATCATAAACCAAAGATAGCCGAATACCGCTAGCATTTTTCCAATAGTCAATCCTGAAAACAACACCATCATCATCGCAATCGCCCGAAAAATATCAAAACCAAACAGCAAGATCAAATGACTGAGTTTATTGGCAGCATCACTTTTCCAGGTGAAGGCAACAGTATGATCTCGAACATCACGCGCTGAATCACTCAGCTGACCAAGAAAATGTTTTTCGCGATTGCTGGATCGAATTTGATGAATCGCCTCCAGAGTATCCGTTAAACTCTGCTGAAAAATACCGTATGCTTCATTCTGGCGTCTCTTCAGCTCCTTGACACGCTTACCCATACCCATGGTAAAAAATATCACCACCGGATTGAGAAACAAGATAAACAATGCCAGTTGCCAGTGCATCCACAACAAAATGCATGCAGTGCCGATAATCATCAAAGTGGCCACTATAAAACGGCTAATGGTATTGCTAATGAATTGATCGACAGTATCAAGATCTGTCACCAGATAAGTGATGATCTTGCCACTGCCCAGAGTCTCGTACTCGGCCATAGAGATTTTCTGTAAGCGATTGATTAAACCAACCCGCATTCGGTAAATGACATCTTTGGAGATGTGAGTAAATAACCGACCCTGGTAGACGTTGAGAGCGATTGCAATAAAACGCAAAATCAAGGTAATAAACAATATACTGGTAATGTAATAAACTGGACCGTGCCAAATTTCTGGCAATATCGATTTCAGTGTGGCAACAATGGTGTCTGGTTGCTTTAGCAAAACCTCGTCTACCATCAGTGGCATCAGCAATGGCAATGGAACTGTGCATAACATTGCCAGAACTGCGACCAGATTAGCTCTCACCAGTTTACCTTGATGCTGTAAAGCAATCTCACGTATATATGACCAGTTATAAGCTTGTGGTTCGGTTGATTTTTGGATAGGGGTTCTCCTGCTAAATTGACTGTGATCGTAACATAAGTACCTGAGTATACAAATATCGATAAATCATTCTGTTAACTGTCACTAACATGGAAGATTCAACTGGAACAGCTGCAGATTTAATTTTACCTGTTATATTAACTATTTATTATTCTGTGCTATAACTTACCTATTGACGCACTCTGTCAACAAATCAGTTGATGTGAGTTGTGCCCGTGCTTTTTTCTCACATGCAGGATCATTCCAGGTAATGAAATACACTGTAAAGTGGTATCAATTTTTCCATATTAGTTTCGCGCTAATATTTTTGGTCGCAGGTACAGTCGCCTACGCCATTCCTTTGGATCAGCAACGCCAGCTGTTTTTAGATGCAGAATCTGCCATCAAAAAAGGGCAGGTGGATCGCTTGCAGGAGATCCTGCCACAGCTGGAAGATTATCCTTTACTCCCTTACCTACGATACAAATCATTATTAGGTAAAAAAAATCAGTTCAAGAAAGTGGAGTTATATTTGAAAAAATATTCAGATACTCCATATGCCAGTTCCTTACGTAACAATCAGCTCACTCTATTAGCTTCGCAAAAACGCTGGAATGAGTATGTCTCTCTCTACGCAACAACCAGTAATACTAAACTTCAATGCCATTATCAATGGGCCTTGCATAAAACCGATCATACTGAAAGTGCGTTAGAAGGCGCAAAGCAGTTATGGCTGACAGGACACTCTCAACCCCCGCAGTGTGATGCATTATTCCAACTACTGAAACAGAAAAAGAAGCTATCCAATGAGCTGATTTGGCAGCGTTTTGGTTTGGCATTACACGCAGGAAATCCGTCTTTTGCGCGCTATCTAAAGAAATCTTTACCGACAAAACTTGCCAATACTGCAAACTTTTGGCTTAAAGTCTATCAGTCTCCCCAAACATCCTTGCTTAATTGGCGATCATGGCCTGGAAATAGCAAACTCTATAGCGAAATCTTTGTACAAGGTTTGGAGCGATTAGTCAGCAAAAACCTGAATTTGGCAAACAAGATATGGCATCAAGGTAAAGACCACTTTATTATCAGTTCTTTACAGTCGGCTCAACTGGAACGAAAACTTAGCTTGAAAATGGTCAAGAATCGCCATCCTCAAGCACTTGATAGCTTGTTTACCCTTGCTCCTGAACAAGATAACGAAGATACTCGCGCATGGAGAGTTCGGGCAGCGTTACTTAGTAATGACTGGTATCGCGTCGATGCGGCATTAAATCGTCTGACAGATGAGGAGCAAGCAACATCGCGCTGGAGATACTGGAAAGCCCGAACCCTTTCTGCTCTCAGACAACCTCTTTCTGCAAATCTATTGTACAAACAAATTGCTAATGAAAGAGATTTCTATGGATTTTTGGCAGCAGATCGAATTAAACAAGAATATTCACTGAATAATCATCCAATAGAGGTTTCCTCTTCATCAGCACAGCAACTCGAACAATCCTGGCCATTTCAAGCCATGAAAGAATTTCTGGCTGTTGACCATGAGCTGGATGCACGTCGACTATGGTGGTACAAATCACAGCGCCTCGAGCACACAGAATTGCTGGCAGCTGCCAGACTGGCAGAACAATGGGGTTGGCATGATGTGGCGATTTTTACCGCAGCACGCGCAAAGCACTGGGATGATGTTGAATTACGCTTTCCGCTTGCCTACAAAGAACAAGTATTAAAGCATGCTGCTAACGCACAACTCAGGCCATCCCTGGTTTATGGAGTGATTCGTCGCGAAAGCGCATTCCGGGCAAATGTTTCATCAAGAGTTGGTGCGCGTGGCTTAATGCAAATCATGCCTAAAACAGGAAGAATGCTGGCGCGTAAACTCAATGATCGTTGGCGTTCTGCTGCTCAATTGTTCAAGCCGGAAATCAACTTGCGCTATGGAACAACCTATTTAAAACAATTATCAGATCGCTACAATAACAATCTTGCCATGGTTGCAGCAGCCTATAACGCTGGTCCGCACCGTGTCGAGCGTTGGCGTCCAAAATCTCAGTCAGTCCCTGCAGATATCTGGGTTGAAGCAATACCTTTTAATGAAACCAGGAACTATGTACAAGCAGTACTGGCATATATGTCGATTTACAATCATCGTTTAGGCGGAGAAGAATTCCATATAGAGACTGTGATCACAGATGTCCACCCTGCAAATCTCTCCTCAGAAATCATTAATGTTGCAAAACAACAAAAGCAGAGTAGCTGATAAATATTTTCAGAATCAATAATACCTGAATCTTGCAAGTACTCGTAAATGGAAGAGATCAGTGTGTTTGATAAGCGCATTCTGGTAGATCAATATCAAGTACACTGACCCCATGAATTATGACCCCATGAATTATGACCCCATGAATTATGACCCCATGAATTCTAGCTGGGAAAGGGCGTTAGAATTCCTATCTTTTTTTCTTGAACGTTGAACGGTTGCTTACCGTTTGTCATTTCACCCTAAATGACTTAATAAAATTCATTATCAATTCTTCGTCACTTGTAGAAAATACAGCATTGATTACATCATCATTCACAGGGCTTGATATGGTAAGGGATGTTTGTATATCGGGATTTTGGTTTCTATCCTGACGAAAAAATATAAACCCATCCCTTTTGTACACTGCAATATATGTTGCTAATTCAAAGAACATTTCTCGGGTTCCTATAACATCCTTGTTGCTGACATGCTTTTTATCGTAAAACGCTGATAATAGTTGTCTTCTAGTGTAATTTTTGAGTCCGTAATCGTTAGGGATATACACAGTAGGTGTTTCATTAACACCGAACAAAACTTTTTTTCCGGCTAATACGAAAATAAACTCATTATCTGACCTTTTTACATCGTATTTTTGAGGTACTGAAAATATGTACCTATTATCATATATCACTTCTTTATAATCATGGGGAGTCTCAATAGTTTCAATAGGTTGGGTTGTGGTGTCAAAATCTTTTGCTAATGTAATATTGCTAATTAGCAGTGAAAGTATTAGTAGTAATTTCATTATTGAACCCCTAAGCCATATGCTGCTCTTTGAATCAAAAACATATGATTTGTCATATGGCTGGACTTGCAAATAGAGCTGATTTTACCCATTTTTAATTTAGCTTCTATAGATATTTTGGTTCTCCAAATCCCTAATAGATACTTAACAGCAGCTATTGATGTGGATATGCTATTTTTAGGTATGAGGTTTGGTGTGCTCTTGATCCACTCCATTCCCCGTGTGCAGTTCTTAAGCACTTTAATCATTTCATAAAGCTCTACCGCAGCCGCGTCGTTCCATCTATGAATCGGCATTGTTAGGTCTCCATTAGTTAGAAATAAGTATAAATCCGCACAAGCTTCTCTCTCTTCACTAGTCATAAGTTTCTGAGCTATATTATTGAAAAATAAAGTATAACTTGCCGTGGCTTAGGATACAATCAAAAAAGAAAAATGGGAATTACGGTTACAGTTTACTAAATCAACATAAACGGAAATAGGGGCCAGAACACACGATTAGGCGAGAACAGGGGACACGAGAACAGGGGACAGACCACGTTTAATTTATTACGATTAGTGATAAAACGTGGTCTGTCCCCTGTTTCCCTGCCCTGATTTAGAAATGTCCAATGGCGCAGCAGCTTTGGAAAATAAGCCTGACTGGACTATGGTTAAAAATTCAGCAAAACCGAGTTATATGATCATTGTCTCTATATGGAAACAATGAGTTTCTATCTGCCCATCTTATCATTTGTAATTATCAATTGTATTCTAATCACCAAGTGTTACAGCATCTTTTTTGGCAGCCCTATCAATAGTTTTTTCTTGGCGGCGGCGATCATAACTCGACTTGCGACACTGTTAGTGAACGCAATGTATTAATTATTTAAAAAATATGATTGCGTTAATCCATCTTTATTTAGTAAGGAAAAAACCATGAAACATCTATCAACATTTAAACTTTCAACAATCGCACTAACAACGTTAGCGATTGCTCCGTTGGCATTTGCCGATAGCATTCCATCTGTTGTCGTCACAGTGAAAAACCAAGCCGTTCAACGTGGCAGTTTCCAAACTCCGGTTTGGGGTGGTATTCATGATGGAACTTTTGATCTATATGATCGCGACATAGCACTAGGAGATACGGATGCCAACTCACAGTTGATTTCCCGCGAGTCGGTCGAAAGAATTGCCGAAGACGGAATCACTGACCCCATCACGGAAGAATTCTCACAGTTGCAACCAGGTGCAGCACAAACAACCTTTTTGGCACCCGGTGGTCCGTTGCAACCAGGCAGTCAATCCAGTACCACCTTGAATATCAACAACCCTTCAGTTGAACGCTATTTCAGCTATGCGTCGATGGTGATACCTAGTAATGACGCTTTTGTAGCCAACGGCAGTCCGCTAGCACATGAAATCTTCAATGAACGTGGTCGATTCGTTGCACAAAACTTCATTGTGGCAGGTAGTGAAGTCCTGGATGCTGGTACCGAAGTGAATGACGAAATTGCCAGTAACACCGCTTTTTTAAATCAAGCCGGTGCGAATATCGGTACTGAAGAAAACGGTGTCATTACGTTGAGCCCCGGGTTTGCAGATCCTGGCAGTTTGAGTTATCCAAACGGTGTCCTCAACCATCCGGCATTCGCCAATGCAGATTTCACAGCTCAAGGCGCTCGTACCTTACAATTCAGCTTTCGCTTCGTTGATTTAGGAGGAAGGGTGAATCTCCGTGGCAGACTTTCGCCAGAACAGGAAATAGCGACTGAGGTAATTGACTCAAGAGCGCGAGGCCGCGTCAGTCTGACTGCTAGTAATGGTGAACAAGTTAGAGTGGGAGCAGCTTTTAGGGGACTAAGCGGCGCACCAGTCGCGGCGCATCTGCATCTTGGGCAAGCTGGAGTGAACGGTCCGATTGTGGTTGACCTCGGTGCGGGTTTGAGAGGTAACTCAGTGAATTTTACAGTTCGTGCCAGTGATATTGTCGGCCCCCTAGCTGATACCGAAGACCCTTTCCGCAGCTTATTGAACGAGCTTGCTGCTGGCAACATCTATGTGAATATTCACACAGCTGAAAACCCAGGCGGTGAAATTCGTGGTCAAGTAAGCTTACGTTGATTGCTAGATACAGCTTAGTGTACCACCAAGCCATCGATGTGAATCGGTGGCTTTCTTGTTCAGGATAGCAAATTGGGCAATTCTTTCAAATAAACACTAAATTGAAGTTCCGTCTAAAGAAAAGCGAATTACGGTGACAGTTTACTAAATCAATATAAATGGAAATGTAACTACTCAGCGCAATCTGTAACTGCTCAGTTTGCCCTCTATTTTGTTCAAGAGTAAGGCGAAAGCGCGGAGTTTACAAGTGTAAATGAGCACTTTCAACGCAGCTATTGGGCAAAATAGAGGGTAAGCTGAGTAGTTACATGGAAATAGGGGCAAGAACACGATTCAATAAATCAAGGAACTGAATTCAAGTTACAAGTGCAGCGCGTTCGTGTGATCGATTGACTTGATGATTGTAACCAAAAACTATATTATAGCTATAATATTGTTGCAAGCAATGAAAATCAGCACCATCGCAGAAGCCAAAAATAACCTGTCCCAATTGATTCATCAGCTTGAATCGGGTGAAGCCATTCAGCTCACGCGACATGGTAAGCCAGTTGCTGTGTTGTTATCAGAATCAAATTATCAACAATTGACGAATCAAGGTTCTCATTTGTATCAAGCCATTCAACATTGGCGTAATCAATTGGATGGCGACGGTGCGTTAACAGAAACCGAGCTTAAACATCTACGCGCGACCGTTCCAGGTCGGGAATTTTC
>VAPL011080262.1_pt1 | contig 14933 bp, 16 predicted proteins | sample 3395061 | NCBI WGS metagenome assembly VAPL01 (sample SAMN08290444, study PRJNA428436) | hydrothermal vent metagenome | isolation source: Deep-sea hydrothermal vent chimney 2 | place: Pacific Ocean: Juan De Fuca Ridge | depth 2182 m m | reverse complement strand
CTTACGCACATGCCAAACATAGAAGAAGTTCACAGGCTTGTTGAAGTGCTTCGTTCAATAGGAATGTCAATTACATGGTCAGAAGATACCTTAACACTTACTCCGCCAGACATTTTTTCACTAGACACAATAGACAGCGTTGCCGCTATGCGAACTCGTAGTATTTTACTTTTCATAGGTCCGCTTTTACACCATTTTAACTCTTTTGAAATACCACAATCTGGAGGATGTAGACTTGGTACTCGAACTGTACGACCACATTTATATGCATTGGAAAAATTTGGAGTTTCAATAGAAGCTTGTGCTGATACATATAAAATAAAACATAACGGATTGGTTGGTTCTGAAATAATAATGTATGAATCTAGCGACACAGCTACAGAAAACGCATTACTAGCAGCAGCTGGAGCAAAAGGAACAACAGTAATAAAATACGCATCTGCAAATTATCAAGTACAGGAGCTTTGTGGTTTTTTGAAAAAACTAGGAGTAGTTATTGATGGAATTGGAACAACAACACTAACCATAACTGGAGGTGATTTAATTAAAAACGACATAACATACAGTGTTGGTGAAGACCCTATAGACAGTATGTTTTTCATAGCTACTGCAATAACAACAAACTCAAAAATCACAATCAAACGAGCACCTATAGATTTTCTAGAAATAGAGCTAGCGATACTTGGTAAAATGGGTCTAGTATATTCAATTACCGATATTGGTTTTTCAGAAAACGAAGTAACGAGACTTGTCGATATAGACATAGAACCATCTGACTTAGTTTCATTTCCAGAACGAATACACCCACGACCATACCCAGGATTAAACATGGACAATCTTCCATTTTTTGCTGTCATTGCAACACAAGCAAAAGGAACTACAATGTTGCATGACTGGGTATATGACAAACGCGCTATTTATTACACAGAACTAGACAGGCTAGGTGCAGAGACATTACTTCTAGACCCTCACAGGATTTCAATCACAGGTAAGACGGAGCTAAGACCAGCAGAAATGGTTTGCCCGCCCGTACTTCGTGCTGGAGCAATGCTTGTGGCTGGAATGCTTGGCGCAAAAGGACACTCTGTATTACGAAACATATATACTATCAATCGTGGTTATGAAGATATTGTTAGCAGACTACAAAGTCTTGGTGCAAAAATAGAAAAATCAAAATGACGTGGAGGCTAGTTCTTGTTATGCTGTCTATATGAAGCATCTAAAGCAATGGTGGTTAGTTATTTCTCTTTTTTCAATACTGGTTATATCAGTTGGTAGTCTTTATGCTGCTGGTTACAGAATAGGACCAAACATATCACTAGTTAAAACCTACACACTAACGATAACAGACATTCCAAAAGACTCTTCTGTATTTGCTGACTATGCCCCACGAGGTAAAAGTATAGAAAACTTCATGACAATAAACCTGATGCCCGGCAACCACACAATACTTGTCTCATCAAAAAACTATTCTCCATGGGCTGGACTGGTTACAATACCAAGCAACGCTAACGCAACCGTGAGAGCACTGCTGATACCAAAATCAATATCTGGAACATTGTTAACGGGCGTTTCAGCAAAGAAAGCCAGATTAGCTATTAGCAAATCTAAACTACCTACAATAGGAAAACCACTCTCTCTTTCTGGTGGTTGTGCATTAGTTTACGTTTCTAGCTCAAACGAAATAGTTGCACGTCCAGTAACAACACAAACTTGTACCCCACCACCATTTTTATGTATAGATAACTCTTGTGCAAAAACAGTTATATTCCCAAAAACAAAAAAACTAACTTCGCTTCTTGTATTTCCAAATAGAAAAGATGCGCTTTTGGCAATTATTGGACAAAACATATTTGCCATATCGCTTGACCCAAGAGCACCAAGAACATTTGTTTCAGTTCTTCACGGAATTGCACCAAAAATGAATACCTTATCTGATGGTACGGTTGTAGTATCAGACCAGTCGTCAGTCTACACTCTGTCGCTATAATAAATACTCATGTTTGTTATTGAAGTTATACTTTTCTCACGCCACATTCCACAAGGTTCTCTGTCATACCGTTCTCGAAACTTATTATCTGTTGGAACAATTGTATCTGTACCATTACGAAATAAAATTGTTACGGGAATAGTAACTTCATGTATACCAGTAATAGAAGCAAAAGAATCTATTAAAAAAGCTAACTTTATACTCAAGTCAGGCAACATACATTCAACTGGAAAAATACCTGACTGTTACAGACTTGCCGCAGAGAAAACTGCTATTTATAACGCAAGTACAGTCGGATCTGTTTTCAAAATATTATTTCCAGAATCAATTCTTTCGCATAAATTCCAAGAAATAAAAACTTCCAAAGAAAATAAACACACTGTCTCATATATAGAAAAACCGCGCGAAGAACGTATAGAAAAATACAAAAGTTACATACAAAATAATAATTTACTTATAGTCGCGCCGACTACTGTTGAGTGTGTACAAATTACAAAAGCTATAGACAACTCTGTACTTATAACTGGAGAGCTAAGTGTCAAAAAACGCGAAAAAGCATTTGAAGAGGCGGAAAAAGCAAAGGTTATTGTAACAACACCATACTTTGCATTCACACCAATTAAGAAATTTTCTAGAATTATAATTGAACGAGAGAGTGCAAACAGTTGGATAAATATCACCCAACCAAACATAGATATACGAACAGCTATTAAAAACTTAGCCGAAGAACTGTCCGTTCCGTTAACAATAGGAGACTACCCTATCAGAACCGACACAAGACCAGAAAATATAAAAAACAATCTAAACAAAACGATTAAAACACCAATGAAAATTATAGACATGCGTGAAAAAAAAGTTGATACGAAAAAATCAACTAACGTATTTAAAGCTGTTCCAGATGTAATAAGTAGTAAGTTGTCACACACTATTAAAAATGGCGGTAGAGCTGTTGTAATAGTGGTACGTAAAGGGTATTCGCCATCTGTTATATGTAGAGATTGTGGTAATAGCGTACGTGACGAACAAGGGCGTGCACTTTCGCTTGCAACAATTAACAAAACAAGAGTACTTCGCTCAGCTGATGGAAAGATACTACGTGATGTAGATGTGATTTGCGACACGTGCGGTAGTTGGAACTTATTACCTCTTGGTATTGGAATCGAACGTGTAATAGAAGAACTTAACAAAACTATACCCGAAGCAAACATAATACGTTTCGATTCAGACACAATAAAAACGCCAGCATCTGCAAGGCGTATATCTTCTAAGTTTAAAGAACAAGGTTCTATTATTGTTGGAACAGAATCTGTACTCCCTTGGTTAAACGACCACACCCCTTATGACGTTGGAGTAATAGCATCAGCTGATTCTTTATTAGCGTTACCATTTTGGCGATCTAGAGAACGTTTGATGCACATGGTGATTACACTAGCAGATAAAACAAACAATGTTTATATAGCTACTCGTAGACCAGACGATACTGTATTTACTTCTTTAGAAAAAAAAGATATTAATATATTTTTCGATGAAGAAACTGAATTACGAAAAACGCTAAGTTATCCACCATACGGTCATCTGTTAGTAATTAAAATTACAGGAACATCACAAGAGCAACTTTCAGAAGGAGAAGATTTTATAAGAAAAATAATTAGTGACTACAAAATACTAAAAATGCCAGATAGACAAGTTGTACAAAAACATACACGAACTCTAGTTATAAAAATACCATTAAACTCTTGGCCGAACAGTTTAATATCTAAACAAATAATGTTGTTACCAAAATGGATAACTTTTTCTATAGATTCAGAATCATTGTGGTGATACCGAAACAATTGCTAAATAGGGTTTATAGTTTTGGATAAGCTGGTTTTGTTGTTCCAGCTAGCCCAAACGTATTTACAAGAATGTTTACAAGTCCCCATACTGAAACCATAATTGCAAACCCTACTATCCCATAAAAAATAAGTTGTTTCCCTTTTCTTTGTCCTTCTGGATCAGTTGCACCAGCTATAAAATACTTGAAGATACCCCATAAAAATACTATGAAAGCTGTTGAAAAAATAACAGGAACAAATACTCCGTTAATTGTATTTATTATTAAGTCTTTTAAACTTGTTGCATCAGATACAATACTCTTAGCCATTACAACATGCTCAGGTAAAAATATACCTACAAAAAGAACAAGAACTACTTCAAGAATGATTGGAATAAATGATACTTTTTTCATGATAGCTGTATTACAAACCAAATGTTTTTAATAAAATAGAGACAAGCCCCCATACCGAGAATAGAACCGCCATTCCTATCAATCCATACAATATGAAAGAACGAGCTCTACTTTGTTTCTGTACATCTCCGACACTAAGGAAAAACAAATCAAACACGCCCCATATGAAAGTTAAAAATGCCAAAGCAAAAATAACAGGTACAATTAATTGGTTTATAAAAGTCACGATTGAGTTAACAAATTGTTCAAAGGTCATAAATTAGGAAACTATATTTTTTACAGTTGAAGCTATACCAAGCGCTATTGCTTGTGCACCAAGTATAACCACAGCGCCAATAATCGTCCACATAAACATTGTACGTGCTTTTTGTATTTCAGTTGGATTTCCTCGAGCAAGAACAAACTTAAATCCTGTATATACCATCATCAACACAATAACAACTGTTCCTATTTTAATAATGAAACTTAGCATTGTCGTCAACAGCTCACTTATTGAATTAACCTTAAGTGGATTACAAAGTCCTTTTGAAGGGTCGCATACAGAGCCACCAGTTTGTGTTTTTGAAATATTTAAATCTGTAGTATTTAGTTTAAATGGATTGCTTTTAGAAAAAGGATTACTAACAGTAAAAGGACTAGCGGCAAAACTAAAATGAACAGGCACTATAAGTAGTACTACAAAAGAAATAATTGATATTAAAACAGGAAGTCTCATGGCAAAGTTACTATAAATGATTGTTTTGTTTTTGTTAAAGATTGTGCGATTGATGAACTACCAGTAATCACTTCTTTAATCATACGCGAAAAAATCTTATTAGTAACATTTATAGATGGCGCAAGCCACGCTCGTGACATTATTGCACTCGTATATACAATACTAGTTATAGGATTTTTTGGCGTAATTGCTAACAAAGAACGCAACGACGGAGCTAAACCAAGTTTGTCTGATATTATTTTTTCATTTGTTAATGAAGACATTTTTGACGCAGCAAGAAGTGCACCAGAAGGGTTACTACTGCCACGTGGAATTGCAAAAGCGTACACACGTGCAAATACAGTTTTTGTTGGAGCTACTGCAAGCTGAGGCATCACCGATACATCAAACGATAAGTTAGGGTTCGCCTCAGAAATGAATCTAGCTTCAGACGCATACCCCAAGTAAAGAGCTAGATTACCAGCTAAAAACTCTTGTCTAGATTTTGGCAATGTACTGTTCCATGTATATGACACTTTCGTTGGGTCTGCGAATTCAGTATAAAAACGAACAACAGATACACCAGGAGATGTTATGTTATCTGTTTCTGCACCGTTTATACCAAAAGACGTAAGATATACTCCTTTGCTATTTCTTGTTACTAGAGGCACTCCAGCTTGTAAAAACAACGTGGACAAAACTCCGTACGCATTATTTACATTATTATATGAACCAAATGCAATTAGCGCTCTTGAAACATTTTGTGATTTGGTTAATTTTACAACTCTAGGAACTAAGCCTGAAAGAGCATCCCATGTTTTAGGTGGAGATACTATACCAGCAGAAGAAAGTAACCGCCTATTGTAATAAAGCATCATTGGGTCTATCGCAATTGGTATTCCATATGCACCGTTTGGACCTAGGTAAATAGATGAAATATCAGCAAATGCGTTTAGAAAATTACGCTTAGGAAGAGACGCATATGGAATTGGTCTGATTTCATTAGTCAATGGGATTATATTATCTTGTGATATCAAAACCAAATCAGGAGCCTTACCTGTTGCTATAGCCTTGGACAAATCAGCTTCAAACTCAGACTGTTTTTTTTCTACATAAGTAACACTTTTAAAATCTTGATTTTGTTTAGAAATCTCGGCTAACGCAGTTCTCATTTCAGTGTTTGGCAGAACACCCCATATAACAACATTTCCAATTGTTACTTTATTTTTTGACGAACCAGAATATGTTGAAAACACAACAATACCACCAAGAGCAAGTGCTCCAAATACCGCAAGAAGTACCGCTTGAAATACAGATATGTTTTTCATGACAAAGAAAAAACTATCCCATAATGATGCTTTCCTTGTGTTGTGTCCTTTACCTTACTAAATCCAGCGTTTGTAAATATTTCCTCAGCTTCTTTTTGTGTAATTACACTTTCAGGAGCTGGACCTATACCTCCGTACGAACCAGACCATTCGACAACAAGCAAAACCCCTCCAGGCTTGAGTGTTCTTTTAATTTCTTCTATTGCAGAATATCTATCTTCTATTTGAAAAAGAACATTTGAAAGTATCACAGCATCTAATATATTTTCACGCAGTTTTGTTCCGAACTTTTTTTCAAAATCACACCATACAGTTTTTATATTACTCAAATTGTCCTGTTTCGCTAAGTAATCGATATGTTTCAAAATGTCTTCTTGAACATCAATGGCATAAACAACCCCATCTGTTCCAACTATATGACTTGCAGCAAGTGTGTAGTGTCCAGAACCAGCTCCAAAATCACCAACCTTCATACCTTCACGCAATCCCATTTGTTGTATTGTAGTTTTTGGATCTATGAAATTCATATATTAAAGTATACCAAGCTAGAAACTATATACACCTACGTAATCAACAGGCATAAAAACTAAATTGCCACCATAGACGCAATACTGTCTCCTGCATGCATTTTCATTATGCGGACACCTTGTGTTGCTCGAGAAAGCGCCGGCACTTCAGATGCACCAGTTCGTATCACTTGACCTTTTTTAGATACAACTACTATTTCTTGATCATCAAGATTGCCAGTCATTACTTTTGCTCCAATAATTTCCCCTGTTTTTGAAGTCACTTCTGCTGTTTTGATTCCAGAACCTCCCCTACCTTGTACTTTATATTCTGTAATCATTGTTCTTTTTCCATAACCCTTACTCATTATCACTAGCAGCGAAGCGTCTTTTGCATCAGAAGAAACTATTTCGGCAGAGACAACAAAATCACCTTTTTTAACATTCATTCCACGAACGCCCCCAGCTGTTCTGCCCATTTCACGAACATCATCTACATTAAAACGTATTGATTGTCCTTTTGATGACACTACAGAAACAGTGTCAGCTGTTTCTGCAAGAGAAGCACAAACCAGTCTATCATTACCTTTTAATGATATCGCAATAATTCCAGACTTTCGTACATCGGAAAAACTTTTTGCAGCAACACGTTTTGCAATACCGTTAAGTGTTACAAAAACTATAGAATAGGCCTCCCATTTTGCTCCTTTCTGTACTGGTAGTATAGAAGTTACCTTTTCGTCAGATGCCAATGGCAAGAAGTTCATAATACTCTTTCCTTTTGTTGCGCGGTTCCCTTCAGGAAGGTCATACATTTTCAGTTGATATGCTTTGCCATGGTCTGTAAAGAACAGCAAGTCAGAATGCGCAGACGCAACCAAGAAATGCGTAACAATATCCTCTTCTTTCGTCGCTATATCAATAACGCCAATTCCACCACGTTTTTGTTTTTTATATTCATCTGGATTTGTGCGTTTTACATAACCACCTTGTGTTAGAACAAGTACAGACTCTTCGTCAGGAATAAGGTCTTCTAGAGAAATGTTCTTAACTCCACCTTTCATGATTTTTGTACGCCTATCGTCTCCGTATTTTTTACTCAACTCAATCAATTCCGTTTTAACAACTTCATAAATATTTTTATCAGAGGAAAGAATATCTTTTAGTTTTTTGATTAATTTTTTGAGCTCGTTTATTTCGTCTTCAATCTTTTTACGTTCAAGACCAGCAAGAGTCTGAAGACGCATTGCTAAGATAGCTATTGTCTGTTTTTCTGAAAACTTAAATTTCTTTTGCAAAGCAAGTGATGCGGTTGGAACATCTGCAGACTTCTTAATGATTGCGATTACTTCGTCTATATGGTCTAGGGCTTTAGACAACCCAAGTAATATATGTTCTCTATCTTGTGCTTTACGTAATTCGAATTCTGTACGACGTCGCACAACGACATGTCTATGTTGTACAAAATTCTCAAGCATACCCTTAAGAGACAATGTTTCAGGAACACCCCCAACAAGCGCAAGAACATTGTAATGGAAAGTACTCTCAAGTTCTGTATGTTTATATATAGTATTCAAAACGGACTGAGGGAATGCCGTATTTTTCAGTTCAACAACAACACGTATGTCAGATGTTGATTCATCACGTAAATCTCTAATTCCTTCTACTCTTTTATCACGAACAAGGTCTGCTATTTTTGTTATCAATTCTGCTTTGTTAACACGATATGGAATTGAAGTAATTATTATTGATGCACCTTTGTTTCCGTCTATTATCTCAGCTTCTCCACGAACAACAACACCTCCTCTACCGTTTGCGTAAGCGTGTTTAATGTCTTCTTGGTTAAAAGCTACTCCACCAAGCGGAAAATCAGGACCTTTAACAAACTTCAATAAATCATCTATAGTCGCCTTTGGGTTATCTATAAGATGCAAAGACGCAGCCACAACTTCTCTCAAGTTGTGTGGAGGTATGTTTGTTGCCATTCCAACTGCAATACCAAGGGTACCGTTTAGCAAAAGGTTCGGTAACGCTGACGGCAGAACCTTAGGCTCGTCTCTGGTTGCGTCGTAGTTTGGCCTCCATTCTACGGTGTCTTTTTCTATATCACGAAGCAACTCTTCTCCAATACGAGACATTTTTGCTTCCGTATAACGCATAGCGGCTGGAGAGTCTCCATCTATAGAACCAAAGTTTCCTTGTCCAAAAACAAGTGGATATCTATACGAGAAACTTTGAGCCATTTTAGCCATCGCATCATATACAGAACTATCACCATGTGGGTGGTATTTTCCAAGCACGTCTCCAACAACAGCAGCAGATTTTCTAAATCTTGATGACGATGACAAACCAAGTCCATGCATTGCGTACAAAATACGTCTATGCACTGGTTTTAACCCGTCTCTTACGTCAGGTAATGCACGTGTCGTAATAACCGACATAGCATAATCAACATACGAAGAGCTCATTTCATTCGTAATATTCTGGTCTATAATTCTACCGTTATCACCAGATGAATCCATATTTTTGTTTTTGTTGTCTTTGTCTGTCATGTATTAAAAAGAAATTACTGTCTTCTCCTTTGGGGTACTTGTTGCAACCGTAGAAACGCGCCTAACATTTACAACCTGCAACCTTGGTTTTGAGTTAGGTTTTGCACCAACGGACATTGCTGCTGCTGCAGTTAAATAACCAGACGAAGAATCAGTTGAGTTTACTACGGATGCCGTATTAGTTACAGAACCGTGAGAATCTTTTGTTGGCTGCTTGTATGAAAGAATACCATTAATTGTCATAAGTGATGACGTAAACCAAAGCACACCAACAACAGCTGTAATACCAGCTGCAGTTCCGTAGACTATACGTTCTCGTATATGTACTGGTTTTGCTTGTAGTTTTTTAATAAAATTCATCATTGTATTTATGACGTTACTACTATAATAGCACCATCTTTGTCTATCATGTCCTTCTTTTTTATTGTTAGTTTATCAACAGTTTCATGCTTATCTCCGCTTTCTTTAAGGAAAAGGTCTAGTGATTTGTCATTACCAATGCCATTCCAATGCATTGGTATAATAATCTTAGGAGCTACTGAAGCTATAAGTTTACGAGCCGCTGTTGAATCTAAAACACCATTTCCACCGACAGGTACAAACATTATATCAACAGATTCTATAGATTCACGAGCCTCTTTTGTAAGTTCTGGATTATTTAATGCCCCAGCATACAAAATAGTCATACCCTCTAATTCAACCAGATACATTGTGTTAACTGCATCTTCTTGGTCATCATTTAGTCCATATCTACTTTTTGTTAAAAAACCTTGCGTAGTTACACCAGATCGTTCGTATTCGCCAGGACCACTAATTATGAACAAATCCTTACCACTACCCTTAACTTCGCTAACGCCGTTCATGTCTATATTATTGTAAGAAACCAACGCTATATCCGCTCCAAAACGAACGGCGTTTAGTTTTGATTTCTTATCAATCGGACCAAAAGCAAGAACAAGGTCGCCAAAAGTTACCTTGAAACATTGTCCTGTGTGATGAGTTATGACCATATATAGTAACTATTTTACCATATATATAAACATTCGCGAAAATGTACGTATATTTTATTTCTGTTTAATAATTAGAACCCCACACGGACATTTGGTCTAAAATAAGTCTAAGTTCATATCCTTTTTTATCTAAAGAATACTCAACCTTTAGCGGAATAACTGGATATACTTTCTTTTTCAGAACACCATACTCTTCTAACTCACTAAGTCTCGCAGATAATGTACGTGGACTTATTCCATGCAATGATTTTAATAGTTCACCAAAACGCATAGTACTTTTTAAAAGGTCTCTTATTATCAATACCGTCCATTTTTTCCCAATTACATTTAATGTAGTTTCAACAGGACAAGATGTTTTTTTGTTTGCATATTTGCTCATACCAAACATACTATACTTTTTGTAACTACTTTACAAACTAAAGTGACCATAATAATCTTAAATAGTTCGTACGTACAAAAACACTAACCATACAATAATTAATAACTGATTTAATATAATCACATATGGAAAAGAAACTATTTAAAGTTGGAGAAAAAGTACCACAAGCTGGAAAATATCAATGTGTAGTCTGCGGATTGATTGTTGAATTTCTTCCAAAACATATTGAACAAGATGTTTTGTTCTTGATATGCCCACTATGTTTTGCTGGCACTGAAGATGGACCAAAGAAACCAGATGAAGACGTTTGGGAGTACATTGGATAATAAAGTATTCAGTTACATGGTGGCGTATTTTATATACACCACCTTAAAATGAACATTTTATGAACGAGCAATATATAGTAATAAAATCAAAATATAGTAATAACGTTGTAATTCTAGAACTACAACCAAAAATAGGTAGTGTGTTTAGTTTTATATCAGGTCAATACACAATGCTTTCAATTGAAAATATAAACAACACAAAACAATCACGACCTTTTTCCATTAGCAGCTCCCCAACAAATAAAAAACTAATTCAATTAGCAATTAAAGTACATGGTGACTTTACTCAAAAAGTTTCTAAATTAAAGATTGGAGATATGGTTACACTATCTAAACCAAATGGATTTTTTACATTTGATGAGAAAAACAAAAACATAGTATTTTTAGCTGGTGGCATTGGCATAACACCGTTTATGAGTGCTATTAAATATGTTTCAGAAAAAAATCTAAACAATAAAATAACTCTTATATATAGCAACAAAACCAAGAAAGACATTGTTTTTTTAAATGATTTGGAAGAAATATCAAAAAATCATACTCATATACAAATTATTTTTACATTGACGGATGACAATTCAGAAAAATATGAAAATGGATATATTGATATTAAAATGATTAAAAAATATACACACGTAAGTAACGATGTTTTATTTTCATTGTGTGGACCTGTACCTTTTATGGAATCAATCAAACATCAGCTACTAGAAACTGGTATTAAAAATGACAATATAGATATGGAGAGATTTAAATGAATACATTAACTGATATATTTCAATTTATATTTATAAATTAATAACATTTGTATTGAAAAAACATCTAAACCAACAACTAATTGCGTATTTTGTTTTATTTACAAAACAAACATTCCCTGTTATCCTCCACAAGTACATTAAGTGATGGTTCTTATTAGAAGCCGTAAGTGAACTAACCCTGAAATTTTTGTGAAATGTTTCAGTATTCACTACAAACCCATCACTATAAATAAATTATGACTGAAGAAAAACAACAGGTTTTTGTGAATACTATCATCGACCAAGAAAGTCCAATGGTAAAATTTGCAGAGCAAATACCAACACCTCCAAAACAAGGTGATTTAATAGAAGGAACAATAATTGCATCAGGGCGAGGACGTTTGTACGTAGACCTACCTCCATTTGGTACAGGACTTATATATGGACGAGAATATCTAAACGCTGCAGATGTTCTTAGGAAAGCGAACCTTGGAGATACTATTACTGCAAAAGTTGTTGAACTATCTGGATTTGAAGGTTACATAGAACTTTCATTGAAAGAAGCACGACAAGCTGCTATATGGGGCGAAGCAGAACAAGCAATTGTTGCAGAAACTATTTACACACTCACAATAGAAGAAGCAAACAAGGGTGGACTTATAATGACATGGCAAGGTATTCGTGGATTCCTACCAGCAAGTCAACTATCAAAAGACCACTATCCACGCGTTTCAGACGGTGATAAAGATAAAATACTTGTTGAATTGCAACAGCTAGTAGGTAAAACATCCACCGTAAGAATAATTACAGCAGATCCAAAAGAAGGAAAACTTATATTCTCAGAACGTACAGGCGCTGAAGATGAAGAGAAAGCAAACATTATAGACAAATACGAAGTTGGTGATGTTCTTGAAGGAGAAGTAACTGGAATTGTTGACTTTGGTGTATTTGTAAAAATAGAGTCTGGACTAGAAGGATTAGTACACATAAGTGAGCTTGACTGGGGACTTGTTGAAGACCCTCATGTTCTATTCAAAGTTAGTGACCCTGTAAAAGTTAAGGTTATAGAGATAAAAGACGGAAAAGTATCTCTATCAATCAAAGCTTTGAAAGAAAACCCATGGCACACAGCTGGCAAACGTCATAAAAAGGGCATGGAGGCTTCTGGTGTGATAATCAAATACAACAAACACGGAGCACTAGCTTCAATAGAAGAAGGTGTAGCAGGATTGGTACACATTAGTGAATTTGAGAGTCCACAAGCATTGCGCGATACACTAGAGCTTGGTAAACGTTACCCATTCAAAATAAGCTTGTTTGAACCACAAGAACAAAGAATGACTCTTACGTATCTAGGAGAGAAAAAGAAATAACGAAATCTAAATAAAAAAACACGAGTACATAGTGCTCGTGTTTTTTTATTTTAATTGTTAATTGGTATTTGCAAACATTACAGCCTCCTCAGTTCCGCTACTAGCAAATAAACATGCTGTTTCGGCTGCCTTTTTCAATGCCTTTTTCAGCAATAACATTTCTTTTGGTGAAAACTTACCGACAACATGTTTGATAACCTTATCTTCCCCGTTTGGTTTTTTTAACTTCCCTTTTGGTGTCGCTGATGAGATACCTATTTTAATTTGTGCAAAATCTTTTGTTTTGATTGCTCTCATTATACTTTCGACACCTTTATGACCACCAGAACCACGCCCGAACGTCATTTTTATAATACCGAGAGGTAAATCTAAATCATCACGCAAAACAACTAAGTTTGATGCTGATTTTTTAGATTTTACGAAAGTACAAACAGACTTACCTGACAAATTCATCATTGTTTCAGGCAAAATAAGTGAAGTTTTAGCGTTACAAATTGAATCTGTAACGACTAGAGCATTTGCAGTCTTTTTAAGTTTGAAATCATCTACACCTTCTTTTTTTGCAAGAAACTCTACAGCCATACGACCGGCATTGTGTCGCGTTTTAGCGTATTCCCCACCAGTATTGCCCAAACCTACTATAAAAACTGACATAGTAACTTTAGTGTAGCATGCGAAACTTGCACTACATACATAAAGACCAAATAAATTATTATCTATCTATTTTCAGCAACAAAAGTAAGTTTTGTGTTTTTTATAAAAAGTTTTTTGTAAAAATAAAATAATTAACACACGCAAAATATAAAGTTTTTTGTAAAAAGTTGACGCGAGCGTTACAAAGCATACAATGTGTACACGATGCAAAAAACAACCAGCATCACTAGAGACATTGTCACTTTTGTTTTACTAGTGGTAGTAGTAGTTGTGCCTATTCGGCTCTTTGTTGCCCAACCGTTTGTTGTTGATGGTGAGTCTATGCACCCAACATTTGAAAACGGTAATTATTTGATAGTTGACGAACTGACATATGACTTTAGCAAGCCTAAAAGAGGTGATGTTATCGTATTTCGATACCCAGGAGACCCTTCAATCTTTTATATAAAAAGAGTTATAGGACTACCTAGCGAAACAGTCACAATTAAGAATGGATTTACAACAATCACAGAACCAAACGGATATTCTAGAACACTAAAAGAACCGTATATTTCTGAAAGAGATAATAGTTATAATTCATCAATAACACTTGGTCCAACTCAGTATTTTATGATGGGAGATAACAGACCAAGAAGCTCAGACTCTAGAGTATGGGGTCCACTACCAGCGAAAAACATTATAGGACGTGTACTGTTACGTTTATACCCGCCAACAAAAGCAGGAATACTACCAGGGGTTCATCCGTTTGACCCAATAATAACGCCATGAGTGAAAACGCATTGCCACACCCAGAAGACATTTTACGTAAAGCATACTCTATCGGAAATTATTATGGCTTTGCACCATTCGCTTCTTTGGCTGAAGCTGCAAAAGGTAACAAACCTCCAAAACGTCCATATCCAGAAAAACTAAACCTTAAAGAGCTCGACCCAATGGCACAAACAGTCGCAGCTTTTTTAAAACAAGTACGTGACGCTGGACTTACACCATCTACAATGGAACCATTATTCGTATGGCACACAAACATAACGCCAGGACGAAAAGCTCCGAAACAAGCAATCGTACAATTTCATGCACTAGGAGTACCGCACGCAATCGCTGACATTGTGTTAATGCGTGCAGCACAAGCTTTTACAGAAGACATACTAAAAACAAACCTTACG
>VAPL010054510.1_pt1 | contig 14933 bp, 18 predicted proteins | sample 3395061 | NCBI WGS metagenome assembly VAPL01 (sample SAMN08290444, study PRJNA428436) | hydrothermal vent metagenome | isolation source: Deep-sea hydrothermal vent chimney 2 | place: Pacific Ocean: Juan De Fuca Ridge | depth 2182 m m | reverse complement strand
TGGGTGGTGCGTTAATGGGTATCGGTAGCATCATGGCGTATGGTTGTAACATTGGTCAGGGCTTAACCGGTATTTCAACCTTATCAGTCGAATCGCTGCTTGCCGTAATTGGTATGGTGGTAGGCATCAGTATTACAACCAAGGTGATGGGAACAACTCTTAATTAGAACTTAAGTATGACATCAGGGAAGTCAGATGCTGATACAAGAAGACTACGTTGATCTAGATACAGCCATCGGGGTGATGCGTACGTTTATTTTTCGCCCTGTTGCAAAGGGAAAATTTCCAGGCATTATTTTGTTTGCTGAGATTTACCAAATGACAGGGCCGATAGCACGCACGGCAAGAATGTTAGCTTGTCATGGTTATGTTGTTGCCGTTCCCGAGATTTATCATGATTTTGAAGAGCCTGATAGTCCATTCGAATATAACCAAGCCGATACTGAAAAAGGTAACCAATATAAAACCGACAAAACATTATCTTCTTATGACGATGATGCGCGTGCCTGTAGCTAATATTTGTAATGACATGATATTTGAAATGTTTAATCGGGTATTGCAATTAGGAATTCAAGATCCGGTTGGCTCAGACAAGCAAAGTTGTTAGTTTTGGTGTTTTAAGATTAGCGCATAAAAAAAGACCAGAATTTATTCTGGTCTTTTTTGTGTGACTAATGATTAGTATATATAGCGTGAGTTATGTGGTGTGCTGCTACTAAACTGAACCCGTAAGCTACTGCCATGTCCTTGAGGTTGGTAACGCGCATAATCCCAACGTTTATGTTGTTTTCTCCAACTCTTATGAGGCACAGAGAAACTTGCTGCATGGCGATGTGGAATACCATTTTTGTGTTTGTATTTATGTGCTAAGGCACGATTCACATAAGCGTTTTGAGCATAGTTATGTCGACGCTCTCTTTTTTGTTCACGGCGATGCTCACGACGTTCAGCACGACGGTAATCATTTGTATCATGGCGTGCTTTTCTAGCACGACGTTTATCGCGGCGTTCATGTCGTTCTGTTCTCAATTGACGAATATCTTGGACATAATGACGTTGATCACCGTTATAGTTATAACGCGCTACACGATCGTTGGCTTGTACAGCAGAAATACCGGCAACAGCTAAACCCGCCGATAATGTAACGAGGGTAATTATTTTTTGTATATTCATGGTTCACCTCTTTTTCGGTTAAATTGCTTAGGTATTCCCAAGCCTTGAATACAGATTAACGAGATACCCCTGAACCAAAGCTGAATGGTTTTAAGAAAATTTGTATTACGTGACATACAAATGTCATATATCGTGTCGGGTGTAAGAAAAGCGAAGGGACCAAAGGTATTGGGAGGTGGAGCTTGTTACCTCTGACCCCTTCTAGTTCTAAAAAAGTAACTGATATACCAAAATGAAACATGCTCCTACCCCGGTAAAATATGTAAAGAATCGTACGTAAGGTATATTTAAAATATAAACAGGGGCATGGCCGACTCTTGCCCAGAAATAGACTGCAGAGGCAGTATCTGTGATTTCGTTTGCCGAATTAGTTGCGTTAATAGCAAGCACCAGAGGTGCAAAGACCACTAAATTTTCTATTGCATTCATATGGGCACGATAAGCTCGATGTGCCCAGGCTTGTTCAAAAGGGTCGTCACCTGGTAAAGGGTTGGTAAGTAAGCGTATAAAACCAATGCGTTTTATCCTTACAAAAGCGTATGGAAAAACTAATAACAAAGTGAATCCTGCCGTTAATGTAAGCCAGTAAATTTCACTTGGTATCGGCATGATTCATTCCTTGTTGTTTTTCGGTAGTTTGTTGGCTGCTTATATCTTGACCGTGTGGTTCAAAGCTATTTTGTATATCAAAAAAGAACGCGCCGAAAATGATAACTACAAGTCCTAGACCATATGGATCGATAAAACCGCGTATTGAATTTTTCATGGTATAACCCCTTGTCATTAAGTGATGGTAAAAGAAATATTAGAGTATTCTTATTCGCTTGATAATAAGGTTATTTAGTATATTATTTATTCGATATGCGAATAAATGGTTAAGGATCATGGATAGAATAAGTGCGATGCAATTGTTTAGAAGAGTGGTTGAGTCTGGGAGTTTTTCAGCCGTCTCGCGAGAGTTAAACATATCTCAGCCAACAGTGAGTAAACAGGTAGCAGCATTAGAAGAGTATCTGGAAACAAAATTATTAAATCGAAGTACAAGGCAATTAAATTTGACGGATGCCGGACAACGTTATTATCAGCGGTGTTGTCAAATCTTGGATGAAGTATCAGATGCAGAAGCTGAATTACGGCAACAACAGGACTTGGCGACGGGTACATTACGAATTAGTGTTCCTATCGCAGCGGGGCGAATGAAAATATTGCCGTGTCTCTGGAAGTTCTTTGATCAACATCCAAATCTAACATTAGATATGCATTTTGATGATCATTATGTTGATTTGGTTAAACAAGGGATTGATGTCGCTATAAGGATTGGTGAATTATCTGATTCATCTTTGATTGCCAGGAAGATCTGTAGCGTGCCCCGTTACACTGTAGCGAGCCCCGCTTATCTAGAAGAATACGGTGAGCCAGAGACAATAGAAGCGCTACAGAATCATAGTTGTATTGTTTATAGCTTATTAGCAACACGCAATGAATGGCATTTCAACAGTGATGCAGGGAAAGAAAAAGTAACTGTGCAAGGACGTTTTTTATCTAATAGTCCAGATGCAATTAGACAAGCTGCTCTGAAAGGGAAAGGCATTGCCGTGATACTGGGATGGTTAGTCGAAGAAGATATAAAAAAAGGTAAATTGAAAATTGTGTTGAAAGACTACGTGCCAACTGCGCTAGATCTGAATGCAGTATATCTCCAGCGATATCTAATGCCTGCTAAATTAAAGTTGTTGTTAGATTATTTACAATCGGTGCTATAAACATAGAGCTATAAATACGTTATTAATATTGCTTACATGATATGTTATGTATAGGAATAAAGACCATCTCATTGAGTTCACTACAATCTTATAGGCGTTTATGATGAAGAAACTTAAAAATGAAGCAGAAATGGTTAAAAAGGCCATTGCTGCGGGGGTTAAATACGGTGAAGAACGTGGTGTCGTAGAGTTTGAACCGACTGATTCAGCAAATGAGAAGATTGAGTATATTTACCGTTTACTGTGCCACGATAAAGTGATTACTCCCATGCCAGAAGATCAGGTCTCACAAAAGTCCATGAAACATCGCTTGGCGATGTGGGCGTCTAAACTGAAGTAATTTTTTCTAAAATTAAATCATTAGGTGATTCGATGCAAACAGAGATTAATTGGGAGTTATGGATTGCAATAATAGTATTTAGTTCATTATTGCTCAGTATTGTTTGGATGTACTTTCGTGATGTTAACCAAATAACACATGCAATAAAACGCAACTATCCTGTTATTGGTCGTATCCGCTATATGCTAGAAGATTTAGGCGAATATTTGCGTCAATACTTCTTTGCCAATGATCGTGAAGAACTTCCTTTTAATCGTGCTACACGCGCATGGGTTTATAGAACCTCTAAGGGGTTGGGGGGCTTACTCGGTTTTGGTTCAACCAATGATTTACGTGAACAAGGATCAATGATTTTTGTCAGCGCCTCATATCCTTTGTTACAAGAAGAATTTGTTGATGCACCTTCACTGACGATTGGTAAGCATTGTAAGAAACCATTTGAAGTTGGTTCGATTATTAACATTTCAGGGATGAGTTATGGTGCGATATCGGCACCCGCTATTCGAGCATTATCAATAGGCGCAGGCAAAGCGGCTATGTGGATGAATACCGGTGAAGGTGGAATGTCACCGCATCATCAAGAAGGGAATTGTGATCTGGTTTTTCAGGTTGGCACCGCTAAGTATGGCGTGAGAGATAAAGAGGGTAATTTAAGTGATGAACGGTTACTAGAAATTTCAAAACATGTAAAAGCATTTGAAATTAAATTATCACAAGGTGCGAAACCTGGGCGAGGAGGGGTTTTACCTGCAGCGAAGGTAACAGAGGAAGTCGCGGCTATTCGAGGCATACCTGTTGCCGAAGTTTCAAGTAGCCCAAATCGGCATAAAGAAATAAAAGAGTCTAATGACTTGTTAGATATGATTAATCATATTCGTGACTTAACCGGTCGCCCCGTTGGATTTAAAACAGTATTAGGTTCTGAAAAATTTCCGATTGATTTATGTGAATGTATTTTACGAAGAGGCATGGATTCTGCACCTGATTTTATTACGATTGATGGTGGTGAGGGCGGTACGGGGGCTGCACCACAATTATTATCTGATCATGTGGGTTTGCCAATTACAGAATCGCTACCGATTCTTATTGATACCTTAATGGAGTATGGGCTTAAAGAACGCATTAGCGTCATCGCATCCGGAAAACTGGTTAACTCGGCAAAAGTAGCTTGGGCGTTGTGTATGGGTGCAGATTTTATTGTATCTGCCCGAGGCTTTATGTTTTCGCTGGGCTGTGTGCAATCGTTACAGTGCCATTTGGACACCTGCCCAACGGGGATCACCACGCATAATAAGAAACGACAAAAAGGCTTGGTGGTTTCAGATAAATCAGCGCGTGTAGAGCAATATGCATATTGGCTGAATTACGAGGTGAACGCATTGGCGCATTCTTGTGGCTTAACTAATGCACGGGAATTTAGACGTGAGCATATTCGAATTGTACAAAGCGTAGGTGTCAGTGTGCCACTGGATGTGTTGTACCCGTATAAGGTTGCTCGGCACGTAGCAAAATAAATGTTTAGCTTTATTCGTAATTGGTTAGATAAGCGAATCATTGCACGATCAATGATTACGTCTGCGCAATGGCGTGATGCTTTTTTATCACTGCCTTTGTTAGAAGGGCTGACTGAAAGTGACAAGACCCGATTAAAAGATCTGGTTATTTTATTCATCCATCAAAAAACTTTTGATGGTGCAAAGGGCCTTGTTGTTACTTTACCGATGGTACTAGTGATTGCACTCCAAGCATGCTTGCCGATATTGAAATTAGGTTTAAGCGGTTACGATGGATGGACTTCTGTTATTGTTTATCCCGCTGCATTTTCACCACAACGTAAAGTAGTTGATGAATATGGGGTAACTCATTACGAGAAAAGTAATCTAGCGGGAGAGTCGTGGTTAAATGGACCTGTCATATTGGCTTGGGATGAAGCAGAACGAGCCGGTATTATTGATGGTTCTAATTTGGTCATTCATGAATTCTCACATAAATTGGATATGGAAAATGGTGTCGCAAATGGTTATCCTGCGTTACATCGGGATATGATAAGAAGTGATTGGGTCGATGCTTTTAGCCGTGGGTTTGATGAACTGAAACAGCGATGTGAGCAAGGAAAATCAAGCGAAGTTGATTGCTATGGAGCTACTTCTCCGGCAGAGTTTTTCGCAGTGTTGAGCGAGGTGTTTTTTGAACGCCCAAGTATTATAAATAAGCATTATCCTGCGATATACGAACAATTAAGCCGATATTATCGCCAAGATACCTTGGCTAGATTTTCTTAATAGTAATAAGCGAGCAAGAATAATATTTCCTTGCTCGCTTAAATAAGTCATTTCCTACTAGCGGTTACCATTCGGACTATTCGCACGTTTCTGACTATTACGATGTCCCTTCGGATTTGAGCGATTACTGGTTCTACTCGAGTTAGAGCGTTTCTTTCCAGTAGTTCGACGTCCTCCTCCGCCTCCGCGTTTCTGACTACCTCGGCCATTTTGAATGGGTTCAGGTTTGATGGATGGATCAGGTTCATAGCCTTCAAAGGTCACACTTGGTATATCTTTTTTGATAAGACGTTCAATATCTTTGAGTAGTTTTAGTTCATCGACACAAACCAGCGACATGGCTTCGCCTTCATTACCGGCACGACCTGTTCGTCCAATACGGTGAACATAATCTTCAGCGACATTGGGTAACTCAAAATTTACAACATGAGGTAATTGATCAATATCTAAACCGCGAGCAGCAATATCGGTGGCAACTAGAACACGTATTTGTCCTGACTTAAAATTGGCTAAAGCACGGGTTCGAGCACCTTGGCTTTTATTACCATGAATGGCCGCAGCGGTAATGCCATCTTTGCCGAGTTGTTCAGCGAGTCGGTTCGCACCATGCTTGGTGCGTGTAAAGACAAGTACTTGTTGCCATTCATTGCCGCCAATTAACGCTGATAATAATTCTCGCTTGCGTTTTTTATCCACAGGGTGAACTACCTGTGTCACGGTATCGGTCGCTGCATTTTGGCGCGCGACTTCAATCAATGCTGGATCGTTAAGTAAGCCGCTTGCAAGTTGTTTAATATCATTTGAGAAGGTCGCTGAAAATAATAGGGTTTGTTTCTTTTGTGGTATTAGCTTCAGGACTTTGCGTATGTCATGAATGAAACCCATGTCGAGCATTCGATCGGCTTCGTCTAGAACGAGAACATCAATGTTCGAAAGGTCGATAGATCGTTGGCTCACGTGGTCAAGCAAGCGCCCTGGTGTTGCAACAACAATATCCACACCTTTAACGAGTTTCTGTTTTTGCGGGTTGATGCTAACCCCTCCAAAAATAACCGCAGATTTTAAATGCAGATGACGCCCATAGGTTTGTACGCTTTCATGCACTTGTGCCGCCAATTCTCTGGTCGGGGTTAAAATTAATGCACGGACGGGACGTCGTCCTTTGCTTGTATGGGGGTTATCAACCAAGCGTTGCAATAGCGGTAAGGTGAAACCAGCTGTTTTACCGGTGCCTGTTTGTGCGCCACCCATGAGGTCGCGGCCTTCCAAAATAAGTGGAATGGCTTGTTGTTGAATAGGGGTGGGTTTGGTGTAGCCTTTATCGGATACGGCACGAAGTAATTCGGCGGATAGGCCGAGTGATTCAAATGACATGTGTCAATGTTCTCCAGAACTTTATGAGGATCGGCCTGCCAATGCCTGTGCATTGGGTCGGTCTAGGCAGAAAACTGCTTGGGTGTTTCGAGGTTAAGCTGAAAGCATTACCGCGTTTTAAATAGGTGCAGACCGAAGTGCACCAGAAATTGTGGACGCATCATACCTGAAACTTTGTTATAAAGGTAGCCAATAAATGAAGGAGGCATTGATATGCGTATTATGATGGTAGTGACAGGGTTGTTTTTAGCACTTTTTTTGAGCAGTTGTGGGGATAGTGGCTCAAGTAACAAGGTGAATGATAATAGCCATATTCTTGATAGCCAGATGAAGGCGATAGAAAAGGCCAGGCAGGTGGAAGGGGATATCAATGCAGCAATGAAGAGACGTGATCGAGAAATGAACCCCTAATTACTTTTTAGGTTTTTTTGCATCCGCCGTAGTTCATTGAGCAATTCGTCATTATCCCACTCGCGCCCACCGAGCGTGCGGTGAGTGACCATGCCATCTGGACTGATAATGTAGGTGGTCGGTAATGCCATGACCGGATAGCTTTTAATCACTTCGCCTTTGGTGTCCATCAGTAAGGGAAATTCAACCGGGTAATCACCGGTAAAGTTAAAAATAGTATCTTCATCCTCGCCAACATTGACGGCAAGAATGACTACATCATCATTAAGTAATTTTTTACGAGCCCGTTCCATGGAAGGCATTTCTTCACGGCAAGGCGGACACCACGTTGCCCAGAAATTAAGCACAATGACTTTACCTTTGTAATCAGAGAGCCGATGAAGTTTTCCATCAATATCTTTTAAGGCAAACTCCGTTGCAGCAAATGGTTGCTTGAGTTTATTAAACGCCGTGTTGCCTGCTATGCTGAAGCTAGTATGCAATAGGAGTAGAAAGTAAACGCTAAAGGTCAGTGTGCGTTGAAACATAGTTGTTAGCCTTCTGGATCAAGATGAACATCTGCTGCACATTGCATCTTCGGTAGCGTGATGTTGAATGGTTTATTGGCTTGTTGCCAGCGTAATGTCAAATCAAATTGGCTACCCGAGGCAAGGTTATAAGTTGCCATGCCCCAATTATAATCACCGGGTTGGTAATGTTGTGTCGTGGGTAGTAAGCCCCAATTAAAAGCTAGTTTAGCAGGGGTCGCAATGTTCAATTGCTGCCATTGTTCGGCCCAGTCTTCGCGTGTTTTCGAGTGACTGTTTTTACCATTGTGTATGATGTGCCATTGGTTCATGTCGTAGTCGATAGTCACCGGCGTTGATTTATCAGAGATGTTTCTAAAAATAGTTTGAAACACACAACTGTTCGCAATTAATTCGGCATGTTTGGCCGTAAACCCACGTGCCATAAAATAACCACGAGTTTGATCGGGGAGTCGTTGTATAAAACGTACCGAGATCGCACCGTTCTGATATTGCCAGTAAGGCAATTTAGCTTGTTCGTCTATGCCGGTGGTTATTCCCTTTGCGTGAAGTATTGTTGGCAGCATTAATATTAAAGAAATTGTTAATAGGCGACACATGGTGAATTGACTCTTATGCTTAGTTATAAAAAGCATACGTTAAAAAAGCCATCCTTGGCAATGGGAGTGTTTAATTTGAATTTCTGTTCTTAAGCGAATACGCCTTGTTGTTCGATGTTAAAAGTGCGTAAAAGGTAATTAAAAGCACGATTACTGCTCGCCTGTGCTGAGGCATCAAAGATATCGTGATCACTCCAGCCTTGGGCATGTGCTTTATCAATATCTTCTTTTGAGACACTGTCAGGATCATTGATAGTTCGTAAAGCGATGTCCAGCAAAATGTGTTCATTATCTGCAATGGGTGCTTTAGATTGATCAATTCTTGTAGCACGTGCGGTATCGAGATTAACGCCTAGCTGAGTAAGAAAACCTTCATTCAAATCGATACAGAAATGACACTTGGATTTTGCTGAAACAAGATAACGGATCATAGTTGTCAGAATAGGAGATAGGTTGGTTTCGCCCTGAAAATAGCCCACATTGGTGAAAAAGGTTTCTAAGAGTGTTGGACTTAGGCTGTATAAGCGCAGGCCGTCAGGTATGAACCCCATATGTTGTTTTGCCATGTCTAAAACAGCTTCAACACGTTGTTCCTCGCCAACAGGTGCTTGAGGGGTCAGTAGCGGTGCTTCATTTGCGATGTTTGGGTTTGTTGTGTTCATTGTTATTTCTCCTTATTGGATGGGTAAGATAACCAGTAGTAGACCGGTCAGTTTAGTCGCAGTGCTAAATTGATGGATATTTAATTGATAGCTCATAAGTCGTTATTTATTTGTTGGGGTAAATACGTATGCCGAGTAAGGCAGGCGTGAGCTGTTGGATAATATCGGGATTATTTTGAGTTTTTGCAATTAAAATAATGCCTTCTAAATAGGCAAACATGGCATTAGCCGTTGCATCAATATCTATTCCGTTGAGATCAGCTTCATTATTAGCAACGCCTCTTTGTAAGCAATCGCGGATACTCGAGATACTCCGGGCAAAAATATTATCCACTTTTTGACGAATAGGCTCATCTTGGCTGGATAATTCAAGTGCGATATTGCCGTATGGGCAGCCTAATACATGCCCAGTGGATTTTTTTATACTGGTTTGGAACTCAGCAATTTTTTCTGCAAATAAATTAAGCTCATCAAGTGCGGGTAATTTACCAGTAAAAGCAATATCGATAATTTGAGATTTATAATCAGAGAATTTGTCTTCAAGTACGGCGATAGCTAATTCTTGTTTGCTTTTATAGAAATGATAGAAACTACCTTTTTTAACATCTGCTTTCTTGCAGATGGCTGCTACGCCGACATCTGCATAGCTTTGCGCATAGATAAGTTCAAAAGCTGAATCCATGATGCGCCGTTCTGTTGATAGTTCGTTATTCATGGCAAAGACTATAATTGACCGGTCGGTCAATTGCAAGCATGTTTTGATAATTTATAAAAATAAATGAATATCAACGTTAATTGTTTGTAATAATTAGATAATTCTCTCTTAGGTTAGTTTTTTATGAACATGTTTCGCCGTAATGTGCCTTTGCTGGCGATCAGTCAGGCATTGATGATGAGTAGCACAAGTTTGCTCTTAACCACAACAGCATTGGTGGGGTTAGAGATGGCGCCAGACAAATCATGGGCAACACTTCCACTTGCGGTGATGTTTATTGCCGTGATGCTAACAAGTATTCCCGCTTCTATGTTGATGGCAAAAATTGGTCGTAAGCCTGCTTTTATGATGGCGACCGTATTTGGTATGAGTGGCGGAGGGTTAGCGACCTATGCGATATATAGCCAAAACTTTTGGTTGTTTGTTGTAAGTGGTGTGTTAGTTGGAATGTTTAATGGCTTTGGTAATTATTTTAGATTTGCTGCTGCCGATATTGTTGAGCAGGATTTAAAAAGCAAGGCAATCTCAGCAGTATTGCTAGGTGGCGTGGTCGCAGCAGTGGTTGGGCCTAATTTAGCCAATTTAACCCGAGAGTCGATTCCTAATGCATTATTTGCAGGTAGCTACATATCTATAATTGGTTTATATATTTTGATATTTATTGTGCTTGGATTTCTTAAATTACCGGAAATGAAACACAGCGAAGAAAAACATGAAGTAGGACAAGTCCGTACACTCTGGGTGATTGCAAAACAACCAAAATTTATTGTTGCGTTATTATGTGCCATGTTAGGTTATGGCGTAATGTCATTTGTGATGACAGCGACACCTCTAGCAATGCATGCAAATTCACATAGTTTTTCAGATACATCGTTTGTTATTTCATGGCACGTACTAGGCATGTACGCACCATCATGTGTGACAGGTTCATTAATACATCGTTTTGGCGTATTAAAAATTATGTTCACAGGCGCACTATTAGGGTTTGCATGTGTGGTAACAAATTTATTAGGCAATACGGTTGAGCATTATTGGATAGGCTTAACGTTGTTAGGGATGAGTTGGAACTTTCTTTTTATAGGTGGCACAACGTTGCTAACAGAAACATATAGACCGGCTGAACGAAGTAAAACACAGGCACTGAATGATTTTATTGTTTTTACAACAGTAGCGATAGCGTCATTAACAGCAGGTGTTTTACAGCATAATTATGGATGGGAGCGAGTAAACTGGGGTGTTGTACCACTGATTATTATAATAATGATAAGCATTCTATGGTTGGCAATGAAAGGATCAGCAAATAATATAAAGTCAGCGACCATAACTGAAGATTGTATTTAGCCAAAAAACAGAAGAAAAAAATGAAAGTATTGCAGACAATTAAAAACGGGTTCAGTGAAGTGTCAGCTAACAAGTTGGTATTAATAACCGCTGTCTTCTGGGTGATATTTCTTAATCTTTCCTTTTTTAGTCATGTGATTGATGTATATCCACTAAATGAGAAATATATAGGGTTTATTTTATCGCTGACTATTTTTTTAGGTAGCATAATTATTATATTGTTTGTACCGTTTTGTACGAGGTCAACTGTCAAACCTATTCTTATAAGTTTTGTGTTAATAAGCGCACTAACAGCATATTTTATGGATAGTTATAATATTGTGATTGATGAGGGAATGATTGTTAATGCATTAGACACGGATATAAATGAGAGTTTAGATCTATTTAGTTTAAATTTAGTATTTTATTTCCTGTTATTAGGTTTATTTCCGTCCTTTTATATTTATAAAGTAAAGCTGGTTTCAGGTACGATCACACATGAGATTAAGAACAAACTTGTCATATTAGCTATTGCAGGTATTGTATTGGTTACAGTGGTGATGGTATTTAGTAGGTTTTATGCATCATTTATTCGTGAACATAAGCCTTTAAGATACTATGCAAACCCTGTTTACTACATTTATTCGACAGGCAAGATTCTTTCTAAGAAGCTTAAAGATAAAAATGTAGAGATGTTATTGGTTGGAGAAGATGCAAGGGATATCGATTCGGACGGAAAACGTGAATTGGTTATTCTAGTAGTTGGAGAAACAGCTAGAGCAGACCGTTTTTCTCTTAATAATAATTATCGAAATACCAACCCATTATTAGAAAAAGAAAATGTCCTTAGTTTAAGGAATGTTTATTCGTGTGGGACATCTACGGCGGAGTCATTGCCTTGTATGTTTTCAATTCTTAACAAGAAAGATTACAGCATAAGCAAGGCAGCCAAGAGGGAGAATCTATTAGATGTGTTAAAGCATGCAGGCGTTCATGTGCTTTGGAGAGACAATAATTCAAGCTCAAAAGGGATTGCAAATAGAATAGACTATGAAAGTTTTAAGCGGGCAGATGTCAATACGATATGTACCCCTGAGTGTCGTGATGAAGGGATGTTAGTTGGTTTACAGCAGTACATTGATAGTAAGTTAAATGGCGATGTTTTTATAGTATTGCATCAGATGGGTAATCATGGGCCTGCCTATTATAAGCGTTATCCAGAACAGTTTGAGAAATTTAAACCAACATGTAAAACCAATCAGTTAGAGTCATGCAGTGTGGCAGAAATTAATAATGCCTATGATAATGCGATCTTATATACAGATTATTTTTTATCTAAGGTGATAGAATTTCTAAAAGAAAATTCAGACTTTAAAACGACTATGTTCTACATAAGCGACCATGGTGAATCGCTAGGTGAGAATGGATTATATTTACACGGGATGCCTTATTTTATGGCACCAGACGCACAAATTCATGTACCTGCGGTGTTCTGGTTTGGTGGCAATAATAAAATTAAAAATTTAATTGGATTACGAGACAATTCGTATTCACATGACAATATTTTTCACACAGTTTTAGGTTTGATGGAAATTGAAACAAATGTCTATGATAGAAATCTGGATATTCTCTATCAACCGTAACAGTGGATTGACCACATTATTGTGGTTGCCATAATTTTTCATGACCTTCGGTATCACGTAGATAGTTTTTACTATCAAGACGCATTGAGTCTTTAATTTTTTCTAGTTGCGCGTACACGATGATATTACGGGGTAATTTTATTGGTAGATAGACAGCATTGCTAATAAAGTGATGAATACGTTTATCACCAACACCGTGGCGGTATTCATAAAGCCCGCCTGGTTTATTAACGCCACCATCATCGGGTAGATTTTGATGAAAGTAGAGAATTGTTTTTCCGTCATCAGAAATAGCATAGCCATTTTGCCGAGAGGCGTATTCAGAAAATTTTGTAAGACCAATAATCTTCTTTTTACCATTTTCGTGATGATATGTTTTCAGAACCAGTGGGCTATACCAATTTCCTCCTGAAAGTTCAATGGAAAAATAAGCCGAGAGTTGCGTTTCACCTTTAGGTATTTTCTCATGCTGTATGACACGAGGTTGTAGGGCAAGGGCTAGGGTGCTTGTTGTAAGCAAAAAGATTAAGAATAATTGACGAATAAATGTATGTTGTTTGTTTGTCACGATAATATCACAGTATATTTATTTAGATTGATAGTAGCATAGCGAAATCTGTTCGCGTAGGCTTAAGACCGATTTGATTCGTTTTTATTGAATGACGATAATGGCGCTGGTGTTGCAATATAGAAGCCTTGAGCGAAATCCACGCCAATGCGATTTAGTTCTTTATATATGTCTTGTCCTTCAACAAATTCTGCAATTGTTTCAATATTCATAACATGGGCAATTTGTGTGATGGATTCAACAAATGCATGATCAGTTTTATCAATGCATATGTCTCGTACGAAACTGCCATCAATTTTAATATAATCTACCGGGAGTGTTTTAAGATAGCTAAAAGAGCTTAAGCCACTACCAAAGTCATCAAGTGCAAATCGGCAACCGGCTTTCTTTAAATCTGAAATAAACTTTACGGCACTGGTCATATTAGCAATAGCCGCTGTTTCGGTTATTTCAAAACATATTGTTGTAGGATTTATTTCAAATATAGACAGTTGTTCAAGAATATAATTTGAAAAATCAGAGGTTGAGAGTGATTGCCCAGAAATATTAATGGTAAATATACATTCTTTAAATTTTTCGCCAGTTTCTTGATAAATATGTTGTATATTAAACAATGAATTTCGAACAACCCATTGATCTACTGCCGGCATGAGTTTGTAGCGTTCAGCAGCAGGGATAAATGCCATAGGTGGTATCAAGTCACCAATGTCATTCATCATTCGCACTAATATTTCATAATGGTTTGCAGCTGGATGAGTTTGATTTAAGCTGATAATGGGTTGGTAATAAAGTATAAAGTTATCTTCATCAATGGCTTCATTAATTTTTTGTACCCATTGCACCTCACCTCGATGCTGCTCGAGTTCACTGTCTTCAGGATGATATATATGGATGCGGTTTCTACCCTTGTCTTTGGCAAGGAAGCAAGCAGTATCTGCTGCACTAAGTAGTTCAGATATATTAGCGGTTAGCGCGGTGATGGGAGCGACGCCAATACTGACACCGATATCAAAGCTTTGTCCTTGCCAAGTAAAGCGGAAATCATTAATAGATCTTAGTAAGATGTAAGCAATTTGCTCAGCTTTGGTGAGGGAACAAGCTTCAAGTAAGACGCCGAATTCATCACCGCCTAGTCGAGCAAGGGTATCAGATTTCCTAATTTGTTGTTTAAGGATGGTTGATATCTGGCGTAATAATTCATCTCCTGCACTATGACCACAGGTGTCATTAATAAGCTTGAATTGGTCAAGATCCATAAAGCATAGTGCATATTCAATATTATCTGCACGTACATTTAAGAAAGCATGATCAAGTCGAATTTCAAATTCACGACGATTAACAAGGCCTGTTAAGTTATCGTGGGTGGCTTCATGATTTAGTTGGCTAGTCAGTGCACGCGTTTCAGTGACATCGCGGAAAACAATAATGAGACCAAGTATCTTATTGTCGCGGTCTTTTATTGGTGCAACACTATGTTCAATGCCATATTGTTTACCATGTTGGTCAATAAGAATTTCAGTTGATGTTGAGTGAATAGTTTCACCGTAAGTGAGTAC
>VAPL010027593.1_pt1 | contig 14948 bp, 9 predicted proteins | sample 3395061 | NCBI WGS metagenome assembly VAPL01 (sample SAMN08290444, study PRJNA428436) | hydrothermal vent metagenome | isolation source: Deep-sea hydrothermal vent chimney 2 | place: Pacific Ocean: Juan De Fuca Ridge | depth 2182 m m | reverse complement strand
TTAAAAAAGGATACTCGGCTTTTATTGCTTGCTTTTAAGCGTTTCTTTTTTTAATAATCTCTTCGGCTACATTTTTTGGAACCTCTTCATAGTGATCAAATTCCATAGAGTATGAAGCACGACCCTGCGTTTGACTTCTTAAGTCTGTTGAGTAACCAAACATCTCTGAAAGCGGACAAAAAGCATCAACTATCTTATTTCCACTTCTATCGCTCATGGAGCTTATTTGCCCTCTTCTTCTGTTCAAGTCACCTATAACATCACCCATAAAATCCTCAGGAGTTTCAACTTCCACTTTCATCATAGGCTCCAAGATGATAGCGTCTGCTTTTCTAGCACCCTCTTTAAATGCCATAGATGCAGCAAGTTTAAATGCCATCTCACTTGAATCGACATCATGATAACTTCCGTCATAAAGTGTAACTTTTATATCTTCTACAGGATAACCTGCAAGAACACCACCTTGCATAGCTTCTTTAAGACCCTTATCAACCGCAGGAATAAATTCTCTAGGAATTGAACCGCCTTTGATGTCATTTACAAATTCATAACCCTCGCCTGGTTTCATAGGAGTAAGTTTGATATATACATGGCCATACTGTCCACGACCACCAGATTGTTTTGCATATTTGTGCTCTTGAGTTACCTCTTTTTTGATAGTTTCTCTATATGCAACTTGAGGTTGTCCAACTTCAGCATCAACTTTAAACTCTCTAAGCATTCTGTCAACCAAAATTTCAAGATGAAGTTCACCCATACCTGAAATGATAGTTTGACCACTCTCTTCATCGGTTTCAACTCTAAAGCTTGGATCTTCTTGAGCAAGTTTTTGAAGTGCTATTCCCATCTTCTCTTGGTCGGCCTTAGTTTTTGGCTCAACTGCGACAGAAATAACTGGATCTGGAAAATCCATCTTTTCAAGAATTACTCTATCTTTTTCACCCGCTAGTGTATCTCCTGTTAGAGTATCTTTTAATCCAACAACTGCGCCGATTTCACCAGCAAATAGTTTTTTTATCTCTTCTCTTTTATTTGAGTGCATTTTAAGAAGTCTTCCGACTCTCTCTTTTTTGTCTTTTGTAGTATTGTAAGTATAACTTCCGCTTTCAAGTGTTCCTCTATAAACTCTTACAAATGTTAATTGTCCAACAAATGGGTCAGTCATAATTTTAAAAGCAAGTGCGGCAAATTCGCCCTCATCACTTGATTCTACAATAGTCTCACTTCCATCTTCATATTCACCTTTGATAGCTGCCACTTCAGTAGGAGCTGGCATATAATCAACAACAGCGTCAAGCAATGGCTGAACACCTTTGTTTTTAAATGCAGTTCCACATAACATTGGAACTAGTGTCATTTCAAGACAACCAGCTTTTAGTCCTGCTTTGATTTCATCTTCACTTAGCTCTTCACCACCAAGATATTTTTCAAGTAATTCATCACTAGTTTCTGAAATAGCCTCTATCATGTGTTCTCTATAAACTTTTGCTTTTTCTTGCAAATTAGCAGGAATATCTACCTCTTCATAGTGCGAACCCATAGCGGCTTCATCTTCCCAAACAAGTGCTTTCATTCGAACCAAATCAACAACGCCTTTAAAATTTTCTTCTGCTCCGATTGGTATCTGGATTGGTACAGGATTTGATTTTAATCTATCTTTTATCTGTTTTTCAACTTCATAAAAATCAGCTCCCACTCTGTCCATTTTATTTACAAACACCATTCTTGGAACTTTATATCTATTTGCTTGTCTCCAAACTGTTTCACTTTGAGGTTGAACTCCACCAACTGCACAAAAAACTGCAACCGCACCATCAAGAACTCTCATGCTTCTTTCAACTTCAATAGTGAAATCCACATGACCTGGAGTATCAATGATATTTATCTGATGATTATTCCACTCGCAAGTTGTAGCTGCACTTGTGATTGTGATGCCTCTCTCTTTTTCTTGCTCCATCCAGTCCATAGTAGCAGCGCCATCATGAACTTCACCAATCTTATGTGAAATTCCTGTATAAAATAAAATTCTCTCTGTTGTAGTGGTTTTACCAGCATCAATGTGTGCCGCAATTCCAATATTTCTAACCATACCAATAGGATGTTTTCTTGCCATAATATTTCCTTTCTACCAGCGGTAGTGAGCAAAAGCTTTATTTGCTTCAGCCATTTTGTATGTATCTTCTTTTTTCTTAAATGTTGCACCTCTTGAGTTTGCAGCGTCCAAAAGTTCATTTGCTAATCTTTCAACCATAGTTCTTTCGCTTCTTTTTCTAGCAAATGAAACCAACCATCTAAGAGCAAGTGCTTGTTGTCTAACAGGTCTTACTTCTATTGGTACCTGATAAGTGGCACCGCCAACTCTTCTACTTTTTACTTCCATAACTGGCTTAACATTTTCTATAGCGTTATTAAAAATCTCTATACCTTTTAATTCATCGCTTCTTTTTTCAGCTAATTCTAATGCACCATAAAATACTTTTGCAGCAACACTTTTTTTGCCATCAAGCATAAGTGAATTTATAAATTTTGTGATTATTTTACTATTGTAGATTGGATCAGGGAGTATTTCCCTAACTTGGGCTCTTCTTCTTCTCATTTTATTTCCTTCAAATTTTTAAATTTTACTCAAATGTTACCAACACTCAATGGGCAGCACCTGTTTGTTAAATTTAATATGTATTTTTTTGTTTAACTGTTTTCTTTTATATGAGCAAAGCCCATATAAAATTCATTGCACTAAAGCTTTGGCTTACGCCAAGAAACTTATCTAACTGTTTTCTTTTAACAGAAGTAAATTCTGTAAAGATTTGCTACACTAAAGTTGCGACTTGCGTCAAGAGTTATTTAGGTTTTTTAGTACCATATTTACTTCTTGCAACAGTTCTGTTTGCAACACCAGCTGTATCAAGAGCTCCACGAACTACATGGTATTTAACACCAGGTAAATCTTTTACTCTTCCGCCTCTTACTAAAACTATAGAGTGCTCTTGAAGGTTATGTCCTTCACCACCGATATAGCTTATCACTTCAAAGCCACTAGTTAGTCTAACTTTGGCAACTTTTCTCAAAGCTGAGTTTGGTTTTTTTGGAGTTGTAGTATAAACTCTTGTGCAAACTCCTCTTCTTTGAGGACATCCGTCTAATGCAGGTGATTTTGATTTTTTAATCACCTTTTTTCTCTCTTTTCTTACCAATTGGTTAATTGTTGGCACATTCTTTCCTTTAAATTTTTACATATCACTCTGCTTTTAATAAACAAAATAATAAAGCCTGCTATTTTATTTAAAAATAGCTTAAAAGAGGGTTAATTTTAACCCTCTACCTCCACACTATTTTTTATTTTTACAATTTTATCTTTATAAAGTCCTGTACCTACAGGTATCATTCGTCCTAAGATTACATTCTCTTTTAAGTCAACGAGATGATCCATCTTTGCAGCTAAACTAGCCTCAGTTAGAACTTTTGTAGTCTCTTGGAAAGATGCTGCAGATATGATGCTATCACTACCTATCGCCGCCCTTGTGACACCCAAAAGAATTGGCTCCGCAATTGCTGGTTCTCCGCCCATCTTCATGATTCTCTCATTTTCGTCTCTAAACCTTGCACGACTTATCAAGTCACCCTCAATAAACTTAGTATCACCACTATCTACGATTTTTATCTGTCTTAACATTTGTGAAACTATAACTTCGATATGCTTATCACTAATTGCAACACCTTGTCTTCGATATACTTGTTGAATTTCACTTATAAGATAGTAGTGGAGTGCTTTTTCACCCATAATTCTTAGTATATCATGACTAGAAACTATACCATCGGTTAGCTTTTCACCAGCGTGTACAAATTCACCAGCATGTACATGTATCTGAGTATTTTTATTCACTAAGTATTCAGAACTCGCACCATCTTCTGCATCTATGATGATTCTCTCTTTAGAACGAAGTGGCTTGCCAAATCTAATAGTTCCATCTATCTCAGCAATAACAGCAGCATTTTTTGGTCGTCTTGCTTCAAATAGTTCACTAACTCTTGGAAGACCTCCTGTTATATCTGTTGATTTTGCAGCAGCTTTTGGTGTTCTTCCTATTATGTCAGCAATCTTTACGCTATCTCCATCTTTTACAAATATCGCAGTTTTTGGATCAACTTGGTACTTGATTATCTTATTTGAATCCGTAGCAATTGTGATAGTTGGTTTCAATCCTGTTGGCAAATACTCATTTATAACAAGTCGGCTCTCACCAGTCATCTCATCATACTGCTCAGTTGCACTAATTCCTGGTTCTATATCTTCAAATGTAACAACACCTGACTCTTCAGAGATAATTGGTATAGAGTATGGATCCCACTCTGCTATGACAATTTGCTCAGCTCGACTAGGGTGTGCTATTAGTTCATCAGTTTTTTCAACTTTAACATTGTCTGCTATATCTATGATTGAGCCTCTTGGGATATAGTGTCTTATAGCTTCTCTGTTTTCATCATCAGCAATAACAGCAAAAAGACCTTTTTCATTAACAATATGCTCTTTTTCAATATCATTATATCTCTCAAGATAATCGCCAGCTAATTTATAATATTTTACAGTTCCATATGCTTCAGTTAAGATTTTTTGAGAAATCGGATCACCATCACTAACTTTTACTTCACTAGCATATGGAATACGATTTGGAACATTCCAGCTCTCTTTAATAACCTCAACTATACTCTCATTCTTATGAATTGCATCACCATTACCATATGGCAAATAAAATTTTCCGTCTACTTTACCGCTAACACCAGCTAACTCATTTGCTTTTGCCAAATCACTTTTTCTTAAAACATATCTTATGCTTTCTTTATCATTTGATATATTTAGTATAGTTTCATCGTGTGAATTATCTATACTTAAAACTCCATCTATCGTAGTTTTGATTTTTGGCTCAACAAGTAAGATAGAAGCATTTCTTCTATTTGCTATGATATTTTTATTCTCTTTTGATAGATAAGTTTTGATATTATAATACCTAATAAAACCCTCTTTCTTAGCGATTACTTGTCTATCTTGTGCTTCAGTTGACGCAGTTCCTCCTATATGGAAGGTTCTAAGTGTTAGCTGAGTTCCTGGCTCACCAATTGATTGAGCAGATATAATTCCTACTGCCTCACCTGGTTTTACTAAATCACCAACACCTAAGTTTATACCATAGCATTTTGCACATATACCTTTTTTTGCCTTACATGTGATAGGGGTTCTAATTACAACTGATTTTATTCCAGCTTCTTCTATATTTTTTGCTCTCTTTTCATCTATCAAAGTACCCTCTGTAAGCAAGACTTCATTTGTGATATTATCTATCACATCTTCTGCCAATACTCTACCAAAAGCTCTATCACTTAGTGATTCTATAAGTTCACCACTCTCTGATATCTCTGTAATTTCAACACCTTCGTGCGTACCACAGTCATGCATAGTTACTTTTACATTTTGAGAAACATCTATCAATTTTCTTGTTAAATATCCAGCATTTGCAGTTTTAAGTGCAGTATCTGCCAAACCTTTTCTAGCACCGTGAGTTGAGATAAAGTATTCAAGTACATTAAGCCCTTCTCTAAAGTTTGAGATAATCGGAGTTTCGATGATACTTCCATCTGGTTTTGCCATAAGACCTCTCATACCCGCAAGTTGACGAATTTGAGCAGCGCTACCTCTTGCACCAGAATCTGCCATCATATAAATTGAATTAAAACCATCTTTATCACTCTCGGTTAATTTCATCATCTCTTTAGCAACTTCGTTATTTGTATCCGTCCATATATCGATAATTTTATTGTATCTCTCTTGTTCTGTCAAAAGTCCTGAGCTAAACTGTTTTTGAATTTCAACAACTTTTTTCTTCGCAATTTTAATTTTGCCAGCTTTTGTGTCTGGCACTTTTATATCATCAATCGAGACTGAAATTCCAGATTTTGTAGCATATTTGAAACCAAGATCTTTTAGGTTATCTAAAAATGCTGCTGTAGCTTCATAGCCACCCTCTTTATATACAAAGTCAACCAAATTTCCGATATTTTTCTTTTTCATGACTATATTCCAAAGCTCTTGTGGAACAAAATCTGGTAAAATTGATTTAATTATCAATCTTCCCGCAGTTGTAAAGATAACTTTGCCATTTACTAAAGTTTTTATCTTTGCTTGGGCTTCAAGTGCCCCACTGTCCATAGCAATATGTACTTCATCAACATTTGAAAATATCTTGTTTGAACCTTTTGCATTCATCTTTTCTCTTGAGAGATAGTAAAGTCCTAAAACCATATCTTGAGTTGGTACTGTAACAGCCTTACCTGAGGCTGGCAATAAGATATTCATAGAGCTTAACATCAACACTTTACACTCAGCTATCGCTTCTTGCGATATAGGCACATGAACAGCCATTTGGTCACCATCAAAGTCAGCATTAAAAGCTGAGCAGACAAGAGGATGAAGTCTTATAGCTTTGCCTTCGATTAAAACAGGGTGAAAGGCCTGAATAGAGAGTTTATGAAGTGAAGGTGCACGATTAAGCATAATAGGATAACCATCAACTACTTCAGATAGACACTCCCACACTTCATTTGTTTTATTGTCTATCATCTTTTTAGCTTGCTTTATAGTGGTAGCATAACCTTTCTCCTCTAATCTTGCAATCAAATGTGGCTTAAACAACTCTAGTGCCATCAATTTCGGAATACCACATTGATCCATCTTTAGATTCGGACCAACAACGATAACAGAACGACCCGAAAAGTCAACCCTTTTACCTAGTAGATTTTGTCTAAATCTTCCTTGTTTACCTTTTATGATTTCTGAAAGTGATTTTAGAGGTCTTTTGTTTGCACCTTTTACAGCATTTGCTCGACGACCATTGTCAAAAAGTGCATCAACACTCTCTTGAAGCATTCTCATCTCATTTCTTATGATGATTTGTGGAGCATCAAGTTCCATCAATCTTTTAAGTCTTGAGTTTCTGTTTATAACTCTTCTATACAAATCATTTACATCACTAACAGCAAATTTTCCACCATCAAGTGCAACAAGTGGTCTTAAATCAGGTGGTAAAACTGGAAGGATTGTAATCATCATCCATTCAGGTCTATTTCCACTATGGAGTAATGCTTCTACTATTTTCAATCTCTTTATGATAGTTTTTTTCTTCGCTTCTGAATTTGTATTTGCCATATCCTCTTTTAAAGATGCAAGAATATCAACCAAATCTAAATCAGCAAGCAAATCTTTGACAATTTGTCCACCCATATTAGCCACGAACCCAGCATCTTCAAATCTTTGATTTAAAGATTGGTATTGCTCCTCATTTAAAACATCGTATTTAGCTACTGGTTTACTGTTTTCAGCGTCATAAAAAGCCTCTCCTGGCTCTTTTACGATATAAGCTTCATAGTATAAAACTCTCTCTAAATCTTTCATCTTAACACCTAAAAGTGTTCCAATCCTGCTAGGCAATGAATTTACATACCATATATGTGCCACAGGTGCTACAAGCTCGATATGTCCCATTCTTGATCTTCTTACTTTTGTGCTTGTTACCTCAACACCACATTTTTCACATTTGATGCCTTTATAACGCATCTTTTTATATTTACCACAAAGACATTCATAATCTCTAACAGGTCCAAAAATCTTCGCACAAAAAAGTCCATCTCTCTCAGGTTTTAGTGTACGATAGTTGATAGTTTCTGGTTTTTTAACTTCACCAAAACTCCATGACCTTATCTTTTCAGGGCTAGCAAGTCTTAATTGAAATGCTTGAAAATCTCTTGGTCTATTATCATCTAGTATCTCAACTGGTTCTAATCGTTTCATGATATTACTTCCTTGTCGTCAACTTCGTTATATATTTCAACATCTAAAGCTAGTGATTTTAACTCATTTGTTAAAACAAAGAATGTCTCAGGTACACCAATTTCAGGAACATTTTCACCTCTTGTCAATGCTTTATAAGCTGAAACTCTTCCCTCTACATCATCTGATTTTATTGTAAGCATCTCTCTTAGTGTATGGGCTGCACCGTAAGCTTCAAGTGCCCAAACTTCCATCTCACCAAATCTTTGCCCGCCAAAGAGTGCCTTACCACCAACTGGCTGTTGAGTTACAAGTGAGTAAGGTCCTGTACTTCTTGCGTGCATCTTTTCATCAACTAAATGGTGAAGTTTAAGCATATACATATATCCTACATTTACTCTCTCTGTCATCTTTTCGCCAGTTTTACCATCATAAAGTTCAGTTTTTCCATCTTCATCTATCTTTGCTAATTCAAATAATTTTGCAAATTCAGCAGCATTTACACCTTCAAATATAGGAGTGGTAAATCGTACACCTGTACTCCAATCTCTTGCATATTCTAAAAGTTTTTCATCATCTATCTTTGACAAAAAGGCTTTACCGTCCATTAATTTTGCAATATCTGCAATTTGAGCCATTCTCTCTCGTAGTTTTTTAATCCAATCACCTTGTTTTTGTTCAAATATCTCACCAATTTGATCTCCAAGTTTTCTTCCGACTAATCCTAAATGCACTTCAAGAATTTGTCCGATATTCATACGACTTGGAACACCAAGAGGATTTAAAACAACATCAACTGCTTCACCATTTTTAAGGTAAGGCATATCTATCTCTCTTACTATGTTTGAAACTATACCTTTGTTTCCGTGTCGTCCAGCCATTTTATCACCGACTTTTAGCTTTCTTTTAGTCGCTACATAAACTTTAACCAACTTAACAACACCACTTGGTAAGATATCATCTTTTTCAAGGATATTTAGTTTAGTGTCATGCTCTTCTTTTAGTTTTTTCTTCTCATTTTGAAAATAATTTTTCAACTCTTTATACTCATTTTCTATCTCATCTGAAAATGATTTGATAATAGAGTTGATGGCAAAACGATTTACTTTTTCCAAATCTTCTTTTACCGCAAATTCACCTACTTTATAAGCTTTCTTATTAATCTCTTGATTTTTCTGGAGTGGATTTTTAGACAACAATGAGTTAATTCTAAGCATCTCTTCGCGGTCAAGCATAAGAAGTTTATCATGATGTTCACGATCTAGCTTTTCTTTCTCTTCTTCGTAAGCTTTTAGTGATCTTGGGTCTTTATCATAGCCTTTTTTTGTAAAGATTTTTACATCTACTACTATACCTTCAAGTGATGGGGATGCATATAGAGATTTATTTACCACATGTCCAGCTTTTTCTCCAAATATTGCCCTTAAAAGTCTCTCTTCTGGAGTTGGTTTTACCTCTCCTTTTGGAGAAACTTTTCCAACCATAATCATACCAGGCTTAACATAAGTTCCAATTTGCACGATTCCGCTCTCATCCAAATGAGCCAACTCCTCTTCCCTTACATTTGGTATGTCTTTGGTTATCTCTTCAACACCATCTTTAAGTTCCCTAGCTTCTATCTCTTTTTCATATACATGAACACTAGTAAATGCATCTTCTCTTATCATCTTTTCACTTATGACGATAGCATCTTCATAGTTATATCCATTCCAAGGCATAAAAGCAACCATAACATTTTTACCAAGAGCTAGTTCACCCTTGTCCATGCTTGGACCATCTGCGATGATTTGTCCCTTTTTGACTTGTTCACCTTTTTTAACCGCAACTCTTTGTGTAAAAGTTGTATTTTGATTAGTTCTTAGATTTTTTTGCAATCCATAATGTTCTATAAAAGATCCGTTTTCATCCTCGCCTAAGATATATATATTTTTATTATCGACTTTTTCAACAATTCCAGCTCTTTTTGTTTTTATAGCTTCCCAAGAATCTCTTGCAGTAATTGCTTCCATACCAGTTCCAACCATCGGTGCACTTGTTTTCATCAAAGGCACACCTTGCCGTTGCATATTTGAGCCCATCAAAGCTCTGTTGGCATCATCATGTTCCAAAAATGGAATAAGAGATGCCGCAACACCCGCAATCATCATGGATGATAGGTCGATCAAGTTTACTTTTTCTTTTTCTGTTAAAACAATTTCACCATCAATCCTAGCTTCGATCAAATCTTCAACGATTTCATCATTTTCATTTATCTGTGTACTAGCAGGTGCTATCACCATTCCCTCTTCTTGAGTAGCTGTGATGTATATGATTTCACTTGTAATTTTGCAATCTTTTACTTTTCTATATGGTGCTTCAACAAAACCCAAATCATTCACTTTTGCGTACATGGCTAGAGTATTAATTAAACCGATATTTTGACCCTCTGGAGTCTCTATAGGGCAAATCCTACCATAATGAGTTGGATGCACATCTCTTACTTCAAATCCAGCTCTCTCTTTTACAAGACCCCCTGCTCCAAGAGCACTAAGTCTTCTTTTGTGAGTAATCTCACTAAGAGGATTTGTTTGGTCCATAAATTGTGAAAGCTGTCCACTTGAGAAAAATTCCATTATAGTGCTTGTAATCATCTTGGAATTTACTAAATCATGAGGCATCAACTCTTCGATTGAACCGCTTAGAGATGTAAATTTATCTCTTATAGCTTTTTGCATTTTGATGAGACCTGTGTGCAATTCATTTGATAAAAGCTCACCAATTGCTCTAATTCTTCTATTTCCCAAGTGATCGCGATCATCTATATGTCCTTGACCATTTTTGACTTTTATGAGGTATTTTACAGTTCTTATTATATCTTCACTTGTCATGATAGTTACATACTCAGGCACATCAAGACCTAGCTTATGATTCATCTTCATACGACCAACTTTTGTCAAGTCATATCTTTCAGGGTTAAAGAAAAGGTCGTTTACAAATGATTTTGCGGCCTCTTTAGTCACAGGTTCACCTGGTCTCATGACTTTGTATATTCTAATTGTTGCTAAATCATTTTCATCTTCTATTTGCTCTGTTTGTCTTAAAAGTTTTAGTGTTTCATTATCAGCTATAAATGAGTTTATAATAGCATCATCAACACCATTTGCCAAATCATTTGCAATTTCGATAGATTTACAACTCTGTTCTATAATTTTAGTCAATTTTGTTTCATCAAGCTGGGTTAATGTATCATACAAAATCTCTCCGCTTTCACTATCTATGATAGGTGATGAAAGGAATCTATTTATCAATACTTCCACGGGATACTCTACAAGTTTTATACCATCAATTTTAAATTTTTCAGCTCGTTTTTTTGTTAATCTTTTACCAGCACCAATGAGTTGGTTGCCATCTTCATCTTTTAAATCAAAATCTACTCTACCCACAAAATCTTCTGGGTTATATTCCATAAAAAATTTATTATCTTTTAACTCTATAGTTTGCACTGGGTAAAAAAGTTTTAAAATATCTTGTTTGCTATATCCTAGTGCTCTAAAAAGTATAGTTATAGGAACTTTTCTTCTTTTGTTGATTCTCATAAAAAGTGTATCTTTAGCATCATATTCAAAGTATAGCCAAGAGCCCCTATCTGGTATGATTTGGGCGGTATATATAAGTTTATTATTTACAGTACTACTCTCTTCTTCTTTAAAAATTACACCAGGACTTCTATGGAGTTGGTTTACAACAACTCTCTCTACGCCGTTTATTATAAATGAAGTCCTATCAGTCATAAGAGGTATATCTCTTATAAATATTGCTTGTTCTTTTATATCTTTTACACCAGCTTTTTCGCCAGTTTTTTCATCTTTCTCCCACAGTATTAGACGGATATTCATTCTTAGACCAACAGAATATGACAATCCTCTTTCCATGCATTCTCTAACATTGTATTTTGGTTTTCCAATTTCACTGCCGATATACTCAAGTGTTAATCTATTTTGAGGATCGTGAATAGGAAAAATTGATCTAAAAACTTTTTCTATACCGCCCTCAGCATTTTCGCCTACATTTAAAAAATTCTCATAACTTTTTTGTTGTAGTTGGAGCAAGTTTGGAACATCTATTTTTTTTGGTACTTTTGAGAAGTCAACCCTTAGGCGATTTCCCGAATTTAAGCTATTTAACATGAGTCTACCTCGTGTAGTTTTTTATAAGGATGATGAGGATGTTTTGTAACAACCTCATAGCAGTTTATCTGTTTTATCACAGAAATTTTAACGACTAAATTATTTGTATAAATTAGGGAGAAATTCTCCCTAATTTTTGTTTTATTTAATTTCAGCTTCTGCGCCAGCTTCTTCAATCTGTTTTTTAATCTCTTCTGCTTCGTCTTTAGAAACACCTTCTTTAAGAGTTGTTGGTGCACTTTCAACTGCTTCTTTAGCCTCTTTAAGACCAAGACCAGTAATAACACGAACTACTTTAATAGCGTTAATTTTCTTAGCACCTGCACTTTTAAGAATAACATCAAATTCTGTTTTTTCTTCAACAGCCGCACCATCAGCAACTGCACCGCCAGCCATCATAACTGGAGCAGCAGATACGCCAAATTTTTCTTCAAATTCTTTTACTAATTCACTTAGCTCAAGAACACTTAAGCCTGAGATATATTCTAATACATCTTCTTTTGATATTGCCATATTATTATCCTCTTTAATTTTTATTTCTTCTTTAATTTGATCAAAGCATAGATTTTTATCTTATGCTATTTCCTCTTTTTTAGCTCTAAGAGCATCTAAACCTATTGTAAAGTTTGTAACTGGTGCCATCCAAGTTTGAAGCAACATGCCAATAAGTTCATCTCTTGATGGTAACTTAGACAATGCTTCTATCTTAGCGACATCAACAATTTCACCAGTTATAAAACCTGTTCTAATTTCAAAAGCTTGATTAGCTTCTGAAAACTTAGCAACAACTTTAGTAACATCTAGTTGGTCTTCACCCCAAATGAACATATTTGTTTCATTTAGTTCAATTCCTTCAATTTCAGCATTTTTTAGAGCAATTGCTGCTAATGTATTTTTTGCAACTTGTACATTTACATTTGCTGCTCTTGCAGCATTTCTTAGTATTTCTATTGTCTTTGTATCAAGACCTTTAAAATCACAAATCACTAATGCTTCCGAAGCTTTAAAACCGTCAGTAAGTTGATTAACTATTTCAATTTTTTTATTTTTTGTCAATTTTTCTCCTTTCTGACCGGTGATTTCAAGTAGAGCTGGAAAATTCCAAATTAAGCCTAAGCCTCGACTATCTCCAATCAAAGATTAACAAAGATCGAAGCGATCTTTGTTATTTTATTTATTTGAAGTCTATTAATTCTTGATTGTCTAGTGACAATGCTGGGCTCATAGTCAACGAAATTACACCTGTTTTTATATATTTACCCTTTGATGCTGCTGGCTTATGTTTATTTATGGCTCTTAAAAATGTTTCAAAATTTTCTTTGATTTGCTCATTTGTAAAACTTACTTTACCGATGCCAGCTTGTATATTTCCTTGCTTGTCAACTCTAAAGTTTACTTGACCACCTTTTGAGTTTTCAACTGCTTTTGCAACATCCATAGTAACCGTGCCTGTTTTTGGGTTTGGCATGATACCTTTTGGTCCCAAGATTCTACCAACCTTTCCAACCATACCCATCATATTTGGAGTAGCTATTAAAACATCAAAATCAATCTTACCAGTTTGAATATCTGCTATCAAATCATCACTTCCAACGATATCAGCTCCAGCTGCTTTTGCTTCATCTGCTTTTGCATCTTTTGCAACAACCGCAACTCTAACTGTTTTTCCAGTTCCTGCAGGAAGCACAACTGAACCTCTTACCATTTGATCTGCATGTCTTGGGTCCACATTTAATTTGAACGCAATTTCAATAGTTTCATCAAATTTTGCACTTGCTAGATTTTTAACATTTGCAAGTGCTTCATCAATACTATATTTTTTTTCAAAATCTACTTTTTTTTGTAATTCTTGAAATCTTTTATTAATTCTTTTTCCCATTATTTTTCTCCGCATTATTTTTGCTTCCACTAAGCCCTAGTGGTAAAGGTTTTTAAACTACTATACTGTTTTCTTGAATTTGAGCAAAGCTCAAGTTCAATTCATTTCACTAAAAGCTTCGACTTGCATCGAGAATCTTTATTTTATGAAACTGTTATTCCCATGCTTCTTGCACTGCCAGCGATAATTTTTGATGCTGCATCTTTATCATCTGTATTTAAATCTGCAATTTTCTTTTCAACAATTTCTAGCACTTGCTCTTTTGTTAAATTTGCAACTTTATTTTTTAGAGGATTATCGCTACCTTTTTTAATGCCAGCTGCTTTTTTAATTAAATCACTAGCTGGCGGCTGTTTTGTAATAAATGTAAAACTTCTGTCTGCGTATACAGTTATAACAACTGGAATATTATATCCCATCATATCTTTTGTTTTTTCATTAAATGCTTTACAAAATTCCATAATATTCACACCTTGTTGTCCAAGTGCTGGACCAACAGGAGGTGATGGATTAGCTTTTGCTGCTGCAATTTGTAATTTTATTTCGCCAATTACTTTCTTAGCCATTTTATAGTTCCTTCTTTTGTTTTATTGTCTTCTTTTGCTTGAGCAAAGCTCAAATAAAATTCATATCATCTAAAGCTTTGGCTTTCGCCAAGATTTAGTACATTTCACTTAAACTATCTTTTCTACTTGTGAGTAGAGAATCTCTACTGGTGTACTTCTTCCAAAAATCGAGACATTTAGTCTTAATTTTCCGTGTTCCATATCATACTCTTCAACCATTCCTGTAAAGTTTGCAAAAGGTCCTTCTGTAATCCTAACACTTTCACCATCTTCAAAAAATATTTTTGGCTTAGGAGCGCCTCTTTTTTCTACTTTTTCAAGTATTAAATTAATATCTTTTTCACTCAATGGCGTTGGCTTTTTGGACTCACCAATAAATCTACCTACTTTTGGTAATGCCTGTATTTGCTGCCAAATAGCGGTATCAAGATCTATATGAGCAAATGCATATCCAGGATACAAACTTCTCTCACTTATCTTTTTTTCACCGTTTTTAACTTCAATAACATCTTCAGTAG
>VAPL010439543.1_pt1 | contig 14953 bp, 13 predicted proteins | sample 3395061 | NCBI WGS metagenome assembly VAPL01 (sample SAMN08290444, study PRJNA428436) | hydrothermal vent metagenome | isolation source: Deep-sea hydrothermal vent chimney 2 | place: Pacific Ocean: Juan De Fuca Ridge | depth 2182 m m | reverse complement strand
ATTGGGACTAGAATTCAATGGATATTAGTTTTTTCTAAAGTTATTAAACTATTTTGAGTTTTAATGATTTGATTATAAAATTCTTTTAAATTTTGGTATTCACTGGTTGGGTAAAACTTCTTATTAATTAAGATCCTCGACATAATGGAAACAGTATTATCTTTTAAGGTGTACTTGGTAACAAATGAACCTCCGTTATCAGGAAGTTGGAAAGAAACATTTTTGGGTACCGACTTTACAACATAATTTACAGGGATCTCAATTTTTATTAAATACGTATCTTTCCATTTATAACCAAAATCAACAGGATAGTTTCTTTGTTCTAGTTTAAATGGATTCTCGCTGTATTTGTCAACAAATGGATTGATATAAATATTGTTTCCAATAGTTTCTAATGCATTTATTTCAACTTTAAAATCTTCTTCAAATGGCTGATTAAGATTATCTAAATTTTCGCTTTTATAAGAATTAATTACTAGGTTTTGATTGTTGTTTTCAAGGTTAGTAAGATATTTATCTTCTTTCTTTGCATAGATCAATTCTCTTTTATTCTTGGCAAAATAGCCATTATTGATTTCATTCACGGTACCTGTCAGGTTTCCATCGTCATTCAATGTTAGTAATAGTTTTTTTCTACGGTAAGTGCTAGAGTTTGAAGGAATATTAAACCAATAACTGCCTTTATCAAAATCTAAAACTCTTCCATATTTATTTAGTACTTTAAAAGGAAGTAGGCCAAAAGGAGAAAAATCATCAGTTGCGTCTAATAAATATGCTTTATTATCAATAGAAACATAGGCTGCTACGTAATTAAAATCTGTCATTACAGGATGAACCTTAGTTGGGAAACCTTTACCTCTTGTGGATAATAAAAATATTTTAGCATCCAGTCCGGCAGCTTTGAGAGCATTGATAAGAGCCATATTTATTTCAGAAATACTTCCAAACTTATCTTTGTATGCTTTTTTTACATTTACTTCACTAAAAATGTACTTTTTGTCAGAATTTAAAGTAAAATGACCCTGAATATAGTCGTAGATTCCTTTTGCTTTTTCCATCTCATTGTCAGGTTCAAAAAGATTACTTGGCATATTTTTAGCGAAATAAGATTTCAATTTAATCTGTTTACCCATACTCTCATCATATTTTAACTGTTTATCGGTTTCTTTCCAGGAAGTGGTATACTTTTCGGAAGTACCATCGGTATAAAATATTTCTGCCAGTTCAAATTTAATTTTCGATAAATAATTACTTCTTGCTGTTGAATAGTTCTCTTCTTCAACAAAAGCCGGAATATTTTGCATAGCATAAACTAAAACTTCGCAATCTGCCGAAGACCTGCTATCTATTGAAAAACAATTCTTTTCTATGGAAGCTTCATTTTTAAATAATTTCAATTTTCCGTTAAGACGTCTGTTGTATCTCCAATTACCGGGTATAGAAGCATTAAATTCTGAATAAATTTTCGGTATATCCGATTGAAATTCCCATCCGGTAAAATTGAAGAAAAATCTGGATTCCAAATCATACTGATATTCCAGTACGCTACCTTCTTTTACATTTGGAAAGGTAAATGTAACTTCTTTCCAATGCTCCGATATTTTTTTTGTGTAAATCTTATCTTCATTTAAAAATGTATTGGGTTCACCCAAATTGTAAGTTATTGCCTTGAGGTGTTTTAATTTCTCTGTGTTTTTATTTTTATCGTTATAAATGTATATTTTAATATCTGCATGCCTGTTTCCTTTAGAATTAAGGATTTTAATTTTTCTGTATACCGTTGTTTTTAAATAAACGGAATGCATATTTTCAACTTTTGTACTGCCATGTTCATAAAGAATAACTGCATCTGCCGTGGTGTCTTTTTCATATACTTCCATTTCAATATCAGACTGAGATATTTTCCCAAAAGTATAAGGTAAGTTTTTGTTTTGAGTGTAAGAATAAGTAGAAGATAGAATTAATAAAAGGTAAATAAATTTTTTCATTTGGATTTCAATTAAATACATAAATAAATTAACGATCGAAATGAGAAAAAATTTAATAAAATTCAATTAAAATTATTAAAATCTAATAATTTTTTCAACTTTATTATTTTTGAGGTATTTAATAACGATATTATTCTGTTCAGAATGGCTATTAGAAGTAGAAATTAAACTTCTTAAAACATCAATTTTATTTATTTGATAACTAAGGTCGGCGTATCCAAATCCTTTGTATTGGTTGTTTTCAATTAAAACAACCGATTTTTCTGAAATAGTTCTACCCTTATCTACTAAAACCATATTTTCATTGCTATATACCGAATTATTAGTTTGAGGTTTTGTTCTTTTATTGAATTTTGGTTTGTGAATTATTAGTTCTTCATTAAATTTTAATTGGGCAATAAGCTCACTGCCAGTTTGATCAAAAGTTACAGATGACATTTCTTTAAATAATGATCTTGCCTTTTTTGAAGTTCTGAGAAAAATTTGATTGACAGATTTTTTAATATTCTTGCCTTTTCCTATTAATAATATGTCTCCATTGTATCGGTGAAAATAAAAAACACCTGTATGTACGGGTAGCTCATCTAATATACTTAAAAGCTTTTTTGACAAATCTCTTTTGTTTCCTGTTTTAATGGTTTCTTTAACAATTATTTTTTTGGAATCTTTTTGTAAAAGAATCTGTAATAATTTTATAGTAGCTAAGGCATCTCCATTCGCACGATGTCTGTCACTAACCGGAATTCCAATTTTTCTACAAAGTTTACCTAAACTATATGATTCTAAATCGGGAATTAATTTTTTACTCAGCTCAATGGTACAGAGTGTTGGTTTATCAAATTCAAAGCCGAGCCTGCTAAATTCCGTACGTAGAATTCTGTAGTCAAAACTCGCATTATGAGCAACCATAATACAATTATCGGTTATTTCTACAATTCGTTTAGCAACTTCATAAAATTTTGGAGCATTGCGCAACATTTTATTGTTAATTCCTGTAAGGTTAACTACAAAAGGTTGAATTTCCTTTTCAGGATTTATTAAACTTACAAATGTATCAATTACAGTTTCGCCATCATATTTGTGAATAGCGATTTCTGTAATTCCCTCTTCATTATACCTTCCCCCGGTGGTTTCTATATCTATTATTGCATACAAAAATTACTTATTTAAAGATTGAATGATTTAATAATTGAATAAGATAATTCAATTTATTGATCTTATATTTTTTAAATTTCTATCGATACTTTCCTAAGTCCTAAGTCCTAAGTCCTAAGTCTTAAGTCTTACTCCTTACTTCTTATCTACAACCAACCTCTTTTCTCTATTAACAATTTCCCATGCGGTATAAAACACCAATTGGGCTCTTTTGGCCAGGATGTCATAATTTATTTTATCTGGCGTATCAGTTGGTTTATGATAATCTTCATGAACTCCGTTAAAATAAAAAATTACAGGAATATTATTTTTAGCAAAATTATAATGGTCTGATCTATAGTAAAATCGGTTAGGATCTTTTTCATCATTATAAGTATAGTCCAATTTTAATTGGGTATATTTTTTATTGGTTTCTTCAGATAATTTATGTAATTCACTGCTCAATTTATCGGCTCCGATCAAATAGATATAATTAGGATTGTTCTTATGCTTCTCATCTACACGACCAACCATGTCAATATTCAAATTTGAAACCGTATTTTTTAACGGAAATATAGGATGGCTGGTATAGTATTTTGATCCGAATAATCCCTCTTCTTCACCGGTTAAATGTAAAAATAAAATAGATCTTTTTGGTCTAAATCCTTTTTTGACAGCAGCTTGAAACGCCTGAGCTATTTCCATTACTGCAGTAGTTCCAGATCCGTCATCATCTGCTCCGTTATATATTTCTTCTCCTTTTTTCCCCAAGTGATCATAATGTGCTGAAATAACAAGAAATTCATCCGGGAACACAGACCCTTCTATATAAGCAACCACATTTTCAGATGATGCATTTGATGCTTCTTTAAAAAATTCTTTTGGTATTTCCTGTAGATAATTGTCGTGATCTTTTGGCGCTTTAAGTCCTAAATTTTTATAATAGGCTGTTAAATAGTTTGCTGCCATTTTCTGACCTTTTTCTCCTGTTCTTCTCCCTTCCAGAATATCTGATGCAAAAATATAAAGATGCTCTTTTAAATCACCTGCATTTATCTCTTCTGCAAATTCTACTTTTTTTGCATCTACATCTTCGGTTGATTTTTTACCTGCACCACATGAAAAAAGTGCTAAAGTAATAAAAAGAAAAATTATTTTTTTCATTGTTTTATTTTATAAATTAAATGAGTAAACATCATTTCATTTTAAATTGTTTGCTTTTTTTGTCAAAAATAACAGAATTTGAATCAAAAAGAAGATTAATTTGATCATTTTCAATTAAGGAACTTGAATTTCCAGCAATTATACCTGTTTCTGTCATTAGCCAAAGGTGAGTTGCCATTAAAATTGCCAATTGAACCTCATGCGTTGATATTAAAATTGCTTTATTTGATTCAAGAGCCAATTGTTGCAAGAGTTTAAAGGTTTCTATTTTATGTTGAATATCTAGATGGGCTGTAGGTTCATCTAAAATGATGATATCTGTATTTTGTGCTAGTGCCCTACAAATCATTACTCTTTGTACCTGACCGTCACTTAATTCATCATACCTTTCATTTCTTAAATTAGTTAAGTTTGTTTTTTCTATTGCCAGTTCAATTTGTATTAAATCTTCTTCAGTTAACTTACCAATCCAATTGGTATAGGGTTGTCTTCCTAATGCAATAAGTTCATATACAGATAGGTTGCTGGGAGGAATTCTTTCTGTTAATACAAGACTTATATTTTGAGCCATAAGGTTTGTCGTTACATTTTCGATTGGCTCATCATTTAGGAAAATTTCCCCTGCAAGTTTGGGTTGCACTTTGGTTATGGTTCTAATTAAGGTAGATTTACCAATTCCATTTTTACCTAGTAAGCAAACCAACTCACCTTTATGTAAAGAAATATTTAATTTTTTCGCAATAATAGATTGCTGTTTTTTAGACTTATATCCTATGCTAAGATCAACCGTATGTAATTTGCTATTTTTTATTTTCATAAGAGTTAATTGCAGTTTACAAACTAATTTTCTTTTTTCTTACAAGTAGCCAAATAACTACAGGAGCACCAAACAAAGAGGTGATAGCATTAATTGGTAAAGTAAATTCACTATTTGGCAATTGTGCTATGGTATCACTAATAAGCATTATTATCGCTCCTAAAATAGCTACTGCCGGAATCAATATTTTATGATTAGAAGTTTTAAACAACAATTTTGTTATATGTGGTGTGGCTAATCCAACAAATGCAATTGGTCCCGAAAAAGCAGTTATTACTCCTGTAAATAAGCTGGTCGAAATTAATATTAAATTTCTGGTTCTTTTGAAATTAATACCAAGACTTTTTGCGTAATTCTCACCCAACAATAAACTGTTTAGTGGCTTGATTGTTGGTAAAATAATAAGTAGACTAATTACAAAAAGAGATGTAAAAATGAAAATTTCATTCCAGCTCAAATTCCCAAGACTGCCAAAGCTCCAAAACATATATTGTTGTAAATTTTCTGCAGAACTGAAATAAGCTAGAACACTAATAACTGCTGCTGTAAGACTACTAAACATTAATCCTATTATCAAAATAGTCATGGTGTTTTTTACTTTTCTAGCCACAATTAAAACGGCAAATAATACCAGAAACGAACCAATACTTGCTGCAATTCCCAATAAAAAATTATTGGAAGAAACAGCTAAAAAACTGCCACCTAAAATAGACGACCCTAATATTAGAACTGCAACTCCTAAACTTGCACCCGAACTAACCCCTAAAACATAGGGCCCGGCTAGAGGGTTTCTAAACAAGGTTTGCATAAGTAATCCGCTAATAGCCAATCCAGACCCCACCAAAATTGCTGTAATTGCTTTAGGAATTCGGTAATCTAATATAATGTAATTCCATTGATCCTTGGCGCTTTGCTGACTTATAATACTGGAAATAACATCCTTTAATGGAATGTTTACAGACCCTAAACTGATATTAAAAAATAAAACAAGTAGCATAACTAGAAAAAGTAGTAAAAAAGTTGTTCTGTATGTTGAAGGTGAATTGATTTGATTCTTTTTTATTGGTTGTCGGTTGTTTATTTTGTCGATTGTCTAATTACCTAATTCGCCATTTAGATATTTTTTCAAAAATACTTAAATCAATTTAATATCATATGCTTGCTAAACTAATATTTCTTGATAGGACCTAGTTAAAATTGTATTATAATTTTTCTAAAAAGAACTTCTGCCTTCCTTTTTGGTCATCCTAAACGCCACTGATTAATATGGACCGTTTTTTATAAGTTTTTCTCGCTCCCGAATAGCAATCGGGGTCGCATATTTTTTCTTTTTAATTTCAGTCTTCAGTCTTTAGTCTTCCATCTCCCATTTCCTTATTCCTTTCCAGCTTCGTCTAATTTTTCTAAAAAGAACGGTTTGTAATTAGGTAGGAGGTCTGGGTGGGTAATCTTAATAATATCCTGTAACACAATATGTGGCTGTACCGGTGCCAATTCATAATATAGAACTCCGCCATTTTCACCTCTTCTTTTAGAAAATGTATATATGCTTTTACTTTTGAAAGCATCAAACTCTTTATAATGAGAATTGGCAGCAGCTAATTCGTCATAGTTTGTAAAATATCCTGATCCTATCCAGAATTCTGCTCCTTTCGCTTTATCATAAACTGCTTCAAAACTAAGTACCAAACTACCCTGTCCGCTCGATTCTTTCCAAAGGTAATTGGTGTTTGCATCTTTTAATAAAGTGGCTGTAAAACTTTCACCGGCAGGTAAATTCCATTTGTCTTTATACAAAACTCCGGTTAAGATTCCTGGTTTAGTAATCGATTTTTTTGCAATTTTTACGGCATTATTGTATTTGTTTTCTATCTCTTTAAAAATACTATCCGCTTCTTTATCCTTATTGAATAATGTTCCAAAGAATTTGATCCATTCCGCTCTACCTAAAGGAGTTTCTTCCAACCATTCACTATTGTAAATTACCGGAATATTATTTTTCTCTATTATACGATACATTTTCATATTGTTACCCATAGAAAATCCGATTACGGCATCAGGATTTATGCTAATCAGTAATTCGGTATTTAGATCCTGTTCGTTTCCAATTTCTTGGATTTTACCTTTTTCAATTAGATTTCTTGTTTTTGGCGATGATATGTAGTTTGTATGCGGAAAACCCACTAAACTGTTTTCCTCTTCAATTAGTTCCAACATTGGTATATGTGTAGTAGAGGTTGTTACAATTCTTTTAAATGGAACAACTAAAACATTTTGATCAATAAATTCATCGGTTTTTTGACCTTGTTGATCTATTAAAATAAATTCCTGTCGGTTTTCTGCTCCGGGATATGGCGATTTGATAATTAGCTTTTTATATGATTCAAATACCTGTATATCAAAACCTTTTGCATATTTTATTAATGATTTAAACGAATCGGTATTAGAGCTTATTTTCTTTTCTTTTAGTTCCTTATTACAAGAGATAAACCACAATAAAGTCGATATAATAAGCATATTTCTAAATAAAGAAGCGGCTTGGTTTTTCATGTTAAAACAGACAGGGTTTATCATCAATTTAATTTTCGACAAGTTTACGATATTTAAATAAAAATGCATAATTTCTTTTTTCCAACTGGTTTTTCATCTAATTTTACCGCAGAATTTGGTCACGCATATTGCGTGATAGATTAAATGGGAATCTCGTTATACTTTTTGCCATGAGCTTTAGTATTAAAATCGAGAGCTGTCTCCGCAACTGTAAGCTAAGTTACATGAACTGTAATGCTTGTTGTAAATCTTTAAAGTCACTGTTACGTTAAGATGTAATGGGAAGACAAACAACAAGACGCAAGCCAGGAAACCTGCCAAATTTTTACAAATCAAAGTTTTCGGAAGAAAAACTGTTGAAATATGAGCAGATTTATTACATCCTTATTTTTACTATATTTTGTGCAAGTAACAGCACAAAGCGATTCTGATAACTTATTGGAAGAAATCCTCTTAAATGGGAATTTTTCATCTAGTTTGAATAGTGGTTACAGATTGGAGAAATTAAATGATTCCATTTTAAAAAGCAATTATCAAAGTCTGGGTGATCTGTTGCAAAATGAGGTGAATTTATATTTCAAACAAAATGGTAATGGAATGGTTTCCTCAATTTCTTTAAGAGGAACAAGTGCGTCTCAAACAGGAGTATATTGGAATGGAATAGCATTAAATTCAACTCTTAACGGACAAGTTGATTTTAATACGCTTAGCGCCGGTAGCTTTGATGAAGTTGAAATAAAAAGGGGAGGAGGCAGTGTGCTTTTAGGGAGTGGAGCAATTGGAGGCGCTATAAATTTAAGTGACCGGGTTGTTTTTGAAAAAAAAAACAAATCAAACCTTTTTCTTGGGATAGGTAGCTATAATACATTTGAAACTCAGTTTAATGGCTTATTTAGCACGAATAAAATATTTGCTAAAATATCATTAGGAGCTTCTTCATCTGTTAATGATTATCCGTATTTTAATTCCCCTTTTAAAAATGAAAATGGAGAATATAAAAATTACAATTTCAACGGATCATTTGCTTTTTCGATAGATAAAAAGAATAGTATAGGAATAAATACTTCTTATTTTGATAATAATAGAAATACTTCGAGAACTTTAACAGCTACAAGTAATGCCAAGCTTTTAAACGAAGATTCTCGAAATTTGATTGAATGGAAACACCTTGGTGATAGATTTACCTCTACACTTAAATTTGCTTATTTATATGAAGAATTCACTTTTATTTTTGACAGGAATACAAATAATTCTTCAACTGGAAAAAGTAATAATTTAATTGGTAAATATGATTTCACGTACTTTTTGAACAATAAAATATTCTTTAAATCAGGCTTCGAATATAAAAATGCAAAAGGGAAAGGAGATAATATTGCAAACGTAGAACAAAATGATTTTACTGCCTATTTATTATTTCATCACAAGCCAATTAATAAGTTAAATTATAATGTAAGTCTGCGAAAAGGAGCTTCGTCAATTTATTCCATACCTTTTATTTATGCGGTAGATGTGAACTACAAAATACACAATAAAATAAATGTTAAAGGTGCATTTTCAACCAATTACCGATTACCAACATTTAATGATCTCTATTGGGTCCCGGGGGGAAATAGTAATCTGAGATCTGAAACAAGTATATCAACCGAATTAGGCTTAACCTATACAGTAAAATCCTTTGATTTTAGTTTAACCACTTACCTTATTAAGAGTAAAGATATGATTCAATGGCGCCCTGTTTCGAATATATTTTGGCAGCCTCAAAACATTCAGAATGTTTCTAATTACGGAGTTGAATTGTTTGCATCTTTCGAAAAGAGATCAGATCAACATTTATTTCGATTCAAGTTGTATTACGATTATACCAAATCAAAAGATGAAGACTTGAATAAAGAACTAATATATGTTCCAAATCACAAAGCAAATGTAATTTTTAGTTACCTATATAAAAATTGGAATTTTGTCTATAACCTTCAATTTACGGGTAAAGTATTTACTACTACATCAAATACACAGTCTTTAGATTCTTATTTAGTATCTAATATTAATATAGGTCGAAGTTTTTTAAAAAGAAAAAATTTAATAGTTGCATTCAAAGTAAACAACTTGTTTGATGAAAACTATCAATCGGTCGCATTTAGGCCTATGCCGAATAGAAATTATACAATTAATATCAATCTCAAATTTTAAATTATAATGAAAACATTAAAATTATTGCCAACTTTATTAGTATCTCTTTTATTTTTATATTCTTGTTCAAACGATGACGATCCAAAAAAATCTTTAGGTGATTATGAGAATGGTTATTTTATAAGTAATGAAGGTCCGTTTCAAACAGGAAGTGGAAGCCTAACTTTTGTTGGTGATGATGGAATAGTTAGTCAAAACATTTTCAAAACTGTGAATAATGAAGATCTTGGTAATATCGTAAATTCTATCACGCTTGGAGCTGATAATGCTTATATAGTTATAAACAACTCCAATAAAATAGTAGTAGTAGATAAGTTTACAATGGAAAAAATTACAACTATAGAAGGTGATAATATCAAGAACCCCAGGTATTTTGTACTTATTGGCGATACTGGTTATGTTAGTAATTGGGGTGATCCGTTTGACCCTTTAGATGATTATATAGCTGTTATAGATTTGATTTCGAATACAGTAATAAAAACGATTTCTGTTGGTGAAGGACCTGAAGATATGATTATTAGCAGCTCAAAATTATATGTGAATTTACAAGGAGGGTTTAATCAGAATAATAAAGTCGCTGTGATTGATACCAATCGTAATGATGTACAAACAAATTTAACAATAGGGGATGTGCCTAATTCTTTGGTAGATGATGGGGCTGGAAATATTTGGGTTTTATGTGAAGGAATTCCCAACTGGACTGGTAATGAAACAGCTGGAAGCTTATATAAAATCGAAACATCTGGTTTTAATATTACTAGCTTAGATTTTGACTTGACAGAGCATCCAACTTTACTAAATTACGAGTCTAATAACTTATATTTTAATTTGGATGGTAAAGTTTTTGGAATGAATACCGGGTCAAATGAAATTCCTTCGGAAGCGATTAACGGATTAGATGGATTTTATTATTTTATGACTGTCAATAACAATGAATTATACGCAACTAATGCAAAAGATTTTTCAAGCGAGGGAGAATTGAAAGTTTTTAATCTAATCTCAGGCGCCTTAATAGAAACTATTACAACTGGAATAATTCCTGGAGATATTGCGTTTCAAAATTAATTCTATGATTTTGTTTTAATATATTTGATTAAAAATTGAGTTGTGAAAAAAATCTACTTGTTTTTTATATCATTTATAATGTTTTCCAATCTATTAAGCTCTCAGGAAATTGGCTTAAGATTTGGTGAAATGACGGGTAATAATGTAGCTATCGAAGGAGCTATTTCCTGGCAAGAAACTAGAATTCATTCTAATATTTCATTTGGTGATACTGTTGGAATTGATTTTGTTTTCAACTTTGTCTTTTTACCGGTATTTGAAATAGATAATTTTTATTATTATTTGGGAATTGGGATTACATCCATATTCGGGAATAATTTTTATTTAGGAGGACTAGGAGAGGTGGGAGTTGAATACCGATTTGTCAATTCTCCTATTGCACTGGGTTTAGATTATAAACCGGCTGTATTGGTTTTACCTAAAACCGATTACGTTTGGACTAATATAGGCTTCAATATTCGTTATGTTTTTAATTAAAAATTCAATCTTCCATTTTTTCCCAGAAAACCGTTTTTCCAAAAAATGGGATTCCAATAAACCCTCTTATTTTAAGAATATTTTCATTAATCAATGAAATATTACAGCCATATCGATATCCGTTTTTGGCATTTAATATTTTTGCTCCTTGCCAAATGCCATCTTTTAGAATTGCTCCTTCCAAAATAATTAGATCGAGAATGGGTTTATCTTTGTTTTCATCTTTGCATTTTACACAAACATCTTCTTTATGCTCTTTAGGAATAATTTCAACAATTCTTATACACAGAGAATCTTTGTCTTCAAAAATTTCAACAATAGCTTCTTCTTTTTCAGAATCATAAATGTCAAAGGTTTTCCATTTCCCAAAAACAGATTGCGCAGAGGATAAAAAGCATCCCGTAAGGAATATAAGAATAAGTGAAAATATTTTTTGCATGTATCGCGTTGCTTATTATCCGAATTTCAAATAAGCATAATTTTTTAGTTAGAATGAAAATAATTCATCAAATATTAAAACGGATAGGAATCTAAAAATTTTGTTTATAAAATCAGAGGTTATAATTAGTGCTCAATAGCAGTAAGTTAACAAAAAATAAATAGTAATTTATTCTATTTTCTTTCTAGTTTTCTATGATGTAATTTCATAAGGCTTGCATTTAATTCAAATCCGAGGAGCAATATAATAGAATTTAACCAAATAAATAACATAATGACCAAAACTGTACCGATTGAGCCGTATAATTGATTGTATTGAGCAAATTTTTCAATGTAAATTTTAAAGATTTTAAAATTAAGAATAAAAAACACAATAGTAAAAATTGTTCCTGGTGAGAAAAAAGACCTTTTTCTTCCTTCCTTAGTTCCAAAATAATATAGAACTGAGATTCCCACAAACAACATTAGTAGTAAAATGATAATCTGTATCAAACCAATCCAAAACGGAGCATCACCAACAATTCCTTTTTGGGTTAATGAATTGACAAAGAATTCTAAAATAACAATAACTCCAACAGTAATTAAAAGTAAAAATGCAAGGGCTAGTGAAATGATCAAAGAAACTATATACTGTCTAATTACAGTTCTGGTTTCTATATCGTGATAGGTAAATTCAAAACCACTAAAAATAGCATTTACACCATTAGTCATTAAAATTATAGATAGTAAAAAACCAAATGATAAAAGTTCACCATATTTGTTGTTGGCAATATCATTCAATACATAAGAAACCGCATCGCTTGCTTCTTTAGATGGCATTACTTTAAAGATAAACGACATGAAATCGTCTTGAAAACCAGCAATAGGTACAAAAGGAATTAAAGTTAAAACAAAAAGCGCAAAGGGAAAAAGGGCAATAAAAAAGCTAAATGCAATACTACCCGCGCGTGCTGTTAGAGCCCCTTTTATAATTCCTGAAATATATAACTCAAGAAGATCATAAAGGTTCATTCCTTCAAGTCCAGGTATTCTAATTTTACGGAAGATTTTAATAAACCAGTTGAATATTGGAATTTGTAATAACTTATCTTCCGCACTCATTTTTAATCAATTTTAGCATCAAATTGTACCTTCCATTTATCCTGTACTTTCATGACTTGCTCAATTACATCTCTTACACAGCCATTTCCTCCTTTTTTTTGTGAAATATATTTAGAAATTTCTTGAATTTCAGGTACTGCATCTTTAGGACATGTTGGCAATCCAATCAATTGCATTACAGGAAAGTCGGGTATGTCATCACCCATATATAAAATATTCTCCTTATGTAAGTCATACATATCTATATATTCATGTAACTTTTCTATTTTATTATGTACACCCAAATAAATATCTTTTACTCCCAAACCTTGTAACCTCAATTTAACAGCGGGATTTGTACCACCGGAAATTATACATACATGATATCCCATATCTACAGCTATTTTCAAAGCATATCCGTCTTTCACATTCATTTGCCTAATTAGTTCACCATCTGGAAAAATAGTTACGATACCGTTGGTAAGTACACCATCAACATCAAATATAAAAGCTTTTATTTGAGGCATAATTTCTTTATAACTTTTTTCCATATATTTTTTATTTAATCAGACTCAACAATTGATTCACTAATTAATTTATAAATTTCTTTCTTTTTATTGCTTAAATGAGATAAATGTTTTTGAATAATTTTTTTATCGTTTCTTGCAGCAGGACCTGTTTGTGCTTCTTTAGGATCGAGATAATTTAATTTATTTGCTGTTTCTAAAATTAATGGTTTTAATATATCAAATGAAAAATTATTTTCATCACAAATATTTTTTGCTAAAGAAAACATATGATTCGAAAAGTTATTTGCAAAAACGGCAGCAATATGCAACTTCTCTCTTTGAATAGAATTTAAGTGGTACACATAATTACTAATTGAACTTGCCAATTCATTGAGAACAATACTATCTTTATCAAATTCAGTTTCAATCGCTACCGGAACATTATTAAAATCGAGTTCAATATTTTTTGAAAAGGATTGTAAGGGATAAAAAACGCCTCTTCTAAATTTATCAGATAGCTCTTTTAAACTTACACTTCCAGATGTATGAACCAATAAACCCTCAGTCAATGATAAAGAATAGCTAAACTTAGATATAGAATCGTCACTTATTGCAATGATATATACATCGGCAACAGCCAGATTATTTACATTATTAATTTTTGGTGTTTCCAGATTAAAGTAGATATCATTATCATCATTTCGACTATAGCGTTGTACAAAATCAATGTTTTTTGCTTGTTCAAAAGCTTTTGCCAAATGAACCGCAACATTACCTGCACCTAGTAGAACAACTTTAATCATATAGCGAAGATAGAGAAGTTATTTTATAAAAAAAGGGCTGTCCAAAAAATTACTTTTTAGACAAGCCCCTTTTGTATTTTAAAAAGAAAGAAACTATTTATTCATCTTTTTTATCTCTGCTTGTGCAGTAGCCAATCTTGCTATTGGAACTCTAAAAGGGGAACAGCTTACGTAGTTCATGCCTGTATTATAACAAAACTCAATTGAACTTGGTTCACCACCGTGTTCTCCGCAAATTCCAACTTTTAATTTTGGATTGGTTTTTCTACCTTTTTCAGTTCCCATTTGAATCAATTGCCCAACACCTTCCTGATCAATTACTTCAAACGGATCGACTTTTAAGATACCTTTTTCTATATATATTGGTAAAAATTTACCTGCATCATCTCTTGAGTAACCAAATGTCATTTGAGTTAGGTCATTGGTTCCAAATGAAAAGAATTCGGCACGTTTTGCTATCAAATCCGCTGTTAGGGCCGCTCTGGGTATTTCAATCATGGTACCCACTAAATATTCAATAGAATCATTTCTTTCTGCAAACACTTCGTTTACCGTTCTTCTTATAATATCTTCTTGTGCAATATATTCATTCAATGTACCAACAAGAGGAACCATGATCTCTGGAATTGCTTCAATTCCTTTTGCTTTTAAATTTAGTGCTGCTTCAATAATTGCCCTTGTTTGCATCTCCGTAATTTCGGGATACGTATTACCTAACCTACAACCTCTATGACCTAGCAT
>VAPL010559602.1_pt1 | contig 14959 bp, 12 predicted proteins | sample 3395061 | NCBI WGS metagenome assembly VAPL01 (sample SAMN08290444, study PRJNA428436) | hydrothermal vent metagenome | isolation source: Deep-sea hydrothermal vent chimney 2 | place: Pacific Ocean: Juan De Fuca Ridge | depth 2182 m m | reverse complement strand
GATGAAGAAAAACACGATAACGATGACTCTCAAAGTGATAGTGATGAGAACAAACTCACCCGTTTGAGCATAGTTCAAACAATGATTAAGCTCGGCGATAATCAAGTAGTATCTTCTGCTGCTGATGGTAGTTTTATGCAAAATGGGTATAAGGTAACATTCACGGCAAACAGTTTAACCGTTTCAGGTGATATTGATCTGACGATCACGCCAATTGATATCACTGGCGATGCCATTAACGCAAGCCCTGGTGGTTTTTCGGCACAAACCAAAAAAGGTAAACGCGTGACACTCGAATCATTCAGTATGGTTGATGTAACACTAAGCCAATCTGGCATACCGGTTAACTTGAAAACCGGTGCAACGGCTGAATTAGAACTACTGCTTCCTGAAAACTCACCATTACAGTTAAACGCTAACACCCCAATGTGGTACTTCAATAGTAAACGCGGTTTATGGCAAGAGCAAGGAACCGGTATCGTTAAAAAATCAACGACAACAATGGGCCGCTTGGCAGTGTTTGCCACCGTTAGTCATTTCACACCGTGGAATGTCGATCGAGCACTCCGGTTACCCACCTCAATTCGCGGATCAGTTCTGGATCAAAATAATTTACCACTTACTGGTGTTAGAGTATTGCTATCGAGCCCTGATTTTGCATCTGGAATTTATACCAGAACGGGAGCCAATGGAGGTTATTGTATTCCTTTTGGCCTTAACCAAAGTGCAACTCTAACAGCTACTTATTTTGTTAATAACGTGGGTATCAGTAGTAATTTTGTCACTACCAACACCGGTAATATTCGTGGTTCATGCGCTGCTGCTGGTATTTACACTGCACCCGATATCATTCTATCGACAGCAACTGCCTGTGTCAGAGGTCTAGTGTTAGATGCTAATGGCATGCCAGTAGCAAATGCACCCGTGTCATTGTCAACTGGCGGTAGTACTACTACTGATAATAATGGAAATTTTAAAATTCTTGCCATCGAAAACACGACAATACGCGTTCAATCACCCGGTCTTCCAATTGAAACCGTCACAACACCGGCCGCGGGCCCTAACTGTGCCACAGTAACATTGCAACCTGCTCCAATTGTTGGGAGCAATACCTGTGTGAAAGGTATTGTGTTTACTTGCTCAATCAATACTCCTCGTGAAAACATCATTGTCGAAATATCCGATGCAAATGGACCATTGATAGCATCCAACCCAACCAATGCAGGAGGTCAATACTGTGTTGATGCTGTTCCTGCAAATACAAATCTAACCATCAACCAACTAAACGGTGGTTTCAATCCAGTTTTAGGATTTACATCAGGAATCGCTGGTGGTACTTGTGCATTAAACAATTGTACTGTAGCACCTGAACTTGATATTGATTGTTTCTAATATAACAAGTAGTAATATACAACAAACTTGTCAGTAACAAGTGAACGACTTTCATTTGTTGCTGACATTTATTAATATGAATGGATCACACTCATTCCATTTCTACTAATAGTAGAGCCAACAATGTTAGTCGGAAGAGTACACCACCAATTAACATGCCAATATTTTTCAGTCGCTATTTTATAATATTAATAGAATGTGTTCTGAGACATTAATTAATCGTTATATAAAACAAGGCCAAAGCATTTTACTGCTTTGACCCAAAAGTATTGCTAATTGCTAGTTTATTTTAATTTGTACCGATACTGTCAATCATCATCAACAATACTGACGGTATGGACAGTATTAACACCTAATACCGCCCCAGCTGACGGATTACTTAAAGAGACATTAAAGTCTTCTAAGGTTTCGATAATGCTATCATTGATTATTGGGATAACAATGTTTTGTGTAAGAACACCAATGTCAAAAGTTAATGTTCCACTACTGGCCGTATAGTCACTGCCGGCTAATGCTGTACCATCACTGGTAGCATAATCTACGGTTATGATGGATGTGCTCGAACCAATAAGATCAACAACCAGAGTAATTGTTCCACTGGTCACGTTTTCAACCACGCTCGAACTGGTCACTGAAAAAGAGATGCTTGGCAGTGTAGTAAAGAGATCATCATCAATAATCGAAACCGTGTGTGTACTAGTTCCGATGCTTGCGCCACCTGTTGGGTTTGTCAGAGTTACCGAAAAATCTTCAGTTGATTCTGTTATGCTGTCGTTAATAATCGGCACCGCTATATTTTGAGTTGTTATACCCGCAGCAAAGGTTAACGTTCCCGTACTTGAGGTATAATCACTGCCAGCTAAAGCAATGCCATCACTTGTCGCATAATCTACCGTAACTGCAGTTGTAGTATCGCCCGTTCGATCTACCGCTATAATAACAGTCCCACCGACAACATTTTCATCCACATTCGAACTAAGGAGTGTAAATGATACTGAGCTAGTTGGCACAAACACATCATCATCTAATATAGTGACCGTGTTAATATTATTACCAATGCTGGCACCGCCAGTGGCATTGCTCAATGTCACAGTGAAATCTTCAGATGCTTCAACAATAGCATCATCCACAATGACAACACTTAGAGTTTGACTTAATACGCCATCTGCAAATGTTAGCGTCCCTGTTGTGCTTAGATAATCACTTACAGCGAGAGCCGTACCGTCACTTGTCGCAAAATCAACCGTTACGATACCGTTACTACCGCCGGTACGAACAACCTCTAATGTTACCGTACCGCTTAAAACATTTTCAGCTACATTAGTGGTACTTACCGCAAAAGATAAAGTACCGGGAATGGGAATTTCATTATCCAGTATCGTCACTGTGTGACTGGCATTAACACCAATGCTTGCCCCACCGGTCGCATTAGTCAAGTTGACACCAAAATCTTCATCACCTTCTAACAATAGATCGTCAATTATATTAATGGTTATTGTTTTTGTGATTTCACCATCAGCAAACACTAATGTACCTGAACTAATTGTATAATCACTACCACCCAATGCCGTGATATCAAGCGTACTAAAATCGACAGTAACGATACCGGTGCTACCGCCACTGCGACTAACAGTCAGCGTCACTGAACCGATTGCAAGACTTTCAAGCACACTAGAGCTAGTAACATTAAAACTTATTGTTCCCGGAGGGCCCGGTAATTGGTTTTCATCATCAATGATAGTGACTGTATGCAAATCATATTCATCAGCCAAAGCTCCCTTGGCATGTTCTAGATTTAAAGTGAAATATTCATTGCCTTCTAATAATAAATCATCAGTAATACTCACTGCAATACGTTGAGAGATAACACCCGGCGCAAACACCAATTCACCCGAACTATCGACATAATCGCTACCGGCTAATGCAGTGCCATCATGAGTTTCATATTCAACACTAACTATTTTAGTACTAGCCTCGCTTAGAACAACATCAACATAAACAAAACCAGCGTTTTCTTGAACACTAGTTTCAGCAGTTGCAAAAGAAACTTTGATATTGCCAGTATATTTTGGTGATGCGTTTGCAGTTGTCGGTGATAGAAAAGAACTAAAAGCAATAAAATATAAAATGAATAAACTAACTAAAATTGAACCTTGTTTACGTTTTAACAATAATACACACTCTTGCATAGTCATAATTTTCTCCATAAATTTAACAACAAATAAAATTGAAAATTAATTTATTTGAATCTCCTCTTAAAATTTAAAAATTAATGATGTTAGGTGATATTCATGAAGATAAAGTGTAGACAAGATTTAATTAAAAACATTTGTTTTTTAATAAAATAATATAAAAAACAAATATTTTATTAGTTAGCACTTACATAAATTAAATTTTAGAGAACTGTGTCCGAAAAAATTAAAATGTATGTAACTAAAGATACACACTCGGTAATTTCAATTAATGCTCCAGCAGTATCGCCAGTCATTCCATCAAGACGGCTTAGCATTACTTGCCTTAATAAAACCATAGCTAAAACACTCACCAAAATAACTAACAAGCTATAGATATTTATGAATACTAAGAACAGTGCAACAAAAAAAACTATTGCAATCGCCATTTTGCGAGGAATGTATTTTGCATAATGGCTCGCAATGCCATTTGGTGAAACATAAGGTGTTGTTATAAATAATAATACTGCCAAAGTCCGACCTATGACAGGCACCAATAAAATAATAAACAACGTTTCGGCTGTTACCTCACTGAGTGCTGAAAACTTTAAAAGTAATATTAAAACGATAAAGAAAACTCCAGTAGGCCCGCAATTTGGATCTTTCATTATTTGAAAGCTTCGAGCTTTTGTTGCTTCTTTAGAGGCTTTAGTGCCACCTAACCAAGCATCAGCACTATCCGCAAGGCCATCTATGTGTAACCCCCCGGTGATGAGCACCCATAGTGTTAACGTGATTGCTGCGGCGATAAGATTAGATACAGGATTAATAAAATACATCACTGTAAATAACACTGCACCAATAAATAAACCAACTAACGGATAAAATAGTAAGGACTTACTTTGTTGTTCTATAGTAATTTCATTCGGTGTTGCTATAGGAATGCGCGTTAAAAATTGAAATGCAATACGTAATGCGGTGATCATAATCGGCCATTTAAAAATAATAAACGAGGCAAAGCTTCCATGGCATTTCCGGTTAATTCGATTCGAGTGATGCCCCCGTGTTTTATATCAAGCCGAAATAATTTATTGTCTGGCATTTCTAATACGTTTTGCACAATGGTTCGAATAACACCGGCATGAGACACCATACACACGTGTTTATTAATGACTTTAACTATAATAGAACGCCATGCACTTAAAACTCTTTTTTTAAATACATTGTAGTGCTCGCCATTTGGCGGTGTATTATTTATTGGATCATTCCAAAATTTTTTTATTGCATGTGGATCGAGTTGCATTAATTGTTTGGCAGTTTTACCTTCGAAATCACCAAAATTAATTTCTTGTGTTGTTTTTTCTATAATTAACGGAATATTATTAACAGCAGATAATTCTTCAGCAAATACCGAACAACGTTTTAGTGGTGAGCTTATAATAATGTCCCAAGGAGCATAGCCGAGCGATGCACCGCGCATTTGTTGCCAGCCTTTTTCACTGAGCACACTATCGGTGCAACCAAGATAACAAGAGCCACTAATAGTTTCACCGTGTCGCATTAAATCAATTATGGTGTGCGGTACGATAGACATAATCGTTACATTATTTTATATTTGATGGCTAACGGCAGCTTGCTCAAACGTTGCCATATTATTATGTAAATCAAGCGCTAGTTTAATCGTGGCTATTGATAAGGCCGCACCACTCGCTTCACCCAGACGCATATTCAAATTTAAAACTGGTGTCACGCTTAACGCATCTAAAACTATTTTATGACCGGGTTCAACTGATTCGTGGGTAAAACACATCCAATTAATAGCATTGGGTGCAATACGCGTTGTAACTAGCGCAGCAACACTGCAAATAAAACCATCGACTAAAATAGGAATGCCCTGTTGTGCGCAAGCTAAATATGCCCCAACAAGCGCAGCTATTTCAAAACCACCCACGGTTTGTAGCACTTTAATGGCATCAATATTTCCCGCATCATTAATAAAATTTGGTTGATGAAATTCTATTGCTGTTTGAATTATATTTGCTTTGTGTTTTGTAGCATCTGCATCTAAACCGGTTCCCGAGCCCGTTAACTTCGTCGCCGGTAAATTTAATAACACACTGGATATTGCGCTGGCCGATGAGGTATTGGCTATCCCCATCTCGCCACCAATAAAAACATCCAACGAATTGGCTTTTTCTTGCATTATTAATTGCTCACCAACACTCAGAGCTTGATAACATTCTTCAAGTGACATCGCCGACTCTACAGCAAAATTTTTAGTACCCGATGCAATACGATTTTGAGTTACACCGTCTAGTTTTTCTGCTTGAACTACCGTGCCCATGTCGATAACGTGTAATGGAATTTTTAAACTGTTGGCGATAACACTTATCGCTGCACCGCCATTAGCAAAATTGCGAATCATTTCGGTGGTGACAGCTTGTGGAAATGCCGAAACATTTTCATTAGCGATGCCATGGTCGGCAGCAAATATAGCAATAACCGGATTCGTAATTGACGGTGATATATTTTTTTGCCAGACACAAAATTTGATAGCAAGCTCTTCCAAGGTACCAAGTGATCCGGGAGGTTTCGTTAACTGTGCTTGATGACTGCTTGCTAAATCATAATAGGATTGATCTATTTCTTGTATTGGATTATTAAGCCACTCGTTCAATGTTATTTCCTGCGTAGTTTATTTGTAATAAATTAAATTTTTAGACGATCATTACATATCTTTGATTATTTGAGGAATGCCGGCAACCATTAAAATAACACGATCACATTGTATCGCAAGTTGTTGATGTAATTCTCCTGCTAAATCACAAAATTGTCGCGATAACTCTCCCAATGGTACGATACCTAAGCCAACTTCATTGCTAACAAAAACTACATCACCATTAAGAGTTGCTATTGATTGGGTTAACTCGCGTATTTTTTTTTCGATTACAATAATTTTATTTTGTGATTCAGGATATTCTTTCAGCAATAGATTACTTAGCCATAATGTTAAGCAATCTACTAAGACATATGTTTTTTGGCTTACGGTGTTTTGTAAGGTGCTCACTAACTTGACAGGCTCTTCAATATTGTGCCAATGCGAGCCACGTTGTTGTTGGTGTTTTAGAATTCTAGCACTCATCTCCGAATCACCTGCCGTTGCAGTAGCAATATAAACGGCCTGAAGCTGACTGTTTAATACTAACTGCTCAGCATAACTACTTTTTCCGGAACGAACACCACCGAGAATTAAGGTTTTCATTTTGAAATTCTATTTAAGCCAACCAACCGACCATGGTTAAAATAGCAAGGAAAGCTAACAACGCGATACTGGTTCGTTGTGTTAATGATAGCGCTTCTTTAACAGATTCAATATCAGGCTCGGCATCATCACTGATTGGTTGCTGATACGATTCATCGTGAAACCCACCCAAGCCAGATTTAATCACAACTTCATTACTATCACGTTTCCACAATGCTGACCATTCTGATAAATGACTAATCGCACCAATAAAACTGCCAGCAATAGCAAAACCTAAAATACAAATTCGAGCACTAGGCCATACCATAATATCGTAAAAATCATGAACGGCTTTGGTAAAACCATTTTCAATAACGCTTTCTCTTTCTCTTAATAAACACGCCATACGAAATAAAACTGCGCCAAGTGGACCTAGCATCACAAACCAAAATAACACTCCAACGATTCGATCATTAGTTGCAACAAAAAGCCCTTGCTTTACTTCTTGTGCGACTACCGCAGGATTATCATTAAGTTCCGTTTTTAAAAATTTTCCAGCATATAAGGTTGCTGCTTCGTGATCGGATTGTTCCATTGCGTCAATATAGCGTTTCACTTGTCGAACAGGATCTTTCGGACCTAAGCAATATAATACCGTTACGACAGCTATCACTAAACCGGTAAAGCTAATCAATGCCACATCAAGATGGGCATAATAAAACACCGTCCAAATGGGTAGCGCGATACCGGCTACAATAACGATAAGACCAAGTGGGCCATCTTTAAATGAATAACCGTTTAATTTATCGAGTATGAAACTTGTATATTGCTCGAACCACGCAAATTTGCGTAAGTGATCCAAATTACCAAAAAGTCGTTCAATGGCAAGACAAAATAATATTGTAATTAAACTCATGAGAGCGAAACATTCCTAATGGCGGTATTTGCTAAGCTATTATAAATCATTGTCGAATGCAATAAACGACGATATTGATATTTTCTACTGTAAATCCAATTTTGCATGTAAATAATCCCAATCAAATGCTTGCCCAGGATCAGTTTTACGCCCAGGAGCCACATCACTATGACCGGCCATGCTGTGGCGCGACAATAATGGATAAGCGTGAAACAAATGGTGTAAAACTTCAGCCAATTGCAAATATTGTTCTTCTGTATACGGAATATCATCAACGCCTTCAAGCTCAATGCCAATCGAAAAATCATTGCAGCCTTCCCGCCCTTTATATTTCGAGACTCCAGCGTGCCAAGCACGTTTATGAAAGGGGACAAATTGAGTCAAAACCCCGTCACGATTAATCAGTAAATGCGCTGATACTTTTAAATTTTTAAGCTCTAAAAAGTGCGGATGTTCAGTTACCGATATAGTATTGGTGAATAATTGCTCAATATAGCCGTCACCAAACCGTCCGGGGGGAAGGCTAATGCCATGAATAATAATTAAGCTAATATCATCTTCATCAGGCCGATCATTAAAATTTGGAGAGCTTAAACTGTGTATTCCTTGAATTTTACCGCTGTTTTTATCTATTTTCATTGAATTTTCTGACTTTATTTTTGTAACTACTCTTAATTTTGCTTCTGTTCAATACCGGCAAAACATGAATAGTGGGGGTTTATTATTATTGTTCGAATACGATACCTTGGTAATATATACCCTATATCAACACTGGTGTTCCTAAGTAAAAATCGCTATAACGTGACCAGCATAATAATCAGTATAAATAACAAAAAAAATAAAGAAAGCAAAGGAGAAGAATATGGTGCATTGGTATACAAAAGTTGCCCAAAGTTGTTCATCAAAAAATTCAGATACGGTGATGGATTTGTTAACTCAATGTACTGGTGCCATCGATAGCCTGTTGTGGAACAACATGCTCACCTTGGGGCTATTCCTGCTAACGGGGTTATTTTTAACGATTAGAATGGGATTTATTCAAATACGCGGTTTTAAACACGCAATTCAACTCGTACGGGGTAAACATGATGCTCCAGACCATGAAGGTGAAGTGAACCATTTTGAAGCGTTATCCACCGCCCTGTCAGCAACAGTTGGTACAGGCAATATCGCCGGTGTCGCCACTGCTATTGCACTCGGTGGTCCCGGTGCGTTGTTTTGGATGTGGATGACGGCCTTCTTTGGCATGGCAACCAAGTTTACTTCATGTACCTTAGCAGTGAAATTTCGTCACATTGAGCCAAACGGTGATATTGCGGGCGGCCCGATGTACACCTTGCTTAATGCGCTAAATATGCGCACAACCGCTATTTTCTTTGCTGTTTTTGCCGTGATAGCCTCGTTTGGCATTGGGAATTTAGTACAAGCGAACTCGGTTGTTGATGGCATTAGCTATTTGGTGCCATTTATGAAAACCGATGAAGGACAGTTCTTAAAATTTGGCCTAGGTATCATCATGGCGACCTTAGTCGGCTTAGTCATCATTGGTGGTGTAAAACGAATCGCAAAAATCGCCAGTTACTTAGTACCTTTTATGACCATTATTTATATTTTTGCAGCTCTAATAGTGCTATTTAACCATCTAAGCGAAATTCCTGCTGCTTTTTCGACCATTTTTTATTATGCATTTAACCCTTATTCCATCGGTGGCGCAGTAATGGGCGAAGCCGTGCGTTGGGGTGTTGCACGCGGGGTATTTTCAAATGAAGCGGGCTTAGGCTCATCCCCCATTGCTCATGCCGCTGCTAAAACCAATGAACCGGTACGAGAAGGATTAGTGGCAATGCTCGAACCTTTTATCGACACCATCATTGTCTGCACACTAACGGGGTTAGTCATTATCGTAAGTGGTGTCTATCTGGATCGCCCAGATGACATCATGGGCTCATCATTAACGGCTTCAGCCTTTAGTGAAACATTAAATGATTTTGGTGGCTATGTCGTTGGCTTTGGCTTAAGTCTATTTGCATTTTCAACTATGGTAGCATGGTCTTATTATGGCGATCGTGCAATTAAATTTCTATTCGGCGAAATCGCAGTATTACCCTACCGCATTGTTTTTGTATTATTTATTATTGTTGGAGCAAGTGTTAAATTAGAATTAGTATGGAATATAGCGGATATCACCAATTTGTTAATGGCAATACCCAATATAATTTCATTGTTATTACTTGCAACATTTGTGAAAAAATTAAGCGATCAATATTTTGCTAATCCAAGTCATTTAACAACTAATTAATAAAATATTTTATGTAAAGTAACAACTCAATCTGCCCTGTTTCAGAGCAAATAAGTTATACTGGTATAAAATAAAAATAATAATATACCGATCATTGTGGTCAAGTTTTAGAAGGGTGATAGTTTATGGATAACATTTTAGCACGAAGTTTAATTGCTATTTTCATCATTACAGTTTCGGCTTGTAGTACACTTTCAACTCCTGATTGGGTTGAAAACAACAGCCAATACTACACCACCAAAGACTTCATATTAGGTCATGGTATTGCCCAAGCTCATACCATCGCAAAAGAAAGTGCTGCGCGGCAAATTACACTGCAATTCAAAGCCGTCACTGCATCAGGCGAGCTTAGCTCTCAAGCAAATATTATTTTCAATCAAATAGAATACGAAGAACCTTGGCTTAACACTAATAGCAATCAACATCATGTGCTGGCTTATATCTCGCGAGCAAAAGTTGCAACATTAATTCAAAATAAAATGCTTGCCTTAGATGAACTAACGTATCAATTTTTTGAGCAAGCCAAATCTACTACCGATTTACTAGAACAAACCAGCTATATCGACAGCGCCATCAATGCTCAGATTCGACGCAATAAATTAAAACCCGTATTAAAAATCATTACCAATGATAATGATATTCCAAACTCATATAATATTGCTCGCTTAACAAAAATACGCCAGCAGTTACAAACTCGTGTCAATTTGTTAATTAATATTTCAAAAGATTCATTAGGAAATCTCGACACTATTATCAAACGCAGCCTTGATGCAGCAGGTTTTGTGCGAAATGAAAAACTTCCGTCTAAAAATCATTTATTATTAACGTTAAAAACTGAAGAATCAGCCATACCAGAAACTTCCGGAGCGCTATTACTACAAGGCATATTAACGGCGGCTTTACAACATAAACACGATAAAAAAAATAAAACCATACGTGGTGAATATCAGTGGACTTTTAATGTAACAGCAAAGAACCGTAATGCTCTCATTCAAAAATCACGTAAAATACTAACAGCACAACTCAATGCCAATCTCAAACAAGTCATTATGGATATGATGATGGTTGAATACGATCATGAAGAAGATATCCCCGACCAAGATTTTCGAGATTTTGATATGCCCGAATTCAATGCACCGTTCACAACGGATTCTGAAAATAATATTGATAAAAATAACGCAACACCAGCACAGCCTTTAAAAATAAGAAGAACACCATCAGGCCAGATTAAAAAGCAACATCAAAAAAATGCCGACCCTGTTGCTAGCTCACAATTAAAACCTATCCCCAACAGCACTAGCGTCACTGATATTGAAGATCCGGTTAGCACATTACCGCCACTGGCTAATTAAAAAAAATAACCATGTCCATTACACTACCAGCAACTGAAGGTATTAAACAACAAGTCAAATTTGCTTTAGATGAAGATATTGGTAGTGGTGATGTTACTGCTGAATTAATTAATAGCGAACGCCAAGCACGCGCCACGGTCATTTGCCGTGAACCCGGCATTTTAGCTGGCTCAGCTTGGTTTGATTTGGTTTACCAACAACTCGCACCTGAAATTAAAATACATTGGTTATTATCCGATGCCTCCGTTATTAAAGCCAACCAAGAAATTTGTACATTTTCCGGTTCGGCTCGCAGCTTACTCACCGGTGAACGAACAGCATTAAATTTTTTGCAATTATTATCCGGCACCGCAACAACCGTGCATCAATATGTCCAAGCAATATCAAACACAAAAGCAAAATTACTCGATACTCGTAAAACCATTCCTGGTTTACGCGATGCCCAAAAGTATGCTGTTCGTTGTGGTGGTGGTGAAAATCATCGAACCGGTTTATACGATATGGTTTTAATTAAAGAAAATCATATTGCCAGTGCAGGTTCAATTACTTTAGCATTACATGCAGCACAACGACATTATCCAAATTTGCCAATCGAAGTTGAAGTTGAAAAACTAATCGAACTTGAAGAAGCGCTTGATGCTGGCGCAAAACGCATTTTACTCGATAACATGTCCAATGAAATTTTACGGCAAGCAGTTAAGATTAATCAAAACCGCGCAAAATTAGAGGCTTCAGGTAATGTCTCAATTGACACTATTCATGAAATTGCACTTACTGGAGTTGACTATATTTCAATTGGTGCTATTACAAAAAACCTCAAAGCACTCGATTTATCGCTAATTTTAACTGCTATATAAGTCTGTCATTATATAGAAAAAAATAATTCAAAAAATCTCATTAAATCTGAGTGGATTCATTGACGAATCGCAAACTGTCATATATACCTTTTAATTATCAAGCTTTTAATTTTAACCCCCCGTAAAGCATTAAAAGGAAAAAACATGAAACTATCAACAAAAGGGCGCTACGCTGTTACAGCAATGATGGAAGTCGCACTAAGAGCAAATAAAGGTCCAATTACTTTGGCAGACATTTCTGTCACTCAGGGAATTTCTAATTCATATTTAGAACAACTATTCAGCCAATTAAGACGTCATGGATTAGTCAAAGGCGTTCGCGGTCCACGCGGTGGCTATAGCCTTGCAAAAGACATTAATGAAATAACCATTGCCGATATAATTTCAGCTGTTGATGATAAAACCAAAGCTGTTAATGCCGATGCAGAAGCTGAAGCAAACACGAAAAAAGCACCATCTCTCACCGATGAAATGTGGCAACGTTTAAGCAAGCAACTATATGAATTTTTAAGTGGCTTAACACTTGCTGATTATGTTGAACAATCAAATGTGACTTCAATATCACCCAACTCTGCTCAATCAATTCCTCAGCAGCATCATTAAATATTATTAGGTAGACATTATTACGCAATGGATTGCGTTTTAAAATTAATCTTTTTTGAATTTATTTAAAAGTTGAAATACCGATGTATTTGAGTTTTTCTCTTTTTCTTTAACACTTTCAATTTCGGTTGTTTTTTCAATTTCTTGCAACTCTTTAGCACGTCGTTTTTTTTCTATTTGCAAATTTTGTTGAATCTTTGCTTTAAGATCATCTTCCATATCTAAACCAAAAAAATCATCAACTTGATGTGTGATGTAACGTGCCAGATGATCCATAAAATCGGATTTTACATCGGTCACTTGCAACCGGCGTGTTTTTAACCCAAACTCTTCGAAATTTTTCACTTTGAGGCTAATACAAGAATTATCGATATCAGCAGTAAATTCAAAACAAACATGAACCGTTGCTTTAATAGTGAAGTCGGCGCTAACGATGGTATGCACCCGATCATATTCATTTTGTTGTTGAAAATCTAAGGTCGTTGTTTTAAGGTAATCAGAAATTCGAGTAACATTTTTTTCTCCTTCGATAGTCAGTTTTTTTGGTGTTGCTTTGACACACGTGAATTTCATCATAATTTGCGTCATGTTATCACGACTATCAACATACAAAGAATAATCCGCTTGCTTTAAATCTTTTAAACGCCCTAAAGAGCCCAGTTTGTAATTAACGAATATATCATGCTCGAGATAATTTAAATGCTCAACAACCTCACTAAGAAACCCATAAAGCTCTTTTAATGCAGGAATGATCGACTCTTTATAAAATAGTTCACGCTTTTCACGCGCTAAACGCTGCTGCTCTTCACCGGCTTTTTTAAAACCTGATTTTTTTCGTAAGTCGTCTAAATAACTCATTGATATCTCTAATTACATTTAAAATTGTCGGTATTCAGTAATGACGCTATGGTATTTCAGATTTGATCATTATTCTACTAAAAATAACATCCTAAAAACGCTTGTATTAGAATAATATCGACTAAAATTATGAAACATAAAGCCTATTCTATTAATTTCTGAAAATTAATATATTTTGATATGCAAAAGCTGTCTAACTACACTTAAACGACTATAACAATAAAAAGATCATTCCCGTATAATTTTAACGGAAATACAGCTGATAGTCACAATCCCCTTAACTTAACCTCAACTTACATTTCAATTCCATATAGTGCTACGCAATGTATTTTATCCCCTCTTAAAGTGTTTACAAAATATCCAAAGTTTATAGTATTTCCTTAGACAGATCTGAGATTAATTAAGTTGATTATTTTTTTTGCAACAAAATACAATATTGAAAACAAAAACAATAAAAATAACATTGGATCAAACGCTGATTGGTCTTGCAAGCTACATCCTCCACCGCTGCTGCCACTGCTAGGTAAACTAGCCGTTTCAATAGGAACACCAACGGTGGTGTCTACAATGGTCACCGTTCTTAAAATTTCAGTTTTAGCTAAAGCACCAAGATCAACTGATATTAATGAAATAGCAAAATCCTCATTTGTCTCAATTATATTGTCATTAACAATTTGTAATCTAATCGGCATGCTGGTTACACCATCCGCAAAATGCAGAGTATTCGCTGCTATTGATAAAGTACTATCATTAAAATCAACACCTAATTGAGCACTATTTTCAACCACAAGATAATTCAAAACGACCGCACCCGTGGAACCAGAACGTCTAACAACGTTTATAATCAACTCGCCACTATCCTCTGATACACTATAAACATTGTTCGTATCTAAAGAAAAAATGCCAGAAGTTACCGGTATTGTATTTGGTGGTGTTATATCATCATCAATAATAGTCACAGTCGCGTAATTAGTACTAGCGATACTACCATTTAATGCTTGGCTTAAAAAAACTCGAAACGTTTCGGTTCCCTCGATAAGATTGTCATTAATAATTTCAATTGGAACAATGAGCTTCGTTGTTGTCTGATTTCCAGTAAAAACTATATTAGGCGCTAAAAGTTTAGCTGCAATGATTGGCGTAAAATCAGCACCAGCAGTCGCTGCTGATGTTCCCGTTAAAGCTTGAGTTGACAAGTAAACCGATGTTTTGGTGTTTTGAAAATCGATAGGTAATGTTCGAGTTACCGATACAAATACATTCGTTAACG
>VAPL010808815.1_pt1 | contig 14964 bp, 16 predicted proteins | sample 3395061 | NCBI WGS metagenome assembly VAPL01 (sample SAMN08290444, study PRJNA428436) | hydrothermal vent metagenome | isolation source: Deep-sea hydrothermal vent chimney 2 | place: Pacific Ocean: Juan De Fuca Ridge | depth 2182 m m | reverse complement strand
GGTGGCCAATAGTTTTTTCTGAGTTATACCCTGATCATTGAATTCTTTGTTTTTAAAAACTGGAACAAGATTGAGAAATGCCAATAGCACATCGAGTTGCTTAGGTTTTTTCTCTAATTCGCTCATCAGTTCTTTTAGATATTTATTCTGTAACCAATGTTTTGCAAGCCTTACCCGAGTTTCTCTCTTTGGAGAATATTTTTCCTTTACTTCCTCAAAAATCAGAATGGCCTCCTTTGCAATCAGAGATTTTATAATTTTTAAATAAGATTTAATTTGTAATATTTGAGCTGCCTCACCATAGGTAATTACTTTGTCGCGCTCGAGTACATGGAGAATAAGTAATTCTTTGTCTGTAAAAGGGTAAATGGGATTGACAAAATCATACTCTGGGTTAAGTTGAATTTTTGATTCACTATTCAGTTTCAATCCTGAGGGCATACCGATATTCAGTGTCTCGCCTACCGTACACATATAATAATCCGCAACCCACCTATAGAATTTAAGTTGTTTTTCGTTCATTACCGGCTCATCGTCTAATAAGTCGATGATATATTTTGCTTGGTAAACAGAAGGAGGGTTTTGGTGAATGCCAGCAATGATACCTGTTAGTATCTTCTTCTTCCCAAATTGCACAATGACACGGTATCCGATACCCACCAATTCATTGAGTTCATATGGAATGCGGTAGGTAAATAAATTTGCAATAGGGACGGGCAGCAATATATCGGCAAACAAGGTAGTCCGTTCCTGATGATCACTTGATGTTTTGAATTCTAATTTACTCAAATTACACTTTATTGATAGTTAGTTAATCCAACCATTCAGTTGTTGGAACGCCTCTTTGAAGGAATGCACAGGCAATTTACAGCTTTTCTTAAAACAAACATTGTTGGTAGTTTGCCATCAATGGTCTTCTTGTCTTTCAATAGCATCAGAAATCCTGGATGGCTATTGGCATCACTTATTATACTGGGTTCAAGATGCTTTTGAAAGGCTCATTTTAACTGGGATTTTAGGAGATCGAGTTCGGGAGCTATGTCTATCTCGTTCTTAAAATCATTCAACAAAGTTATTGTATTCTTCAAAAAAAGTTGATGTTGATCACTATCACTATTAAAAGGCTTATGAGCTATTGCTTTTCTTATTTTATCCCACTTTAAAATAAATTGTTGTTCTTTTTCTTTAAAATATACTTCTTGAAATTGTTGCCAGATATATTCAACAGCAACGGAGTTGGGATGAAGCATGTCATCTTTATAAAATCTATAATCACGCAAATCATCCATCATGATTTCAAAAGAAGGGAAGTAATCTACCCCTTCAAACTGTTGAACTATTTTTTCGCAAGCTATCCTAAGGATGGATTTGCTGACATTGTTTTGTTGAAAAGTTTCTTTTTGATGCCTGACAGGACTAACCGTTAAAATTATCCTTACATTTTTATTGATGTTTTTCAGGTGGTCAATATTCACCTTAAATCCATGGATGATTTCCTCAATTTCGAGCATGCGCTTTGTGAAATTATTCGCTGGAATTTTATGGCAATTTGCAGCAATTTCTCCTGCCTCCTTCCATTTATGTACTATTGCAGTTCCGAAAGTATAAATGATGATTGACGTTTGTGATAGCTGAGTTCCAATACGCTGAAGTACGTCATTGGCATTGTCTATTAGAATTTTTCTATTAAAATTTGAAAAGTCTGAGTGCAAATCGAGATGATGAAAAATCCCTTCTGATTCAATGATTTTCCTGGGCTCAAGCGTCTCCTTTAATGCTGACTTATTAATAAGTTTAAATATCGAAATGGGATTGAATATAGTTCCAAATGGATTGGTATTGACATTAAATTTATAATCGTGGAGATTTCCGCCGATATGCTCAGCGAAGCAAGAACCCAATGCCAATATTGAATCCTGATGGTTGATATTAATAGTTGATTTTTTGGGAATTACTTTGGTCCTGAACATATTGTAAAGATATGATTAACCTGAATAATTTGGGAATTAAATTGGTAAACTCACGAGATACCCAGCAATGACAAACCATAAAAAAAGCCCTGACCAAATAATGATCAGGGCTTAGATTTATTTTTAAATCCCTTATACAGGAACTACTTCAAATTTTACTTCGTGTTTTACTTCTTTATGTAAATCGAGTAAAGCAACATATTCACCAACTTCTTTTGGCTGAACAGGAAAAGAAATTTGCTTCCTATCTACGTCAAATCCTTTGTCAGCCAATAAATCAGAAATTTGAAGAGTCGTAACTGCTCCAAAAATTTTACCTGATTCACCAACCTTCGCTCCAACGCTCAATACGGTCTCTCCAATTTTTGTAGCAACATCAAGTGCTTCATTCTTTATTTTTTCAGCTTTATGAGCCGCTTGTCTGATGTTCTCGTTAATTTTCTTTCTATTGGAGTTGTTTGCAATTATTGCAAACCCCTGAGTAATCAGGTAATTCCTGCCATATCCTGGTTTGACACTTACTGTATCATTTTTATAACCAAGACCTTGAATATTTTGAGTTAATATAACTTCCATTTTGTTACCTGTTTTACTATTTCAACGAATCTGTTACATAAGGAAGTAAGGCAATATGTCTTGCACGCTTAACTGCCTGAGATACTTTCTTTTGGAATTTGATGCTGGTCCCTGTAAGTCTTCTTGGAAGAATTTTTCCTTGGTCATTTACAAATTTCAGGAGGAAACTAGCGTCCTTATAATCAATGTATTTTATTCCGCTCTTCTTGAACCTGCAATATTTCTTCTTTTGCTGATCCTTATTTATTGGTTCGTTAACTAATGTCATTTCGCTTCTTCTTTTTTAGGTTCTACTTTTTTATTGAACGCACCGTTTTTCCTTTTTACATTGTACTCTAAAGCATGCTTGTCAAGCGCAGTTGTAAGGAAGCGTAATACTTTTTCTTCTCGTCTGTACTCTAATTCCAGACTTTCAATAACTCCAGGCTCTGACTTAAATTCAATAAGATTGTAGAATCCGGTAGATTTTTGCTGAATAGGGTATGCTAATTTTTTTAGCCCCCAATTTTCATTCTGAATAATCTCCGCACCATTGTCTTTCAACACTTTTGTGAATTTGTCGGCAGTATCCTTCATCTGAGCTTCAGACAAAACGGGAGTTAAAATGAATACCGTCTCATAATTGTTTAAATCCATTGTTCTTTTTAATATTAAATTAATTTTGGCCTGCAAAGGTAAGATTTTAATCTATTAACACCAAGCCTTGGATGATCAACTATTTGTGTATAAAAAATACAAAGTAAAGCTACTTAACCCTAAAAGATTTACTACCCATGAGATAGCCATCTGTATAAATTTCCATTACATATCGTCCCGGTAAATACTCACTCCCTTTGTCATAAAGGAAGTTTATGGCCTGCTGAGAATTATCAAAAAGTATTTCTTGTTTAGCGGTATAGAAAGTTTCCTTACCCTCCAGTACAAATGTGCCGGACCCTCTTGCTACATCAAAAAGTACATTATCATTTCCATCAATAATTCGCATTAGAATCTCCTTGCCCGAAATTGGTGCGACATCATTTTTTGCAATGATAAATTCAATTTTGAGTTTTTCGATTTGTCTAGCCCTGAATTCATCAGCTCGTGCTTTTCCCTTTTTGCTCAAGGCTTCTACGACAATATTTTCCGCTTCTAATCGTGAAGCAACTTTTACCTTTTTGCTTAGCTTTTCTTCGGTTTTTTTAGCCGCTCTGATGGTTTGATTCAACTCATTCCGCTCAACTTTTAAATCTTTGTTTTCTACTACCAGCTCTTCGTTCACTTTTTTGAGCTGGGCTATCTCGGTATCCTTTAGTACCAATAATTCTCTATACCCTTCTACTCTTGATTTTAGTCTTCTTATTTGTTTGCTCGTTCTGTTTCTGTCTTTTTTCAAACTTTCTTTTTCTCTTTTCAGAGAATCCAATACCATGGTGAGTGTATCAACATTTCCTCCCAATAATTCAATTTCATTAATTTTTTGTTGCATTTCGCTCCCTATGGAATCGAGTTTAGAAGAGACGACCATTAATTCTCCATATTTTTCATTGAGATTTTCCTTTTGAATAAAGTACATCACAATTGAGCCCGCCAATAATATGGTCAATGCAGCAACAAGAAATATGAGTAGCTTATTTGACTTTTTAGGTTCTGGGGAATTTGTTTTGCCAGATTGTTCGTTCATTATTTTGAAGTATTTACTTTAATTATTTAACAAAAATATGCTTTAAATAAATAACGTCCTAAGTGAATAAAGAAAGATAGGGGTATTTTAATTTTCAATTATATTTTGGTATGAAAACATAAAACAGTCTATTTTTCGCAAGCCAAAAAGGACATTGCATAATTCAGATATTTAGGAATAGAATGGATTGAAAATTTATTTAGAATTTCTCTAAAATAAAAATTTGGAGAAAATATCGTCATATACAACCTAAGCAATTATTTTTGGTCTCAATAGATTTTAGATTGATGTATTTCTAAACAATTACCTTATCCCAAAATGAAAAAATTAACCAGCTACTTTCTTCAAGGGCTTTTATTCCTTGCCCCTATTAGCATTACTATTTACATGATTTACCTCGTATTTGATTTTTCTGATAACCTTCTTCAGCAATCACTTTCTAAATTGCTTGGCAGGGAAATTCCCGGGTTGGGAATTCTTATCATGATGGTATTCTTAACCGTTTTGGGTTATGTTGGTCAAACGATTATTGCACGGCCCTTCAAAGTTTTTTTTCATAAAATAATTCATACCGTCCCATTACTTGAGTTGATTTATTCTGCTATTAAAGATTTTTTTTCAGCATTTGTGGGCAAGGATAAAAAATTCAATAAACCTGTGATGTTTAAGGTAAATCCTAAAGATAGTGCAAGTCGGATTGGTTTTATCACCAACCAAAGTCTTGATGCTTTTGGTACTATGGATATGGTGGCCGTTTATGTACCGTTCAGCTATACCTTCACAGGTGAAACCTACCTTGTTTCAAAAGATGCCATCCGTCCCATCAATGCGCCAGCATCAGAAGTGATGAAATTTTTAGTTTCAGGAGGTGTGGCAGAAGTAAATGGAAATGAAAAAAAATTATAATGAGAAAGTAATGAATATACTCCAGTAATGGATTGAAAATATCCATAATAAATAGTATATTTGGATTTAATAATTCCAGTTATGGATTTTAATATTAATGCAATGAAAAAAAGGAAAAAGTACACTCCACCAAAGTCCAGTATAAATGAAGCAAAAGAACCAATGGTTGCCTATCAACTGCCGCTTTTAAGTGCACTGATCAGTATGTCTTATGGCGATATTCAAGAAATGCGCCTTCCTGGTCAATCCTTAATTGAAATTCAGCAACAGACATTATTGAGTGCTCAAGATATTGCCGGTATTGTAGGCGTGAGTAAAAGTAAGTATTACGAATTGGTTCAAATGGAAGATTTGGGCAGTAAAAATATAGATGCCCTGGCCGATTTTGCTACACTTTGGCAAAAAGGATTAGATGCATTTGATGAAGATGACTCACTGCTTAATGAATGGCTGGAAACACGTAATCAAAACCTGGGCAATATAAAACCGACAGAATTACTTTCGTCCAGAATAGGGCGCAGAGAGTTGGAAAAAGCATTCTATCGCATAGAATACAGCACATACGGATGATACTCTATCATCTAGATAAATGGAAGTATAGAAATATATGGCCCCCAGAAGGAACTTTGCATGCAGATGGCAGATGGAACAAACCTGGACAATGGATTATTTATACATCTCCGACCATTTCACTGACTAAATTGGAAATACTGGCCAATGAAAATAATTTACCTATAAAAAGGGTATGTATGATAATTGAGGTTCCTGATGATGCTGAGATATTTGAAATTGATGTTGCCACTCTGCCGAAAAATTGGATGGCAAAACCTTACCCTTCCCAACTTATTAATTATACATCTCAATTTTTAGCGTCGGACAAATTACTGATGCGAGTTCCTTCAGCCCAAAGTTTTCGTGAGCACAATTATTTAATAGATATAAGGCATCCTGAGTTTCATGCTAAGGTTAGGAAATTAGATGTTTTTGAAGAGCCTTTTGATGCTAGATTAATAAGGTAAGATAATTTGTTTTTACCCAAATTGAATTCGCAAATACCTTATATCTTCCAATGCCGTTGAATTTCTCTTTTAGTGCTTTCAGATAAATTGGAATCAAATAAGGCTTCACTGGCCATATTTATATTTACTTTATCTTTTTTTCTGGATATGAGTTGTCCAATTTCCTGAACTGATAGTGCTTTTTTATTTCTTAATTCAAGATGAAACTCATCTCCGGTCTTCACAAATCCTTCTTTAATAACACGAAAATAAATGCCTAAATGTTCATAATCTATAAATTGCTTAATCAACTCGGTTGATCTGAATTTTGCTGCAAATTTATTACAAGGCTGTCGTGGTTGAGAAACTTGCAGAGTCGCCTCACCAACTTTGTAAATATCTCCGATTCTTATTTTGGCTTCATCAACATCTGATATGCTTAGGTTTTCGCCAAACATTCCATAGGTCCATTCTAAATCGGGGTAAAGCGATTTCCAATAATTGTAGTGATTTTCGCCATATCCATAGCATGCTTTGTCCAAACCGCCATGCACCTTTAGGTTGTTGATGTGATCGCCTTTGACACCTCTGCTGCCAAGAAAAACTGGCCTCTTTACGGGAAGTTTAAAAATTCCTGTGGTCATCGTATTTCCTCTCCAACTTATTGTTTTTTTAGAGCCAATGTTTGTAGAAATAATATTCATACTCTTGCGGTTTACTGAGGAAATGAAATCAATGCATCAAAAGGATAATTAATTGTTGTTGAAATAGTATAGAAATACAAGGATTCCTGTAAATGCCGGTTTTTTGTTACCTTTTATTTCCAGATCAACTTTCAGTTGACATTTTGAGATTCCCCTTAGGTTTACTAACGAATGAAGTTTTGCTCTCAATCGAACTTCGCTATTTACCAATACAGGTTGATTAAACTTCAAATCTTCCATTCCATAGTTAATCATCATATCAAGATTTTGTATCTCGGCAATTTGTTTCCATAGGTAAGGAGATATTGAGATGTTCAAATATCCATGAGCAATCGTACAGCCAAAGTTTCCTTCTTTTTTCGCTCTTTCAGGGTCTGTATGAATCCATTGGTGATCAAGCGTTGCTTCAGCAAATTTATCAATTCTCTCCTGATCAATTTTTAAATACTCAGAAACACCAATTTCTTTGCCTATATATTTTTCAAACTCAGCATGACTGCCAATAATTATTTTACCCATAGAATTGAAAGTTAATTGTCAAGCCCCGAAGATAGTGGAAGTTATCAAAAATCCATTATTTTCATTATCACAATTTGATATTATTCGCATTTGTATAAATCAATATATTATATTGCTAATATGTTTGATGAAGATATTTCTACACCTATCGTACAACTGAATGATAGCATTCTACGGAATAATCAGGTACAACTGTTTATCAAAAGAGAAGATCTCACCAACCGTTTTATATCAGGGAATAAATACAGAAAATTAAAATATAACTTCATTGAAGCCAGGAATAGAAGTTGTAAAACCTTGCTCACATTTGGCGGAGCCTTTTCAAATCATATTCATGCGGTGGCTTATGCTGGTTCAAAATTTGATTTTAAAACGATTGGTATAATTCGAGGAGAAGAATCATTGCCATTAAATCCTACACTGTCTGATGCTAATTCGTATGGCATGAAATTGCATTATATATCCAGGGTTAAATATCGGGAAAAATACGAAGAAAGTTTTATTGAGAAATTAGAGACTGAATTCGGAAAATTCTATTTGATTCCTGAGGGAGGCTCTAACTCACTGGCTGTAAAGGGGTGTACAGAAATAATTAAGGATGTTTCGGTTTCATTTGACCATGTTTGCTGCGCTTGTGGAACGGGAGGGACTATTGCCGGGATTATTTCTGATCTGGATGGTAAGCATAAAATTTGGGGCTTCCCTGCTTTGAAAAATGGCGAGTTTTTAATGAAAGACATAAAAAGATTGATATTCGATTATTGCAATGGCGCATTCAATAATTGGGAATTAATTACCGCTTATCATTTTGGGGGGTATGCCAAATATGATTATGATTTAATCCAATTCATCAATAGGTTTAAAATTAAGCATGATATACAACTTGACCCAATCTACACTGGAAAGCTCTTTTATGGAATTTACGACATGATAAAAAACGGATTTTTTAAACCAGGTGAAAAAATACTGGCCATACATACTGGTGGAATTCAAGGGATTAGAGGGTTTAATAAACGATTTGGAAATCTTATCAAATAGCGCTTGTTCGTAAAGTCATCGAATTGAAATATTCATCTTTTTACTAAGCGCAACTTGCCTAACGTCCAGGCATTTGCTGCATTGCGAAAACTAAATTCATCAAAAATTTAAATCTCTAAAAAATCAAGTGCTTTATGGGCAGACTCTAAATAGTTTCTTTATCTATGAAAGCTACCTTTTTTATAGTGCACATCAGATACCTCTCTTAGTTTTTGCGCACTAAACTCCGGTGTGATATCTCTTTGAGGATCTGCTAATAGTTCATAGCCAACCATAAATTTCTTTACTGTTGCCGACCTCAGCAAAGGAGGGTAAAACGACATATGAAAGTGCCATGATTCATGAGCAAACCCATCGGTTGGGCATTGGTGAATTCCTGCTGAATATGGAAATGAAGTCTCAAAAAGATTGTCATATCTTACAGTTAGTTTTTTGTAAATTTCAGCTAAACTATCTTTTTCTGATTCAGTAAACTGCCCAATATGCTGCACATGTCTTTTGCTGATAATCATTGTTTCATAAGGCCAAACTGCCCAGAAAGGAACCAGCGCTACAAAATGGTCATGTTCAACAACAATACGATCTTCCTCTTCCATCTCTATTTCTAAATAATCAGCAAGCAGGCTTTTCTTATGTTTTCTAAAATATTTAAATTGATTTTCTGTTTTACAGGCTGGTTCATTGGGCACAATACTTGTCGACCAGATTTGACCATGAGGATGTGGGTTACTGCATCCCATAGTAGCTCCTTTGTTTTCAAATATCTGCACGTAATTGATTAATTCTTTAGTGCCCAATGTTTGATATTCATCTACCCAAAGATCAACAACTTTTCTTATTTCTGCAGTTGTCATTTCCGGAATGGTAAGATCATGTCTAGGAGAAAAACAAATTACTTTGCAAATGCCCTTTTGTACTTCTGCTTTGAATATATCTCCTTTTTTAAAACGTCCATCAGGAATATTTTCGAGCACAGCCGAATAATCATTTGTAAAAGCGTAAGTGCCTTTGTATTGGGGATTCACGTCACCACTTGCTCTCTCATTTCCAGGGCATAAATAGCAATTGGGATCATGCTTTGGTCTTTCTTCCGAAATATGCTTTTCAATCTGTCCTTGCCAGGGTCGCTTCGACCGATGTGGCGATACCAAAACCCAGGAATCGTTAAGTGGATTATATCTGCGATGTGGATGTTCTTCTAAATCAAACCTATTCATTCCAATTTTATTTATAATAAGCTCGTGCCGTTTTTTATTTTCACCATATAGGTTTTCAATTCCAGATTTAATTCATTTTTATACACTTCGGTCATGTATTCCTTAAACTGATCCAAAAACTCATTTTTTACAATATTTATTGTACAACCACCAAAGCCTCCTCCCATCATCCTGGTGCCAATTACCATGTTGGATTCTTTGGCTTTTGAAGCCAGAAAATCCAATTCAGTACAGCTGACTTCATATTCTTTGCTTAATCCCTCATGGGTTTTATACATATTTTTACCGAACCCAATCAAATCACCTTTTATCAAAAGTTCGCAGCAATCAATTACCCTTTTAATTTCTTCAATTACATATTTGCACCTTTTGTAAACAATAGGATCAAATTCTTTCTCATGCTTTTTTAATTGCGAAATCGAAATATCTCTTAGCGAATTTATATTATTATAATGTTTCTGAAGAACTGAGATTCCCTGCTCGCATTCTTTTCTTCTTGTGTTGTATTCTGAAGATGCCAGAGAATGTTTTATCTGCGTATCGCAAAGTACCAGATGGTAATCATCCAAAATGAAATTGAAATATTCAAAATCAAGTGTCTTACAATCCAATCTGAATATTTGATCTGCCATACCATGAACGCTGGCAAACTGATCCATGATGCCACACTGCACATCCACATATTCATTTTCGGCAGCCTGAGACATTTTCACAATTTCGAGCTTTGAAAGATTGTGATTATGTAATGTGTTGAATCCAAAAGCAAATGCACACTCCATAGCAGCTGACGATGAAAGGCCTGCGCCAAGAGGTATGTCACCACCAAAAACGCAATCAAACCCCTTAACCTCAAGGCCCTTTTTCTGAAATTGCTCTATTACCCCAAGGATGTAATTTGGCCATCCTTTATCAGATTTATTAAAACTATTAATGTCAAATTCAAATGAATCCTTCATATCTAAGGCTACCACCCGACAATTATTGGTGTTATTTGTAGCAATAGCACAAACGATTTCTTTGTCAATTGCCGCAGGCATCACATACCCTTCGTTGTAGTCGGTATGTTCGCCAATTAGATTGATTCTGCCAGGAGATCGAACAATAATTGGTGTTGTGTCAAAAGTAGAATTGAATTCTTTTTTAATGTCTTCTACTTGCATTTATTTGTTTTTAAAGATCTGGGTTATTTATAACTTTTTAATTTATTGCCTTGATTAGGTATTTGTTTTCAGGAAATAAAATTACGATAAATAATAAAGGTAAAAAATACTTTTATTATTATCATTTTTAAATTGTCGGGATCAACTATGCTATCAATGTTTCAACTGTCTCCTTTTTAAAATAAATCAAGTGCCTCAGTTCTTATAGTTCACAATATTGCATCATACATGTGATGAGATAATTTTTTTTGCCCTGTTCTTTTTATTGATAAAAATTTAATAATACTTATTCGACATGTAGTTTTGCAGGAACACCAATCATGCTGGAGTATTGGCTTGAATCAATTTATTACATTCTTTTAGATTGTACTTTTAGAAAAAAATGATGTGCCAATGATTATGGAGATTTTAATTTATAAAAAATGAAAATAGATAAACCATCTATCCCAAAAGGGACGAGGGATTTTGGACCTGAAAAGATGCTAAAACGCCAGTACATCTTGAATACAATAAAAAGTGTATTTGAGAAATTTGGCTATCAACCCCTTGAAACTCCAGCAATGGAGAATTTATCTGTTCTTACCGGAAAATATGGTGCCGAAGGAGATCAACTTTTATATAAAGTATTAAACTCAGGGAATTATTTATCTAAAGTTAATCAGGATGATGACCTATCAGAAATCAAAAAACTGACGCATAAAATAGCTGGTAAAGGATTGAGGTATGATCTTACTGTACCTTTTGCCAGATATGTTGTTATGAATCAGCACGAAATTACCTTTCCATTCAGAAGGTATCAGATACAACCTGTTTGGAGAGCTGATAGGCCACAGAAAGGGAGATATCGTGAATTTTATCAATGCGATGCCGATGTTGTTGGAACAAACTCTTTAGTATGCGAATCGGAGATTATTATGATGATCGATGAAGTGTTGCAAAACCTCGGTATAACGGATTTTACCATAAAAATAAACAACAGAAAATTACTCACCGCCATCACGGAACTGATTGGTGAAGATGGTAAAGAAGCCGCTTTTTGTGTCGCTATTGACAAATTGGATAAAATAGGAAGAGAAAAAGTTGAAGAAGAATTATCAAATAGTGGCTTTTCTGCCAAAGCTATTTCAAGACTGGCCCCGGTTTTTGAAATGCATGGATCAAACAATGAAATTGTAAATAAACTAGAACCTCTCTTTTCTGATTCGGATTTGGGAAAAGAAGGAATCAGTGAGATAAAAGAAACTTTTGGATACTTGAATAATTTTGGACTTAGTCAAAGCAATGTGAAGTTAGATTTGACTTTGGCTCGAGGGCTAAGCTATTATACAGGGATAATAGTAGAAGTGCAAGTCAATAATTCTACCATAAAAAGCAGCATTACCGGTGGAGGAAGATATGATAATCTTACTGGAGTTTTTGGGATGAATGGTGTGTCGGGAGTTGGTTTTTCTTTTGGTGTGGATAGGATTTTTGATGTGATGGATGACCTCGATCTTTTCCCTAAAGATTTTGAATCATCCACAAAAGTCTTGTTGCTAAATTTTGATGAAGTTGCATTGAAAGAATCACTCAAGGTATTGGCAAAACTGAGAGCCGCAAATATAAAAAGTGAAGTTTATCCAGACGCTGTCAAAATTAAAAAGCAAATGAACTATGCCAATAAAAAAGGCGTACCTTTTGTTTTAATGATCGGGGAGGATGAAATTGCAGCAGGAAAATACCAGCTTAAAAATATGAATTCTGGTGAACAGCAAAAACTTGGCCTTCAGGAAATTATTGGTTACTTGTCAAAATAATTTGTTAGAAGTGCCATTTAGTTACATCCTGACGTACTAACAGGATTAATAATTATATTTGACATAATGCGTTTATAAAAAATCAAGTGATTCATAGATTGTCTCCATTGTTCAAATATATTTTTGCTGCACTCATAGTTCAATTGCTTGGATCAACGTATGCTAATGCCCAGTTGGAAGCCAAATTTGAAGTGAACTCTGAAATAGGATGTGATCCATTTATTGTTGCCGTTACCGATCTTTCGGGTGCTGCCGACACAGTAGCTATCAACTATGACTGGGGAGATGGAAGCCCATTGGATTCATCTGAATTCCATACCTATAATCAGCCTGGTATTTACTCCATAATCCAGACCGTTGCCGGGGCCAACCCAAGACAAGACACAGTTATTATTGAGGTTATCGATCATTATCCACCTGAGTTTTTTCTGTTTAGTTGCAAGGGCAATAAGGGTTCAGTAATTGTTCAAGATACCTTGTACGAAGCTTTTTATATTGATTGGGGAGATGGTAATTCAGAAATAGCGGGACCTTATTCATTTATTTCACATGACTATGGAGTATTGGGAGCATTTGATGTTACTGTTAAAGGCTTGATTAATGGCGCACAGTCTCCAATGGACTCTTCAAATTTGAATTGTTCTTCAACTACAAAACAGGTGAATATGATCACTGAGATTCTCCCGGCAACCATAGATCAGATACAGGTATTAACTACAGATGCCGGCACGGGAAGTATTTCTATTGATTATACCTTGGTTGCCGATAATAATTATTTGATTGAAATAAGAGATCAGAATCAAGTGACGTTTACCATCATCGACACCATAAATCAAGTTATAAACCCAAATAATTACGTTCTATCAAACCTGAACACAAGAGACAATTACTATTGCATAAGCATAACATCTTTCGATCCTTGCGATGGGGAAAGCGAACAATCGAATATTGGCTGTAGTGTTAATTTGAAGATTAGTGCCGGAAACCAACAAAATGTTATTGACTGGGAAACGAGCTCCACTGATTTTTTGAACTATTCAGTATTAAAAGACGGAATTTCGGTTGCCAATATAAATATCCAGGGTCAAAATCAACTTATCGATACGCAGGTAAATTGTGGTATAACCTATCAATACCAAGTAATTATGAATGAAAATAATGGTTTTTTGAGCATATCTGATACCAGCTCCGTTACTGCCATATCCACAGATATCCCTGATCCAATTATTGATATTTCTGCAACAGTAATTGGGCAAGATGTGAATTTGACTTGGGAGACTCCACAGAATTTTTTAGCTGTCGGATATATTGTATCCAGATCAACCGATGCTGTAACGTATGAAGTATTGGATACTATCTCTACTACAAATTATGTGGATTTAGATTTATTTACCCAAAGCACTCAGTATTTCTATGATATTAGCTACTTTGACGCATGTGGTAATTTGTCTGCGGAAAGCATAGTATCGAGTCCTGTTTTGTTGGTAATTGAATTTGATAAAACCCTAACATGGTCAGATTACGGTGGTTGGTCAAATGGAGTGAATGAGTATGTTTTGGAAAAATATGATGAAACAGGTCAGTTGATTGAATCAATTCCGCTTGGCTTATCAACAAGTTATCAGGAAGATCTAATTTCAAATCCTTATCAAAAAATAATTTATAAAATAATTGTATCTCCGGTAGATGCAGCCATTGGAATTGTAGAATCTAATTTATTGGAAGTAATTTATAAGTCGAAAGTTGCCTTTCCAAATGCCTTTTCTCCTGATGGTGATGGGACTAATGATATATTTAACTTTAAAAGTAATTACATTCTGGCTGTGACTATGAAAATTTATAATCGATGGGGAGAGCTCGTTTATCAAACTAGTGATGTGGATCAGGGATGGAATGGAACAGTTAATGGAAAGCCGGCACCCTTAGGTACCTATATTTACTATGCGGAATTAACAGATGATATGGGGATAAATTTTGTTAAATCAGGTGAAATTATATTAATAAGATAAAAAATATTGAATTATGGACATGTCGAATATGTTTGGGAAAATGCGTGAAATGCAATCCAAATTAAAAGAAGTACAAGACAATCTTGATAAAATAACTGCCGAAGGAGAATCTGGTGGAGGTATGGTAAAAGCTGTTGTAAATGGGCGGAAAAAAATTATTTCTATTTCTATTGAAGAATCATTAATGACTCCTCAAGACAAGGAAATGACCCAAGACCTCATTGTTGCTGCAATCAATATTGCTTTGACAAATGTTGAAGCGAAATCTAATGAAGAAATAAAAAGCACGACTCAGGGAATGATACCAAATATTCCAGGATTCGATTTTAGCAAGATGTTCTAATGACATTCGTTTCTATCGTAATTCTAAATTGTAACGGACAGCATTTTTTGGAAAAGTTTCTTCCT
>VAPL010809909.1_pt1 | contig 14966 bp, 13 predicted proteins | sample 3395061 | NCBI WGS metagenome assembly VAPL01 (sample SAMN08290444, study PRJNA428436) | hydrothermal vent metagenome | isolation source: Deep-sea hydrothermal vent chimney 2 | place: Pacific Ocean: Juan De Fuca Ridge | depth 2182 m m | reverse complement strand
TGGCCTGGCGATCGTGAGGCGCCTGTCAGACTTGCTTGGCCATAAGGTCGAGGTCGATTCGGAACCGGGAAGCGGGTCATGCTTTTCGATCATCGTCCCGATAATGCCCGCGAGCAGGAGCTGTGGTTTGCCGCCGGTTGGTCTGGCGGTCGACATCGAAAGCAACAAAGCGAGCGGTACAGTCGTTTTAATCGAAGATGACATCCGGGTATCAAATGCACTGCAGTTATTGTTCGAGTCTGCAGGCTACGTCGTCGCGTCGGCAGTATCAGTGGCCGACATGCAAGCGCTGCTGGAGACTCTTGAAGCGGAAGTCGATTTGATTGTAGCTGACTATCATCTCGTCGGAGCCGAAACCGGAATCGACGCAATTCGGTGGCTAAGATCAAAATTCGGGACGGATGTGCCCGCGTTCGTGATCACTGGGGATACATCCGATTTGGCCGATGTGGTCAACGAATTGCCCAATTGTATGATCTTGCGAAAACCGGTTGACTCGGATCTATTGTTGCAACTCGCCGAAGAGGCGCTTCAGTCCGGCGAGACTACTGGCTAAGATGCATCCGAACCAGGTCCGCGAGCGAGCGTGCGCGCATTTTCTCCATCACGCGGGCGCGGTGAATTTCGACCGTCCTCTGACTGACTCCGAGTTCGTGCGCTATGAGCTTGTTCGGCTTGCCGCTAACGACCAGATCAAAAACCTCATGCTCTCTTTTGGTTAATTTCTCGATTCTGGTAGTGATGTCAGATCGCTGCATGATCTGTGTGCGTTTCGTCGAGTCGATCTCAAATGCAATACCAATTCGATCCAGTAAATCCTGGTCGCGATAGGGCTTCTGAATAAAGTCGATGGCACCGTTGCGCATTGCGTCAACGGCCATTGGTACGTCACCGTGGCCGGTAACGAAGATGATAGGAAGCGTATTGCCGCGCTCTGCCAGGGTAGCTTGCAGGTCAATGCCGCTGGTGCCCGGCATGCGAACGTCCAGGAGAAGACATCCGGGACGGTCATTCGTAACCTTACTGAGGAACTCGTCTGCAGACTCGTAAATCTCGCTATTCAGGCCGACCGATTGCAACAACAGTTTGGTCGCCTGCCGGATCGCATGGTCGTCGTCGACGACAAAAACGGTTCGTTCATCGTCCATGATTATTCATTCTGGTTTACGCTCGTACCGTCCATCCCAAATCACCGCCCATGTCTTACCACCATTGGTGGAAGTTTCCCAGTATTGTCGAATGATGCCGTTTTCAATCTGCGTGAACTCAAATTTGTGTTGCGTCACAATGCCATCTGCTGGATTGATGGTCTCAGCAGTGTAGAAAATACCACTATCACGTGCCTCGCCGGTAAATTCTATGAATGAACCGCTGTCACCGATCCAAATCTGACGCCAATGGTCGCGGCCCGGATCGTAGTAGTTAAAGCTCTTGCCAAAGCCGCCACCGGCATTTTCCCATTGCTCGAAAATCGTGCAGTGCCCGAGGATCGGCTGGACGCTATTGGTACCAGCGAACTGGCCATTCTGGGTAACGATCCACTCGCCGATCCAAAAGTCAAAGGCGCGGTGCCGCTCGTCGGCCAGGCACGGAAACCGCGCCAAGCGAATGGCGTCGAGAGCAGCTATAAATCGCGCATTTTCACGGATGCTGTCATAGTCGCTTTCACCCTCGATATAGTTGAGCTGCCCGAATCCGCCGGCCGCCAGGACCTCCATTTGCTCCAGCGCATCGTGCTCGCGACCGGTGCGAGCGAAAATTCTCGATAAGCGATAGGCGACCTCCATCGGTTGGTAGGCTAGTTCGCGCGCGTGTTCGAAATGTGTGATGGCATCGTAGAGGTCGCTGTCGTTGTCCATCAGCAAGCTGCCGATCTGATAGTGCGAGGCGCCGTCTTCAGGAGTTAACTCGACAATCTGCCGCAGTTTGCCGATCGCGACATCGGATTCGCCCGCACTGATCGCGATATCGACTTCTGTGCGCAGACTATCGATATCAGCCCAGGAGGGCGAAGTCAGGATAGACAAACTCAGAATCGCAACTATTGCACGCATCGGCCAATCTCCTGCAACGGGTGATCTGACATGATCGCTCATGTGCGGCGTTACGTGCTAAGAACTTGTGAGAATTAAAAGGACGCCGCCTGCAGAAATGCCTGGAACCCCCGTCGCGCGTGCTGTTGTTCGTCCCACAGTTGATACTCTCTTGGAGAAGGGCCCGTCGTTCGCAAACGGATATCTCTCGCTGTGGCAATCAGTCGTATTTGATCGGATGTAACGAAGTAGTATGCGCCGGTTGCGGACGTAACCGCTTGCGTGTAGACGGGTCGGCTGGCACCGATAGCGCTGGGCGTCCAACCGGCCAGGTCGAGCGGCAGCGGCTCGCTGTCGGCGATGATTGTAATGGAATCAAAGCCGCGCCGTTGCTTGCTGAAGTCCATGTCTTGCATGGTGCCCCAGGTGCTTACCCAAAGAAAATATCGGTAATTTCCACTTTGGTTGACTTCTATCGGCCCTAACTGGACATAGTTGCGGGCGTGCGCGGCATAGGATGAGTTTTCTCGATACAGTAGCAACGGCGTAACGCTGCTGGTCACGGTGACCCCCGTTGTTTGGTCGAGGAAGCTGCTGGTTAGTTGCGGTGAAGATGCACAGGCGCTCGTCAGCAGAGCTGCTGCCAAAGGCAGCACGCGCCGCGCCAGTTTCCGATGCCTGTCCGTTTTCTGCATGCGTCTAGAAGAAAACCTGATATCCGAGATTAACGAAGTAAGATTCTCGATCAAGGTTCAGCAGTTCTGTATCTCGTTGAGCGAATTGTTTGCCCGCTTCGAATTCGATGCGAAGTTTCTGGTTACGACGGTACTGAATGCGAATGCCCGGCGTGTAAATCCACTCATAGTCTGCCTCGCCCATTCGTTCGCGACGATCTACTCTTAATCGCGGATTCAACCGCCACGTTCGATTGATAGGGTAGCGGCTATCGACCGACATGGAAACTACTTTGGCCGTAACGGAATTCGATTGCCGGAGACTGATAATCGTTACGTCACCTTCTCGTAACAGGCTGCCAGCGATAACATTCGCGGCGAAATAGGTATATCGGGTTTCCGGGGTTTCGAGAATTCCGCCAGAGGCCGGAGTCGCATCGATCGACGTACGGTTTGCATCGGCGCTAATCTGCCACCTGGGCGACAATGTGAAGGACATGCCCAGCGAATAGCTCATCGAAAGCGGGCTTCGATCCAGCCCCAGTTGGCGAATTTCGGTTTCGTCAAAAATCACCGTCAATTCTGAAAAATGCGATACAGGTTGACCGATGATCGCGTTGCCGGCGGTGAGAAATGGGGTGTGCCGTTGATCCAATGAGCCGTTGAGCGTGATTCGTGGCGAAACTCGCCAGCTAGTCTGTAAGAACGCGCTGCTGAGCTTGCTGTAGCCGGTGTCATAGTCGAGGTGGCCCCAGACGCTCTTGCTTGAGCCGAAGTAGCGAAATTCGGCACCGATGGACTGCCTGTCGCTGATACCGCCGATCTCCTGGTGCATAAGGAACAAACCCAGCTCAAGGCCGTCCCACAGCGGGCCATAATCGATGCTGAGGCCATAGAACGTGCGCTCGGAATCGATGCTGTTGTTAGCGGAAGACGTTGGCCTGCCGAGTACGGTATTCAGTAGCATCCGTTCAGTTGCCTGGTAACCGACGTTTATTCCGTCGAACCGACCGAGAACACCGCCGGAGTTTCTGGACTGGCGGCCGATACGGCCGCGAAAACCAGAATCGGCGTCCGCAAGGTCGGCATACGCATAGGTGATTCGTGAATCGTTGCCACCACCGGTTTGCCCGGCAAGGAAATCGTTTCGGTGGCCGATAGTAAGCCGGCTGCTGAAATCATAGCGCTCACCTCGGCGACGAGCGTCGAAATTCATGTCCGAATAGAGTGCGGATTGGCTGACTGTTTCTTCCCGGTCGTTTGGCTGATTAACGTCACGGCGATAGTATTGCGAAAAGAAGGTCTGCAATCGCCAGCTATTGCCCCGGTCGCCGCCTGCTCGTCTGCCGTTGCTCCGGTTTTGCGTACCGGTCTGCCGGTCTACGGCGAGTAGAGCAGCGAGTCGTTGTCGGACACGAGCCGCACCTTCTCCGTCAGGATAGAGCGAAAGATAGCGCTGATACTCCGCCTTGGCGTGCGCAGATTGCCCCTGCCTTTCGCGAGCAAGCGCCAGGAACTCCTGAGCTTCCATTTGCCGAGGATGTTCAGGCAGTTGCAAGATCTTGGTATAGATCTGAATAGCCCGCGACCTGTTCCCGGAGACCATCGTCAAACGTGCCTCACTCATCAGGGAGTCTATCCTGGAAGACATTTCAGCCGCCGTCGAGCTAGCCGATTCACCGCTGAGCTCAGCCAGAACCTCTGCGGCGGCGGCCGTCAAGTCAACGGCGGTAGCGCGTACACTAATTTGGTCAATCCAGGCGTCCGGAAAGCTCTCGACCACGGAACTCAACGCTGTCCGCGCGCTGTCGGTCGAATCAAAGTCGCCGAGTCTGAGTCGATACCAGGCTTGTCCTTCGACGATAACTTTGGAGTAAAAAAGCCGCTGGCCTGTCGCTATTGGTAAACCGCCAAGGTCTGCAGCCGTAGGAATACGCTGCAGTGACGCCAGGTTAATCACGAATATCGGCGCCGCCGGTTTTGGTCTAAGTACCTGTCGGTGTGAAATCGACGGTTTCTTGCGCGGTGTCTCGACGGCGGCAAGGTCACGTTGAACGTTCACTGTTAAGCGAAATGTCAGTGCGCGAGAATCGATCGTATAAGAAACGATCTCGCTAAACTTCAATACAAGAACAGGGCTGCCTGCCGCGCTGCCCTGGTACTCGAAATCGATCAGAGCTGCCCGGTCGGAGTTGACGGGTCGGTAGCGACCGTTCGACTGCACCGCGTACGGAGAGACACCGTTGCAGATTGTCGTCGGCTCGATACGGATGCGTAAATGATCGCCCTGTTTCCGCGGTGTATGGTCAAGAACTGTTACCTGACAATTGAAGTGAATTTCAATTGAGGCGTTGGCAGAGTCTCCTGTGACACGAGAGTTGCCGATGAAGTTCGGCGCCGCGAATGCTACCGGGATCAGCAGAATGAGCACGGTGCCGAGCAACCATTTACTCGGGCGACCTACTACCATCCCCGGTCACTGATGCGATGACAGCCGCTGCTCGCACAGTTCAGATCCTGACCCAGGCCGTTGTGGTCGTCCTCGCCGGCTTTGTAGTCGTTAGCGTGGCAGCCAGCGCAGGTCGGCTGGTAACCTGGGGACGGCCAGTTTACGACTTCCGTATTGGACTGATGACATTCGGTGCAGTCAAAATTATCCCGGTGGTCGAGCGGCTCGTACGTGAGTCCTGTGTGGTTGTAATCTGCGGGCCTCCAGCCATTCGTTATGTGGCACAAGTCGCAGTCCTGAGTAGTGTTGAAGTGATTGGGATTCTGGCCCGCTGCAAGTACGCCGTTGTGGCACGATGAACAAGATCCGAGTACCTGATTGTGGTCAATCGCGGCGACCGGCACCCACCTGTTGCTGTTGTGGCAGTCTTCGCAAATATTCGTCGTCTGTACGTGCGTCGGGCCTTTGCCAGTAGCATCTACGCCGTTGTGGCAGTTGACGCAATTGTTCGTAATATTGACGTGATCGAAGTTCGCCGGAGTCCACGCGAGCGTCGTATGACAGTCATCGCAATTGTTGCCGCTCGCGACATGCGCGGCGTGCTTTCCGGTAGCGATAATGCCGTCGTGGCAGGTGCTACAACTGCCGAGTACCTGCGTATGGTCGACCGCAAAGGCCGGCACCCAGGTCGTCGGATTATGGCAATCTTCGCAAACGTTGGAAGTGAGGATGTGTGTCGGGTTCTTGCCCGTCGCGTCGGCGCCGTTGTGGCAGCTTGAGCAGTTTCCGGAGATGTTGACGTGATCGAAATTCGCCGGTAGCCAGGCGCCGGTAGTATGGCAGTCTTCGCAGTTGTTACCGCTCGCAATATGCGCCGGATTCTTGCCTGTTGCTATCGTGCCGTTGTGGCAACTGCCGCAGCTTCCCAGGACTTGTGTGTGATCAACAGTAAAAGTCGGCACAAACGTGTTCGTCGTATGGCAATCTTCGCAGATATTGCTTGTTAGGACGTGGGTCAAATTTTTCCCGGTCGCGCCGACGCCGTCGTGGCAAGTGGCGCAATTGCCGATAACCGTGGCATGGTCGAAGTTTGCCGGCGACCATGCGACCGTTGAGTGGCAGTCATCGCAATTGTTGCCGCTGGTAATATGCGCTGCGTGTTTCCCGATTGCGGTGCTGCCATTATGGCAACTGCTACAAGAACCGAGTACCTGCGTATGGTCGACGGTGAGCGCTGGCACAAACGATGCTGTGCTGTGACAGTCTTCACAAACGATCGTGGTCTGAACGTGATTTGGACTTCTGCCAGTAGCGGTAGCGCCGTTGTGACAGCTAACGCAATTTCCGACAACGCCAACATGGTCAAACACAGCGGGCTGCCAGGCCGCTGTGCCGTGACAATCGTCACACTGATCGTTTGACGATATGTGAGTTGCGGTTTTTCCTGTCGCCTGAACGCCGTTGTGGCAACTGGCACAGCTACCGGTCAGGGATGAGTGATCTACGAACGGCACGATCTTCCAACTCGTGCTTATGTGGCAGTCAGAGCACTCGCCAAAGGTAGCGACATGACTGGCGGGCTTGGTGGAGGCTCGGACAAGATTGCTCTGTGAATGACAACTGGAGCAGCTGGAGGCTGTTGCGCCGAATACTCCGCCAACGTGGCAGCCTTCGCACGTTACATTGGCGTGCGCACCGTCGAGCTGAAAGCCGGTGCTAAAATGATCAAAGGTCTGTTGAGAGACCGCTGTTTGCGGCGAGACCAGGCTGACGGCAGCAAGCGCGAGAAGTGGCAATAGCGCCCATGCAAACGTCGTGCGTTGGGAGCCTGGGTTTTCTCTTGGAGTGACTATCATTGCAATGACCTGATTTCTTTGAATGAGTCTGCCGAGTGACAGCGTCCGCAATCGGAGCCGAATTCTCCGTCGTGAACGTCGTCTGCTCGATGGCAGCTACGGCAGGTGACGCCCAAAAGTTGCATCTTATCCAACGGGCTGCGATGGCAATTATTGCAATTGACTGTCGTGTGCGCTCCGGAAAGTGGGAAGTCTGTTTGCGCGTCATGGTCGAACGTCCAGGCATCCCACGCAACGGGGTTGTGGCAGGCATCGCAGCGTTCGTGAAAGCTCCCTCGGTGCGGATCGTCTTCCTGGTGGCAATTCCCGCAGTTCGAGTCAACGTTCCCGAAGGCGCGATTCTGGTGGCAGTCGGTACACTCGTTGTCGGCGTGCTTTCCAAGCAATGGAAAGGAAGCCAGATCATGATCGAAAAAGACCGGGTCCTGCCAGTTGACTTCCGTATGACAATTTTCGCACTGTGTACCCAGCGAACTGTCGTGAGCATCGTCGTCGAGGTGGCACGAACTGCAATAAGTCTGCAGCGCTACCTCAAATATTGGTTCAATATGACAGTCGGTACAAATAACGTCACGGTGTCCACCACGAAGTGCATATTCGGTGTCTTCGTCATGTTCGAATGTCGGCGCCGCCCAGTCGTCGTTGCTGTGACAATCATTGCATTCGAGGCCGTTGTGTCCGTCATGGCTATCGTCTTCGGTATGGCAGGAAATGCACGCGGTGTCCATCTGATCGTTGAACGGGTTTTCTGAGTGACAATCCGCACAGCCCAGCCGTGCATGCTTTCCTTGTAATGGGAATGTTGTGTCACGTTCGTGACTAAAGCTCGAGTCGCTCCAATCACTCGGGTTGTGGCAGCTTTCACACTGGTCGCCGCTGCGCCCGTCATGCGCATCGTCAGCTTTGTGGCAACCGACGCAAGTCGTGGGCGCATTCTGATACGTTTCGTCCACGTGACAGTCCAGACAAGTAACCGTCGTGTGTTTTCCTGTTAGTGGGTACCCGGTAGAATCGTGATCGAAGTTCGCGTCCTTCCACTCGGTGGGTTTGTGGCAACTCGAACAATCCTCGCCGAGTGTTGTTTTATGTACATCGTCCTCATTGTGACAGTCGTTGCAGAAACTCGTAGCGTCGCGCCGTTTGGTGCTCGCTGCATGGCATTCATTGCAGGCAACCTCCAGATGAGCGCCAATGAGCTCGAAGTCAGTGAAGCTGTGGTCGAATGCGGCCTCATCGAGCACGGTGATATCGCCGTCCCGACCGATATGATCCGTGTGACAAGATGAGCACGCTGAGTCGCGGACATCCTGAAACATTCCATGAAAGCCGCTCTGCGCATTGAAGTCCGCCGCTACAGCATCGTGACAGTCCAGGCAAAGCACTTTTTGCCCGTCTTTGTCGAACATCTTGTGGCAGGAAGAGCATTCGGTTTCCAAATCCGCATGACCGGCGATTACCTCGCCCGGCATCACAAGCGCTTCGAGGTCTTGAGCGAATGCCTGTTTAGCTGTTGTCGAAGTTAATACCAATACAGCTCCGATACATATTCGTTTCCAACACCGCATTCGCTCGAATCTTTGCGGGTTAATACATGTGGACGGCAAGAACGTGCGCAAGCGCCGATAGGATGAGTAACAAAAAAAGCGGCATATGAAACACGTGCCACAGTGAAAACAGTCGCTCGTAAAAGGACAGTTGCGCCACTTGGCGCATCAACCCGACCTGTGTTTTCGCATATTGATTGGCGGCGCGACGAAGTTCTTTCGAATTTTGGCGAATGGTCTGGGAGTCGACAGCCTTCGCACGAAGCTCCTTCCAGATTCTGAAACTCAGCTTGGCCCTGACGTAACCGTGCTTGACCGTCCAGAGAAGACTTCTTCGAACGCCGATCTTTCTCGTGTATTTTTCGCCAAGCAGCTCTTCAGATATCGAGTGCAATTCTTCGGCGAACTCCGGGAGGATCACCGCGACGCCGCTTTTGTCGCTTATGGAATTCGCGATTTCCTCACGAAGCTCTTCGATGTCGGTGCGCTTTCCATAAAGTCCGCGATGAATGCGGGCATATATGTATCGACCGACAATACCGCTGCCGGCAACTGCCAACATACTGTATAGCGCGACCTTGCTGTTGATGGCGTTGGCGCTGAAGTTGCAGTGGTATAAAACAAGCAACGGTCCGACAAGCCCGAGAATCATATGGATTCGAAACCAGTGCTTGATCAAGCCCATTCGTTGCAGCAGTTTGGATTTCTTGCTGACAGGGTAGAACAGCAATAGCAGCATGAGCGTACCGCCGACGATACCAAGCCAATATCCCAGACCCTCCTCCGGATTTACGATTTCGTTGCCTCGCAACAGCCATCCGGCGAAGATCGCGAGAATCAGCGCACCGTAGCCAACGAGGGGCCAGCTGATGGTACGTAGAAATGACGAATATGGGCGTACCTGGTGGTCCGATACTCCTAGCCTGTTTGTCGCAATCTCGTTCATTTCTTTACGCTACTCAATAGTCAAGCTGATTTGTGCGTTACCGGTCACAGTTACCAAGTCGGACTTCGCCTCCAAACCTTGTAGCGAAGCCGCAGCATCACCGTTGCGAGAAATTCGCGCGGTTACCGAGACCTGTTCGAAGTCGGAAAGCTTCACTTCCTTGACCATTGCCAGAGAGTCGTCCAGCACAAAGTTAAACGGCAGGTCCGAGGCAGGCCGACGAAGCACAGCAGCCGGTGGACCTGATACGCTGTTGGCCCGAGCGAAAACGAATACGGTATCGGTTGGCTGCACGATTTCCGCAGCCCGTGCAGATAGGCTTAAGTATCCCGATATACTCGCGGGCAATGGTTGTACGTTGCTGCTGGAAAGAGATGCAAGTCCTGCGTCGTACTCTCCGAGTTCTACCGCGTTCTCGTAGGCGCTCACCGCCGCGTCATTCCGACCTAAGTATTTGTATGACCGCGACAACAGCAGCCAGCTCTTGCCATCGTCTGGGTTTTCGGCAGTGCGTGACTCCAAGCCTTCGAGCATGCTCGCTACGGACCCGATCTTTTCAGCCGAGTTCGTCGACGTAACGGGGCTTCCATTCGTTCGTAGTGCATTTGAGTGCTCGTTGTTTATTCCTGGCGACCCGAGAAAAACGTATAGGGCAGCCGCGATAGCCGGCAGGCCGATCGTGAGCGACAAGAATATCCCACGATTGTGTGCGCCGTATAATGGTCGAACGACGAATGCGACACTGAGGACGCCGACCAAGAATGCTGCGATCAAAAAGTACCCTGACATACTGAATAATACCCGTTATATTTTTACGACTTACATACACACGCAGCGCAGCTGCATTAGGTTCCATGTTTCTAACAAATACTGCTACGATTCAACGCAACCTCGGGCTCGCTTTGAGCCAGGTGTCTCTTTGCCGCGACAGGCGTTTAACTTAAGAGTCGCGGAATCAAAGAAAAGAGACGCCTTAGCTGGTTCAATGATCGTATTGAGGTTTAAGATTACGCGTAAGTTCTTGCGTCGCACGCCTAGTCTTCGCCGCAGCAATACAAGAAAGCAGCAAAGGAACCCGAGATCACTTTTAACGCTATCCCCTATTTGCTACCGGTCGTGGCAATTATCGTCTGGGATTGGCGGCGACACGCGCGGGTAGAACGAACCGGTTTGAGCGCCCTTGTATCCTCGTCCGAAGAGGGATTAGTTGAGCCGCCGACACTGCACCCGGAAATTGACCCAACGCTTTGTATCGGGTGTACGAACTGCGTTTCGGCTTGTCCGGAACACAGTTCACATACCGTGCTTGGCATGATCAACAAGAAGGCTCACCTCGTCGGACCGACCAATTGCATCGGACACGGCGCCTGCAAACTGGTGTGCCCGGTGGGCGCTATCACGCTGGTGTTCGGAACGGCGAGGCGGGGTGTTGATATACCTTCAGTAAACCCGAATTTCGAGACCAATGTGCCGGGCGTATTCATTGCCGGCGAGCTTGGCGGCATGGGGCTGATACGAAATGCTGTTGAGCAGGGTAAGCAGGCGATGCAATCGATACGGCAGCTGGTATCTAATGCACATCAGAACGAATTGGACGTTGTAATAGTTGGTGCCGGTCCGGCTGGGCTTGCTGCGACGCTCGCCGCGAAAGAAGCGGGTATCCGTTATGCAACGATCGAACAGGAAGAACTCGGCGGTACCGTTGCCCATTTTCCGCGACGCAAGCTAGTGATGACACAGCCGGCGGAGTTGCCGATCGTCGGTTCGATGCGTTTCAAAGAAGTTCGGAAGGAAACGCTCATTGACTTCTGGCGTGAAGCCGAAGAGAAATCCGGCATTACTATTAGCTATGGCGAATCGGTAGGCGCTGTCGAGGCAGCCGCCGACGGCGGGTACACCGTGAAGACCAGCAGGCAGCTCTACAATACCCGTGCGGTACTCCTGGCCATTGGTCGCCGCGGATCTCCGCGAAAACTGGGCGTATCCGGCGAAGAGTTGTGCAAAGTGGTTTATCGTGTCATCGATGCTTCGCAACACAGGAATCAGCACGTGTTGGTTGTCGGCGGCGGGGATAGTGCACTGGAATCAGCGACGATGATTGCTGCGGAACCGGGGACAACGGTCACACTATCCTATCGGTCTGGGTCATTCTCGCGCGCGAAGCTGAAGAATCGCGACTTGGTTCAAGAGATGTCCGCTAACGGTCGAATACGGATCATGTTCAATTCGACAGTACAGTCAATTAGTGACACTCACGTTGAGGTCGATACGGAAGGAGTGAACGAATCGATCCCGAATGACGCGGTTGTCGTATCGGCTGGCGGAATATTGCCAAGCGGTTTTCTACGAACGGTTGGGATCATCGTTGAGACTAAATGGGGCACGGAATAGTAGGTGAGCAGCTGCGATGAAATGGATTTGCTACATATCCATTTGCTAACGCGTACAGACGAGGGTTTAGGAATGACCTGGCTTAGGAAGTCGCAGGTGCGTTGCGCAAGGACTCTGCGAGCCGATGCGCGAAAAATTCCCACTCACCGAAGTTGCCAGCGTTGATGCGCGACTGAGAGAAGCATTCAGTATCCTGAACACAACATTGTGTTTTCGCGCGCGGTTGCAATGAAGAAACCGACGCTGTTCTGAGGCGTGCTGACCCTCGAATAGTGTTCGAGTTGCTTCTGGTTGTACATAGGCGAGGCGACCGATGCTGCGCTGGAATCGCCCGCTTTTCTTGTTCATATCTCGGCTACTATAGTTGATACTAGGGTTCAACGCGCTGAAGTGCCCGGAGTTGAAGATGGATTTTGAATGGTCTCCCAAAGTGCAGGAGTTGCGAGAGCGCCTGTTAGCGTTCATGGATGAGTACATCTATCCGAACGAAGCGGTGTTCTCGCAGCAAGTCGAGGCAGGCGATCGCTGGGAGCCGCCGGAAATACTGGAAACCCTGAAGCAGCAGGCCAAAGCGGCCGGTCTCTGGAACCTGTTTTTGCCCAAGGAATACGGGCAGTTCAGCGCGGGTCTGACAACACTCGAATACGCACCGCTTGCGGAGATCATGGGTCGTGTATTGTGGTGTCCGGAGGTCTTCAATTGCAGCGCGCCTGACACCGGTAACATGGAGGTTCTTGCTCGCTATGGCGACGAGGCGCAGCAGCAGCAATGGTTGATGCCCTTGTTGCACGGCGAAATACGATCAGCTTTCGCGATGACAGAGCCGGACGTGGCCTCCTCTGACGCCACCAACATACAAACGTCGATTCTTCGCGATGGCGATGACTACGTAATAGAAGGCCATAAGTGGTACATCAGCGGCGCCTGTAATAATCGCACCAAAATCATGATCGTCATGGGCAAGACGGACCCGGAGGGCAAGAACCGATACCAGCAGCAGTCGATGATTCTGGTGCCGATGGACGCTGACGGCGTGCAGGTCGTTCGTCCAATGCGCGTGTACGGGTTCGACGATGCGCCCGAGGGACATGCCGAGGTGATTTTTGACAACGTTCGCGTTCCCGTTACCAATCTCCTGCTTGGTGAAGGACGCGGTTTCGAAATTGCGCAGGGGCGCCTCGGACCGGGACGGATCCATCACTGCATGCGACTGGTGGGTCTCGCGCAGCGGGCACTGGAAGCCATGTGCGCAAGGGCAGAAAGTCGAGTTGCGTTTGGCAAGCCGCTGAGTAAGCAGCAGTCGGTACGTGAAGACATCGCTCGGTCGGCGTGCGAAATCGAGCAAGCGCGACTACTGACGCTAAAAGCCGCGTCGCGGATGGACGAAGGTGGCGCCAAGGCGGCCAAAGATTTGATCGCGATGATAAAGATCGTCGCGCCGAGCATGGCCTGCGCGGTGATCGACCGGGCGATACAAATTCACGGTGCGGCCGGGGTGAGTCAGGACTCGTTTCTTCCACACGCCTACGCCGGTGCGCGCTCCATTCGGCTCGCAGACGGGCCGGACCAGGTTCACATGATGCAGCTTGGTCGCAATCTTGCTGCGGCCTCAATCGCACCTTAAGGGACGCGGACATTGCAAGACTCAGTTGATTCGCTGGATGTGAGCGTGCTGCAACCGTATCTGGAGGCGAACGTGGTGGGATTCGAGGGTCCGGTGACGATCGAGAAGTTCGCTGACGGTCAGTCCAATCCGACGTTTAAGGTAAGTGCAGCATCCGGTGACTACGTCCTGCGTCGCCAGCCACCGGGCGAGCTCTTGAAGTCGGCGCATGCGGTGGATCGCGAGTATCGGGCACTGGCGGCACTGGCCGACACGGAGGTGCCGGTGGCGAAAGTATTTCACCTCTGCGAAGACCGGGACCTTATCGGCTCGATGTTCTACATCATGCAGTACTGCGATGGGCGGATTTTCTGGGATGCCTCGATTCCAGAAGTGGGCAAGACAGAGCGATCGGCGATCTATGACGATATGAGCAGGGTTTTAGTCGCTCTGCACCAGGTCGATGTGGAAAAAGCCGGACTTGGTGACTTCGGCAAGCCGGGCAGCTATTTCAAACGCCAGTTCGGTCGCTGGAGCAGCCAATACCGCGCGTCTGAGCTGCGACCGGTCAAGGCGATGGAAACCTTGATGGACTGGCTTGCGGAACACTTGCCCGCGGACGATGGCCGTGTGTCGCTGGTGCACGGTGACTATCGTCTCGACAACATGATCTTCGATGCCTCGGAACCCCGCGTCATCGCATTGCTGGATTGGGAGCTTGCAACATTGGGACACCCATTCGCAGACGTTGGCTACCAGTGCATGCAGTTGCGCATGCCGGACCGGTCCGGGAGTATTTCCGGACTGCGTGGCCGGGATCTCGGTGAGCTGGGAATACCGACCGAGGAAGAATACGTCGCACGGTACTGTCAGCGAATGGGTATCGATGGAATCGATAACTTCGGATTTTACGTGGCGTTCAGTTTCTTTCGACTGGCGGCCATTGTGCAGGGCGTTGCGAAGCGCGCCGCGGATGGCAACGCATCGAACAAAAATGCGGCGAGAATGGGTAAGTTCGTCCAGCCCATGGCCGAACTGGCCCTTGAGGCCATAAGCTAGTGGCGCGAACTTTGCTGATTAGCGGACTCAAAAATAGCAACAGTAAAAATCTCAAAAATCTTAAGGAATTCGTCGTGACTCACGCAGTACGTTTGGTTTCAGTTTTCATTGTCGTTCTTCTCGCGCCCCTTCCCGCCGTCGCCGTAAACGCTGCGGACGATCTGGCAACGCAGATCGAGTTACCGTTCGAGACCTTCCGGCTCAATAACGGGCTGACGGTCATCGTGCATTCCGACCATTCGACGCCAACGGTCTTCGTCGGCATGTGGTATGGCGTAGGTTCGAAGGACGAACCGGAGGGGAAAACCGGCTTCGCACACCTGTTTGAACACCTGATGTTCCAGGGCACTGAAAATCGTGACGGCGAATTTTTCTCGCCGTTCACCGACGCCGGCGCGACCGGTATGAATG
>VAPL010098488.1_pt1 | contig 14967 bp, 15 predicted proteins | sample 3395061 | NCBI WGS metagenome assembly VAPL01 (sample SAMN08290444, study PRJNA428436) | hydrothermal vent metagenome | isolation source: Deep-sea hydrothermal vent chimney 2 | place: Pacific Ocean: Juan De Fuca Ridge | depth 2182 m m | reverse complement strand
CGTTGTCGCCATAGGCCCACTATGACTCCGCCTCGCGCCTTGCCTGGTAAAAAATGGGACTCATTCTAATGTTACAAAATGAGTGACGACCTACACTAGGTAATAAAATAGAGGCCGCTGTCAACGGGCTCCCGTCTGTCGATAACATAACGAATTAGCGGCTGGGGACTCAATCTACCTGAGCCCGTCACGAAAACAAAGAGGCCACTATGCACCAACCCAGCCAAAAACACCGCCTGATCCACCTGTTCCTCATTGGCCTGCTGCTAATCGGTTCGGCTGCGCAGGCTGCCAATCAGGAAACCATCGAACGATTACTGGCGCAGGATGAGGCCCCCTTCGGCGTGGTCTTTGAAATCGTCGAACGCGATACAGACGCCCTGCAATGGGCCATTCCTGCCATCAATCGTTACGTGCGGCAACTGCGCAAACGCTTCCCGGATATCGGTCTGGCCGTAGTCTCGCACGGCCAGGAGGAATTCGCCCTGATGAAAAGCCGGCAGGCGGACAACGCCGAAGTACACCGGGTGGTACAGTCATTGGTGGCCGATGATGTCCCCGTGCACGTCTGCGGCACCCTCGCCTCATGGCGCGGCAAGAATACCGATGACTTCCCGGATTATGTCGATGTGACCCCCGCCGGGCCGACGGAGATCCGCAATTACGAGGCCATGGGCTATATCCTCATTGAACTGAAAAGGCACTGACTCCGGGCCGTAATCAGTCGCAACCATCAGTGTCCGTTGACACCTCCTCCGGCTCCGCAAAGGCCTCGGGCAACAGCTCGATATCCTGCACCACGTCGGCCTTGCCGACCTCAATGTTACGCATCCAGCCATCCGCATACCCTTCCCTGGCGGCGTTCAGATGATAGTGCCCGCCTGCCACACTAAAATAAAACTTCCCATCTGCGCCGGAAAACAGACTGCCCAGCAAGACATTGCTGTCGGCATCGATCAACAACACCTCCGCCATCGGCAAAGGTTCCCCCTCATCCATGACCTTTCCAGACAGGCCCGCCGCCACGGCAACATCAAACCACAGCAGCATCACGGCAACAACGGGGCAAAACAAACGTGACATGAATTTGAGTCCTTGGCTAATCAACACTGATATCGGCTGACCCGGCATGCCACTCCGCACAGGGCATTGCGCAAAAACGCTCAAATCAAGCTGGCCAATCAATAACGACTTTTTCTGCCCGCAGCTTTCTCCGACCACCCCTCACGGGTTAGCCTTTGCCCTTCGCCAGCAGTTAACACTAATGGCGACATAAATCGCTAAGTTAAGGATGGTGACTTTCCTACAGAGGACTTCCACCTCATGAGTAACCCATGCCCGTACTGGGCACTCAGAAGGCCACCCGATCCGACAGCTTACTCTTCCGTTGCACCCCAAGGCAATCTGCGACTTAGCGGCGATGCCAGCCAAACCTTAAACCTAGACTAAACCATCCCGGCAGAAAGGAATCCAAATAAAAATTTATACATTAGTCATTTCGATAGTATTTTCTCTTTGGACGTCATTAGCATTTGCAGGCGAACTGAATGTCGGAAGCACTTACCAGCTTGGTATTACAGCAACCAACCTGGAGGCTGTCGGGGAATCCGGATCAAAGTATACCGCGTTAAAAAACAGTAAGTTTTTTATTTTTTCAAAACTTGAAAAGGGGGGATACATCGTTCGATTCGACAAAATATATTCATCAAACGGAAAGAAACATGTCAGTGAAAAGTTTGTTTTATATGGCAAGGCGTATATTTTAAATACCGAAGATCAATAATTTGATCCCTCTTGACGCAATTAGCAAGCCATCAAACACAGGACTTTCTGCAGGGCCGGCCTCTTGTGGTCCCATTCAAGTATCGCTTAAACGATGATTCTTTACCAGGAGATGCAGCAGTAGGATTTTATGCTGGAATGACGTTTAAACCTGGCAGCCTTACCGAAAACTGGTGCTTTCGGATAACCCCGTTGTTATCAGCAGGTATCTCACAGGTTTCAGTGGCAGAAACTGATGGCTCGGCACCGAAAATAAAACGCCTGTTACTTGGGCTGCTGGCTTTCTAATAACAGATTGGTCAGATATGAATATCGGCTTGATATATGGCCAGAATCGAATTGGAGATAAAACCTGGGAGCATGAAGGTAAAGGCTGGTTAAGTTTTATGATTGGCCGGCAACTATACTAACAAGTCGCTATTAATGGATACCGTCCACTCTGTTTCACGCCTATATACAAAGTGTTTTCATATCATGATGGTATTCATCCAAAGTCACCAGGTAGTAAGTTAATCGGGCAGCTGGAGGCACCTGCCCCCCGTACCGGCTGCGGCGTTAACTACCCCCCATAATCCTTAACCCGATCAGGCACGGAGACACCGAGTTGCGCAGCCCCTAACCGGCACTGTCATCACTGTGTTTATTTGTGCTCAAGCCAATCAATGAATATCCCGGGCAGACGCCTATCAGCCCTGTCAGCAGCGGCACGATACCGATATATCCCCAGGGCGATAAAATATCAGACCAGGGGCCCACCGCCGTCGCGCCCACCAGTACGGCACCCACAATGATACGAATACCCCGGTCAACTCCACCTACATTAGCCATGACATTTTTCCTCTGCATCGGTTTAAGTTCCCTGCATCCTGCTCCCGACCCCGGCAAAGCGCAGTGACAATGTCACACAGGTGCACAATTTGTCTCGGGTAGGGAGAGGCGCCTCTCCGGCCTTGAGGTGAACGGACTTGGCATCTAACGAAAAATCGGCAGGCGCCGGGTCAATCACTCTGCCGGGCAAGCTCATCCAGTGCCGCCGGCGCCTTCACTTCGATCGCGCCCCGGCCGATGCCTACCCAGCCCCGTCCGGCAAATTGCTTCAGCTGACGGCTGATCACTTCACGCGCCGACCCCAGCTCGCTGGCCAATTGCTGGTGGGTGATAGCAATGGGCTGCTCACCCTGCTCGCTCATCGTTATCAACAGACGCGCCAGACGCACATCGATGCGGCCGAAGACGACATCTTCCACACGCTGAATCAGGTCGCCGAGACGCTGGCCCTGGTTGGCAAAGACAAAACGACGGAACTCGGCCGAGTCGCCCAGGGCCTGATCGAAGACCGGCTGCGGAACCACCAGCGCGGTGGTATCCACCTCGGTCACCCCTTCGGCGGGATAGGACTCGACGCTGATCAAACAGGAAGTGGTGATCACGCAGGACTGTCCGTCACGCACCCGGTACAGGGTGATCTCGCGGCCGTTGGCGGCCAGCACCTGCACCCGCACCGAGCCCTGCACCACCAACAGATAATTGCGACAGGGGTCACCACGGCGGAACACCACCTGCCCCGCCGGCAGGCGTACCTGCTCCACACCCTGGCGCAGCGCCTCCAACCCGGGCTCGGCGGTGGGAAACAGGCGTTCAAGGAGGTCGTCGGTAGTCGGGGCAAAGGTCATGAAAGCCTCTGTCTATGGGCTTGCGGACGCGCCGTCCAGCTGCCACTGCATGCGGTCGAGGGCAAAGGTCTCGCTGCCGTCGGCATAGCGTTCGTGGATCAGGGGCAGACGCGAGCCCGGGGCCGGCCGGTCAGAGGCGGCAAGAATCAGGCGCACCTGTCGATCATCGGGTAATCGTACCATGACCACGGACAGGGCGTTCTCCGTTGACGCCGGCGACAATGACACTACCTCCACAGAGATATTCTCCAGCGAGACCCGCTCCGCCGGCCAGTCCAGCCAAGTCCACAGCAGCAGACCGGCCAGGCCGATGGCCACGCCCCAGGCGCGGATATTGCGCATGCGGATGAGGAAATCAGCAAATGACTGTGCCCAGCTCATGCCGCCACCGTCTTGCCCTCGCCCAAGCGCAGCAGGCTGGGCAGCAGGATCAGGGTGAACACGGTGCTGACACTCATGCCGCCGACGATCACCGCCGCCAGGCCCCGGTACAACTCGCTGCCGGCGCCCGGCATCAGCAGCAACGGCAGCATGCCGAAGATACTGGTGAGGGTACTCATGAGGATCGGCCGCAGGCGCAGCTGCACCGCCTCGGCCACCGCATCGCGGCGCGCCAGGCCCCGGCGTTCGGCCTCGCGGGTCTGGTGCACCAGCAGGATGGCGTTGTTCACCACCAGGCCGAGCAGAATGATAAAACCGATCATGGTGAGCAGATCCATGCTCTGAAACACTACCAGATTGGTCAGACGCAGGGCGATCACGCCGCCCACCGTGGCCAGTGGAATGGCGAGGATTACCAACAGGCTATCGAGGAAGGAGCGGAACAGCGCGCTCATCAGCAGATACAGCAGGGCGATGGCCAGCCAGAAACTGCTGCCCATGCTCTTCAGCGCCTGCTGCAGCTTGTCGGCGGTGCCGCCGTAGTGGATCTCGCCGTCGGCGGGCAACAGCGGCTCGACCTTGGGGTTCACCGTTTCCTTCAGCAGCGCCATGGTACGCTCCAGGGACATGTCATCGGGCGCCTTCACTTCCAGGGTGATGGTACGGCGGCGGTCGATGCGGCGGATCTCATCCGGCCCGGCGGTACGCACCACCCGGGTCAGTTCACCGAGGGGCTGCACACCTGCGTCGGGGGTGGCCAGGGGCGTGTCGGCCAGGGCCTCGGGGCTGTGCCAGTCCGGGCCGCGCAGGATCACGTCGAGGCGCTGCTGGCCGTCGAAGTAATCACCCACCAGCAGGCCGCTACCCAGGGCACGGATGATCTGCGCCACCTCGGTACGGCTCCAGCCCGCCTCGCTGATGCGCCGCTCGTCCGGCACCAGACGCAGCTCCGGCTCGGCCAGGTCCAACCCCGGGCGCGGACGGGGCTCGTGCCCGGGCATGGCCTCCTGCAGGGCGACATAGCCGGCCTGCGCCGCCGCCAGCAGCGACTCGATATCAGAACCCTGGATGTCCATGTCGATGGTACGCCCGCCGCCAAAACCACCGAACAGGGAGGCTCGCCGTGCAAAGGCGATGGTATCGGGAAAACCGCCGACGATGCGGTCGATGAGCGGTACCAGCTCGTCGGTCCTGTCCGGATCCACGGTACGCGCACCCATGAACACGCCACGCGCGAAGGCGACGAAGAAATAGTTGTTCACCGCCGGCTCGGCGGTGCCATCGATATGCGGCTGCATACGCTGGGCGACCACGCGACCCAGTTCCTTTTCCAGGGTATCGATATTGGCGCCGGGCGGCGGCAGGATGAAGGCGAAGACCAGATTGCGGTTGCCCTCGGGCAGGTAGTCCGCCTCGGGCTTGAGCTGCCAGGCCAGGGCCAGTGGCAGCGTAATCAGACCGATGATCCACAGGTTACGGCGCAGCGGCGTATCTGTCAGCCGCATAATGAGACGGCTGCCGGCCGCCCACCAGCGGGCATGGGGGTCGCGCATCTCCGTGCGACCCAGCCAGTTGGCCGCCGCCGTGGGCAACACGATGACCGCCACCAGCAGCGACACACTCACCGCCACGGCGATGGTCAGTGCCAGGTCGGCGAACAGCTGCCCGGCCTCGTCCTTGAGAAACACCACCGGCAGGAAAATGGCCACGGTGGTGGCGGTGGAGGCCAGCAGCGCCCCCCACACCCGGCGCGTGCCCTCCTCGGCGGCCTCCACCGCACCCATACCACGCTCGCGCAGGCGTACCACGCTCTCCAGCACCACGATGGCGGCATCCAGTACCATGCCCACAGCAAAGGCCAGGCCGGCCAGCGAAATGACATTGAGGGTACGCCCGGCGGCGTCCAGCACGATGAAGGACGACACCACGCAGACGGGGATCGCCACCGCCACCATCAGGGTGGCGCGCAGGCGGCGGAAGAACCACCACAGCACGCCCACCGCCAGCAGCATGCCGAGGCCGAGGTTGGTCTGCACCATGTCGATGGAACGGTCGATGTACAGGGTCTCATCGTAGACCTGTTCGAGGCTCAGGCGGGCGCGCTTGAGCGGCCCCTCGCGCAGCTCTTCCGCCGCCTGCTTGAGCCCCGCCATGACCTGCAGCACGTTGACGCCGGTTTCGCGGTGGGCGTTGACTGCCATCGCCGGCCCGCCGTTCTGGATCACGAAGCCGGTGCGATCCACCATGTGCACCTCGATATCGGCCACGTCACGCAGGTAGACGGGATTGCCGTCGCGCCACTCCAGCACCATTTCTCCCAGATCGCCGAGGGCGTACTGGCCGGCAAAGCGCAGGGTATAGCGGCGCTTGCCGACGTGGCCGTAGCCGCCGGTGATATCCTTGGCCCCGCCCGCCAGGCGCGCCACCTCGGGCAGCTGCACACCGAGGCTGGCGGCCTTGTACGGGTCGAAGGTGATGCGCACCTCACGCTCGCGGCCGCCGCGCACCTCGGACAGAGCCACCCCGGGCACGCGCTCAAAACGGGTCTGCACCACCTCTTCCACATAGTCCTGGTAACTGGCGATGTCGCGATCATTGCCGCCCACCGGCTTGAGAATGAACCAGGCGATGGCACGCGAGTTGCCGCCGATGGCGCTGAGGGTGGGTTCCTGGGCGTCCTCGGGATAACGCGGCACGCGGTTGAGGCGCGAGAGGATCTCCAGCAGGGCGCGACGCAGGTCGGTACCCACCTGGAAGGTGATGACGATCTGCGCGCGGCCGCGCTGGGCGCGGGCGAGGATCTTGGTCATCCCCGGCAGGCCGCGCAGCACGTCCTCCTGCGGCTCGATGATCTCGGACTCCACCTCCTGCGGCGCGGCGGCGCGCCACAGGGTGGTGATGGTGATCTGCGGCCGCTCCACCTCGGGGGTGAGCTGCACCGGCAGACGGTCGAGGCTGATGAGGCCGAAGAGGATGGCCAGCAGAACGCCCACCACCACCGCCACCGGGTTACCGAGGCCGAGCCGGGTGAGAATCACGGCCTATTTCTCACCGCTGTCTCCGAGAATCTGCACGGCCATCCCCGACCGCAGGCGTTCGCCACCGCGGATCACCACCCGATCGCCGGGCTGGAGGTCTCCGTCGACGGCGATCATATCGCCACTGGCCATGCCCGGCATCACCGCCACGCGCTCGGCCTGGCTTTCCGCATTAATGCGAAACACCGCCGCGCCCTGACTGCGCAGCAGCAGGGCATCACGCGGCACCGCCAGCACTTCACGCGCTAGCGCACGGGGGATCGCCACGCGCAGGGTCTGGCCTATGCTCCAGTCTTCACCCGACAGGGTCACTCGCAGGTCGAGCCGGTGCGAACGGGCATCCGCCGCCGGCACCAGGGTGCGCACCCGGCCGCTGGCGGCGCCATCCTCAGATGTCACGGTCAAACGATCACCGGGGCGCACAAAACGCCGTGCCGCCAGGGGCGCCGAGGCCTGCGCCTCCAGTGCCCTGGTATCGACCAGCCGCAGCAGCGTATCGCCAGTACCGACCCACTCGCCGCCGCGTTTGCGCCGCTCGACCACCATCCCGGCGAAAGGCGCACGCAGCAGGTGGCGGCGCAACTGCTCCTGCGCCTCCGCCAAACGGGTGCGGGCAATGTTCAGCTCGCTGACAGCAGCCTGCTGCCTGGACGCCACTTCATCGAGCTGGGTCTGTGCCGTATTGTTCTGTTTGGCCAAGCGGGTCAGGCGGCGCATCTCGCTGTGCAGGAATTGCAGTGTGGCCTCCTCGCGCGCCACCGCGGCGGTCAGTTCGTCAACCTTTAATTGGGCGAAAGTATCGTCGATACGCGCCAGCACTTCCCCCGACACCACTTCTGTGCCGATCTCGGCGACTGACAACAGGCGGCCACCCGCCTCAGCGGCGATCTCCGCCTCATGGCGGCTCACCACGGTAGCCGCCAGCCATTGTTCCGGTGCCAATGTTATCCGCACCGCCTCGGCCACGCGCACCGGCGTCGCCGGATAGTCTTCGGCCAGTGCCGGCAACATTAGACTGGCCAGCAGCAGGGCCAGAGGCCAGCAGCGGATGGCAGACAGTGTCGACATGCCTACTACTCCTCGCCCACCTGCCACGGCGTGATTTTGTGCCCCAGCAGGCGGATTTGATCGTCGTTGACGGGCCAGAGAAAGGTCATCAGGTGATGCAGGCGCTTGTTGCCATCATGCACGGTCGTGTATTCGTAGAGGAAGAACTTACCGGAGAATCGCGTATCGGCCTGGCTGCGGCGCAGGTGCCATTCGCGCAGCGGGCCGCGCTCGGCCTGCAGGGCTTCCAGCTTGTCGCGCCAGACCTGCCGCGACTGGGTCTTAAAGAAGCCTTCGTCGTACTGGGCCAGCGCAACGTCGTAATCCTCGGCCTGCAGGGCCTTGAAAATGGCGACGGCCTTCTCTGTTACTACCGGGTTACTATCGGCGTTGAGATTGCCCTTTTCGCCACAGGCGCTGAGCAGGAGCAGCAGGCCGGCGAAGAGCAAGATATGGACGGGGTGTTTCATGTCGGTGAAGCCTGTGAAAAAGAGTCGGGAAATGGCCTTGAATGTACCACATCCGATGGCCAGGCTGTCAGTGCCGAATCGGCGGGTTATGCGCCCAGCGGACGATCCATACGCCGATAAGAAATGGCTTCGCTGAGGTGGGCGGTGGAAATATCCGCCGCATCGGCCAGATCAGCGATGGTACGCGCCACTTTGAGAATACGGTGATAGGCGCGGGTGGAGAGACCAAGCCGTTCCATGGCCTGCTCCAGCAGGGCGGCATCGGCGTCGGTGAGACGACAGTGGGTTTCCACTTCGCGGTTGTGCAGATTGGCATTCGGCATTTTGCTGCGTGATATCTGTCGCTCGCGAGCGGCGACCACGCGTTCACGCACGCAGGCGGAGCTTTCTGCCGCCGGGCTGGCCTCGCCGCGCAGCAGCTCGCGCGCCACCGGCGGCACCTCGATCTGCATGTCGATGCGGTCCAGCAGCGGCCCGGAGATGCGCGCGCGATAGCGATTGACCTGCTCAGCGGTGCAGTGGCAGCGACCGTTGGGGTGGCCGAAGTAACCGCAGGGACAGGGGTTCATCGCCGCCACCAGCTGGAAACGGGCGGGGAATTCGGCCTGCCGCGCGGCGCGGGAGATACTGATGCGGCCGGACTCCAGTGGCTCGCGCAGCACCTCCAGCACATGGCGGTCGAACTCCGGCAATTCGTCGAGGAACAGCACACCGTGATGGGCGAGAGAGATTTCCCCCGGCCGCGGTGTGCTGCCGCCGCCCACCAGCGCCACGCCCGACGAAGTATGATGAGGATGCCGAAAGACGCGCTGGCGCCAGCGGGCGGCGTCGAAGGGCTGGTTGCTGATAGAGGCCACGGCGGCGGCCTCCAGCGCCTCGGCCTCGCTCATCAGCGGCAAGATACCCGGCAGGCGGCTGGCAAGCAGGGTCTTGCCGGTGCCCGGCGGGCCGCACATGAGCAGGCTGTGACCACCAGCAGCGGCCACTTCCAGGGCACGCTTGGCGTGTTGCTGGCCGCGCACGTCGGCGAGGTCGTCCTGCACGGTGGGCATTTCGCTGCCATCGCTGTGCCGCGCGGCCTCCAGCAGGCGGGTGCCGTTGAAGTGCGCACACACGTCCAGCAGGTGATCGGCCACCAGCACCTCGACGCCCTCCACCAATCCAGCCTCGGCGCTGTTGGCCATCGGCACCAACAGGGTGCGCCCGGCCTCGCGGGCCTGGATCGCCACCGGCAGCACGCCGCGTACCGGGCGCAGTTCGCCGCTGAGGGCCAGTTCACCGAGGAACTCAAAGCGCGCGAGGTCACTGCTGACGATCTGCCCGGAGGCGGCGAGGATGCCCAGCGCGATGGGCAGGTCAAAGCGGCCGCCCTCCTTGGGCAGATCGGCGGGGGCGAGATTGATGGTGATGCGGCGGGCGGGAAACTCGAAGCCAGCGGTCAGCAGAGCGCCGCGCACGCGGTCCTTGCTCTCCTTCACCGCCGCCTCAGGCAGGCCGACGATGGACAGACTGGGCAGGCCGTTGGAAAGATGCACCTCCACGGTCACCAGCGGGGCATCGATGCCCACCAGGGCGCGGCTGTAGATGATGGCGAGCGACATGGCATTCCTTGCCGGTGATTCAGTGAGAAAGAGGGCTTATTTGGTAGAGCGGGCACCGCCCACCATTTCCGGCGATGGCGGGCTCTCACTGGTGGGCATTGCCCATCCTACGGACTTACCGGTAAATTCCAAATATTATTATTGTGGGAGCGGCTCATCGTGCCCTTTGGGTATCAGCCGCGAAGCCTCAACCAACAATGCTTCGCGGCTGAAGCCGCTCCCACAAAATAGATCACAACACCCGGTGCATCAGCCTTCTTCCAGCGCGGCGACACGTTTTTCCAGGTCTTCCAGCTTCTGCCGGGTGCGCGCCAGCACCGCGGACTGCACCTCGAACTCTTCACGCGTGACCAGATCCAGCTTGGCCAGCGCGCTTTGCAGCACCGAATGCAGATTTTTCTCTATGTCGCGCTGCACATCCCCCACCCCGGTGGGCAGGATCTTGAGTACGTTGCGGGTCAGTTCATCGAGTTGTTTGGCGTCAAACATGGCAATCCTCCAATGGCGTGCAGTCTAACCAGAAGCAATGAGGCTTGGCCAGCACCACCCTCTATCCCTCTGGCGCAAACGGGAGCACCAACATGGTGCAGACCCAGCGGGCCGGGGCCATTATTGTGCGTTTTTCCTTTTTCGCCCCTCAAAACTATTCATAAATTGTTGATATTCCACAGTTCAATAAACTTGGCACAAGGCATGCAAATCAGGGCCGAGCAGCGTGCTTCAAGCAGCAAACCTCAGACTGCAGTCTACGCCCACGGCAACGCGCGGTGGGCCATTTTAAACCGTTAGGGAGAGAAACCATGAAAATGGTTGTAGCAATCATCAAGCCCTTCAAGCTGGACGACGTGCGTGAAGCATTGTCAGAGATCGGCGTGCAGGGCATCACGGTTACCGAGGTCAAGGGCTTCGGTCGCCAAAAGGGTCACACCGAACTCTATCGCGGCGCAGAATACGTGGTGGATTTCCTGCCCAAGGTCAAAATCGAGCTGGCCATCGATGACGACATCACCGACCAGGTGATCGAGTCCATCAGCAAGGCCGCCAACACCGGCAAGATCGGTGACGGAAAGATTTTTGTCTCCGCGCTGGAACAGGTGGTCCGTATTCGCACCGGCGAAACGGGCTCCGAAGCGCTGTAATCACTCCTGGGGATAGTCACAATGGAAAATCAGATTTTTCAATTGCAGTACGCCATGGACACCTTTTACTTCCTGGTAATGGGTGCCCTGGTGATGTGGATGGCGGCCGGCTTCGCCATGCTGGAAGCGGGCCTGGTGCGTTCCAAGAACACCACCGAGATTCTTACCAAGAATGTGGCGCTGTTCGCCATCGCCTGCACCATGTACATGATTGTCGGCTATAACATCATGTACGACGGCGGCATCTTCCTCTCTGGCATTGCCGGCGGCGAAACGCTGGTGGCTGATGCACTCGCCGCCTCGGCCGAGAACGGCTTCGATGGTGATTCCGTCTACTCCGGCGCCTCCGACTTCTTCTTCCAGGTGGTGTTCGTGGCGACCGCCATGTCCATCGTCTCCGGCGCCGTGGCGGAACGCATGAAGCTGTGGTCCTTCATGCTGTTTGCGGTGGTGATGACCGGTTTCATCTATCCGATGGAAGGCTACTGGACCTGGGGCGGTGGCTCCGTGTTCGGCCTGTTCAGTCTCGGCGATGACTTCGGCTTCCTCGACTTTGCCGGCTCCGGCATCGTACACATGGCTGGTGCGGCTGCCGCCCTGGCCGGTGTACTGGTACTCGGCGCCCGCAAGGGTAAGTACGGCGCCGACGGTTCGGTTCACCCCATTCCGGGCGCCAATCTGCCGTTGGCCACCCTCGGCACCTTCATCCTGTGGATGGGCTGGTTCGGCTTCAACGGCGGTTCCGTGCTCAAGCTGGGTGACATGGCCAGCGCCAACGCCGTGGCCATGGTGTTCCTCAACACCAACGCCGCCGCCGCCGGTGGCGTCATCGCCGCCCTCATCGTGGCCCGCCTGATGTTCGGCAAGGCCGACCTGACCATGGCCCTCAACGGCGCCCTGGCCGGCCTGGTCGCCATCACGGCCGGCCCTGACACCCCCACCCCACTGATCGCCACCATCATCGGCGCTGTCGGCGGCACCCTGGTGGTGTTCTCCATCGTCGGCATGGACAAGCTAAAGATCGACGACCCGGTCGGCGCCATCTCGGTACACGGTGTGGTCGGCCTGTGGGGCCTGCTGGCCGTGCCGCTGACCAATGACGATGCCAACTTCCTCGGCCAGATCGTGGGTGCGGTCACTATCTTCGTCTGGGTGTTCGGCGTCAGTCTCGTGACCTGGCTCGCCATCAAGGCCATCATGGGCGTGCGCGTCAGCGAAGAAGACGAATACGACGGTGTCGACCTCTCCGAGTGCGGGATGGAAGCCTATCCGGAGTTCACCAACAAGTAAGTATGAAAAACGCAGTGCAAGACTGCAGGATTCACCGCAACGAACGGTTGAAATTGCACACTGTGTGACACACTTCCGCGGGCGCCCCAGGCGCCCGCTTTTTTTTGCCCATCCGGCAGGCTATGCTTTTCATTAACCCAGCAACTCTATATGTCGTAGTCTTCAGGTTAATACTATTCACCCCGCTCCCGAGGCCCGCATGAAAAAACTTATCGCCGTCATCACCCTTAGCCTGCTCTGCGCCGCCACCGGCGCCCTTGCCGGAAAGGTCTACAAATGGACCGATAGCGAAGGCAATATTCACTACGGCGAAAGACCGCCCACCAGTCAGGCCCGGGAAATCGACATCCCTAAGGCCCCGCCATCGAGCCGCAACACCCCCCCTGCGGGAAACTCCCTGCAAGAGACCAACAAACTGCTCGACACCCTGCAGAAGGAACGCCAGAAAAAGGCCGAAAAAAAGGCCGCTGCCGAAAAGGAACGTAAGATCCGGGAAACCAACTGCTCATTCTCAAAACGCAGACTGGCAGGCTACAAGATCGGTGGCCGTATCTACGAAGTGGACGAACAGGGCGAACGCAGCTACCTCAGCGACAGCGAGATCCAGAAACGCCTGGAAGCGGCGCAGAAGGAAGTGGACAAGTGGTGTAAATAACGGAAGTCAGTAAGTAGCCCGGATGAAACGCAGTGGAATCCGGGATGGAACCTCCCGGATTGCGCTGCGCTCCATCCGGGCTACCTTACCGTATGTTTTTTTATAAATAATGAATTGTGCATTTACACAAACAGGTCTGCAATAATCAAGGGCGCTTAAGCAGAATGGAGAAAGATAATGTGGAAGAAAGTTAAGAGTTATTCATTATATTGGGATGCATCGGATAAAATAGGTACGGTATATCTAAAACTAGCCGATGAAACAGAAGGTAGTATTAAACGCCTATCAAAAATGGAGCTGGCAGCATTTGGTGATACGCTTCGTAACGAAGATCCAGTATGGTTTCATTCAACCCGTGGTGATTTGTCCACTGAAAAAACACCTAGTGACGAAGAGGAACGAACGTAGCATGAGACATGCCCACCTGAAGTTATACAATCCCTTGGGCACGGTAAAGAATCTTTTCAGCTATTCGATAGTTACTAATGAGCACATTGATTAGACGATATACGGCGCAACGCCCTTCGGTTATTTCGCCCTACGCAGGCTATTGAGCCAGCGCCTGCTGCAAAAAGGTCGGCAGCACAAACGCCGCACGATGAATGTCGACATTGTAGTATTTCGTCTTGAAGGGCTTTGCGGCCACGTCGGCCTCACGCAGGCCTTCTATTTTTCCACCCTTGCGCGCAAGGGTGGCGGACCACCAGCCCGACGGGTAGATCATCTGCGGAAATTGCAGAGTCTTCACGTCAGCATAGCCGGCGCTGCGCATGGCGGTGTGCATATCGCGCAGGATGTGCAGGTGCAACAGCGGGGATTCGCTCTGCTGCACGATCATGCCGCCGGGTCGCAGGGCACGCAGGCAGTCTTCATAAAAAGGCCGCGAGAACAGGCCCTCGGCGGGACCAACGGGGTCGGTGCTGTCGATGATGACCACATCGAGGCTTTGCGGCACAGCGTCCTTTATCCACTGGATGCCGTCGCCAAAGATCAACGTGGCACGCGGATCATCATTGAGTTCGCACAGCTCGGGGAAATACTGTTCGGCGAGGCGCGTGACGCGCTCGTCAATCTCCACCTGCACGGCCGACTCCACCTCGGGGTGGCGCAGCGCTTCGCGCAGGGTACCGCAGTCACCGCCGCCGATGATGACGACGTTCTTCGGCGCGGCGTGGGTGTACAGCACCGGGTGGGTCATCATTTCGTGATAGATGAAGTTCTCCCGCGCCGACACCATGGTGCAGCCATCGATGACCATGAAGTTTCCGAAGTCGGTGGTCTCAAACACTTCGATGCGCTGGTAGGGCGTCTGTTCGTCGGCCAGTTTTTTGCGGATGCGCAGGGAAAAGGCCGAACCGGCATCCTCGTGGATTTCGGTGAACCAGTTGGCCTCGAGTGTGCTCACGGGGGTGTCCTTTGTCTGTTGGCGAGGAAAGTGGCGGGAATTATCCGTGTTTCATCCGGCGTTGCAAATCTGCCGGACAGGACGGCGACGGTCTTCTGATTTGCCACAGAGACACGGAGTTTTTGTTGTGACGAAAAACAGGAAAACAAGGTAAAGTCTACATGGCCTTCATATCAGGAAAAGTCCATTCGATTCGTCATTCCGGCGCAGACCGGAATGACGGTATTTTTCAAATCAAGCAAGTGCTGCCCCATAATCCCGTAGTTCTCCGTGCACTCCGTGCCTCTGTGGTGAATCCCCCGCCATGAACAAGATCCAACAAGCCCGTGACATCTACAATCTCGCCCACTGGGGCGGTGGCTATTTCGATATTGGCGACACCGGCCACATCAGCGCCTTCCCGGCGCGTGATGGCCACGGTATCGACCTGCACGCCCTGACCCGGGAGATCCGCCAGGCGGGGCTGGCACTACCGGTGCTGGTGCG
>VAPL010077032.1_pt1 | contig 14971 bp, 9 predicted proteins | sample 3395061 | NCBI WGS metagenome assembly VAPL01 (sample SAMN08290444, study PRJNA428436) | hydrothermal vent metagenome | isolation source: Deep-sea hydrothermal vent chimney 2 | place: Pacific Ocean: Juan De Fuca Ridge | depth 2182 m m | reverse complement strand
GATCTATCCTGGGCTTGGGGCGATGGAGGACGGCGGCTCAATGAATGAACATGCATTTGCGCCAATGTTGACAAGAGCTGAAATAATGTCGGTTAGGGATAGTTTTTCGGATGAACCGTCTGGTGCGGTGATACATCCCGTCCCGCTGTCGGATGACGATTTTACCGGCCTGCCGGTTACCGTGGCGGTTTCTGCTGAATGTGATCCGATTGCGGATCATGCCAAACGCTATGCCTCGGCGATAAATGCAGCGGGGGGGCGGGCGTTTTGGTTTGAAGATAAGGGGCTTGTGCATGGCCATCTGCGTGCGCGCCATTCTGTTAAAAGGGCTCGGGAGAGTTTTGAGCGGGTGCTGCGGGCTATTTCGCTGATTGGGGCCGGGCAGCCGTTTGAACGTGCTGATATAGAAGGCTGAGCGCGGATTTATACCAAATTCCTACGGATGGATTTTGAAAAATCCTTTTCAAAGATCAGCTTGTCACTTTCAAAGGCCTCAACCCGAGCTGTGATATGGAAATGTGTGGCGTCGGCGTGCATTTCTGAAACTGTTTCTGTCCGAACCGACCAGTCACCACGCGCGATATGGTCGCTCCAATGGGTGCGGCCACGGGCGGATAGTGGATCGTCGGGGTGAATGTCCCACCATTCCCGCGCGATGGAACCGTTGATCAGGCCGTGATCCAGATCCTCCACTTCGCCGAAATCATCGACGATCCGCAAGGTGGTGACGCCGGAGCGTTGATCAAGCGTGGTTTCGCGGATGTTGGAGGCCTCGCGGATGGTGCGGGTCTGCCATGGGTCGGCGGTTTCGGGGGGCGCGAATCTGTCGGGGTCTTTGGAGCCTTCGTTTAGAAGCGGCAGGGTGATTTGGCCCTTGGTCAGGGTCAGTTTCGTGGCGCCGGGGGCGGGCCAGATCAGCGGCCAGTAGGCGTTCGAAATGGACAGGCGCAGACGATGACCAGAGGCGATGTTATAGGCGATCTGGTCAAGTTTCAGGGTGAATGTGACTGGGGTGTTGAGCGGCATCGGGGTCGGGTTTTCTGAGCCGTCTCGGTGGCTGAGGTTCAGGACGCCATAGGTGATCCGGCCGGTCTTGCCGTTTGGATGCACATCGTTCAGACGCACGGCAATCTGAGCTGTGGGCGCGCTACTGGCAAGCGTCAGGGTGACTGTGGGTGCGCCAACAATGGCAATGTCACAGGTTAGTATTTCGGTTTCAAAACATGTAGATAGCGCGTCATCACGGCGTTGATCACCGGGCAGTTCGGGTCCCAGCCATATCGCACAATATTCCCCCGAAGACATGCCGGTGTCGGCTGGGCTGTCTATAATTGCTTCAAAGTCAGCGCCAATGTCGCTTAGCCCTTTCGCGCTGAGATACAGCTGTTTTTCGCGCGCGTTGCGAATGTCCTGATCAATCCAGCGGCCTTGTCGCTCCAGATACATTGGTTTTGGTTCTTCGCTGTCCATCAGGAACAGCCGCATATCCGGGTCGTTTTCAACGCCGGTTTCGATGTCTTTCAGCCATTTATCCCACCAGCGCAGCGCTTCTTGTAAAAAGCCGATCCGGGGTTCGGGAACGGCGATATGGGGGTATTTGTGAATCCACGGTCCGATGATGCCTTTAACCGGTGCATCAAGGTTTTCCACCAGTGATTGAACGGCGTTCTTGTAGGCGTCGCCCCAGCCGCCGATGGCCAGCGTTGCGGCCTTAATCAGCCCATAATCTTCGCAGACCGAGCCGTGTTTCCAATAGGCGTCACTGTGTTGATGGCTGGCCCATAGCTCGGGCAGGTGTGGTTCTGCCTCCAGCCGTTCCAGCCACATTTCCCGCCATTTATCGCCCACCAGGGCTGGGTCGGGGGCGCGGGATGAATAGGATAACATGGTGCCGCCCCAGCCGAGGTTTTCGTTCAGCAAACAGCCGCCTTTATAGTGAATGTCATCGGCAAACCGATCCACGGTGGAACAAAGGGTTATGATTGCCTTCAGAGGTTTGGGGGCCAGTGCGGCCACTTGCAAAGCGTTAAACCCGCCCCAACTGATCCCCATCATTCCAACGGGACCGCTGCACCATTCTTGCGCCGCGATCCAGTTGATTACTTCTACCGCGTCTGCGAGTTCCTGCGGTGAATATTCGTCATCCATTACCCCTTGGCTGTCGCCGTTGCCGCGCATGTCGACGCGCAGGCAGGCATACCCGTGGGACGCGAAATAGGGGTGGGTCAGGTTATCGCGCGCAATTGTACCGTCGCGTTTGCGGTAGGGCAGGAATTCGAGGATTGCTGGGACTGGAACGGCTGTAACATCGTCGGGCATCCAGACCCGCGCCGACAGGCGGGTGCCGTCAGTCAGGGTTATCCCCATATCCGGGGCCTCTTTGACGGTGCGTTGACCCATTGGCATGTGTTTGCCCCCTTTTATTCTTCGAACATGCTGCAAGAATGGCGTTTGGTCACCCAAAAACTGACCGTTACCGGACCAAATCCGACCTTTTGAAACTGCACAGCGTCGGAACCGGTGATACCTATGTCGTGAGTGATCATTGTAGTACTCGAAAAATCGCGTAGATTTTGGGTAAGCTGAGTTGGAGACAGAACATGGACGCTGATATTAAGTCCCGCACCCAGAAACGTGACGCCAGCCTGCCTAAAGGGCGGCAAGTAGAAGATGTGGCGCTGGCCGAGGTGGCGATGCTGCTGGGGGACATGGATCGGCGTTCTGATATGCTCATCGAGGCACTGCATCTGCTGCAGGACGGGTTCGGCTGTTTGCATGCCCACCATTTGGCAGCTTTGGCTGAGCTGTTTCGGATGGCGCAGGTGGAAGTCTTTGAAGTTGCGAGTTTTTATCACCATTTTGATATAGTGAAAGAGGGTGAAGTAGCGCCGGCACCGCTGACCGTACGAGTCTGTGACGGGCTGTCCTGTGCGATGGCAGGCGCGGTTGATTTGATCGCCATACTGGAAGAAACAACCGACCCGGCGCGGGTGCGTATTCAGCATGTGCCTTGCATCGGGCGTTGTGACACTGCTCCGGCAGCGCAGGTTGGCAAGCGGGCGGTGGACCATGCCGATGTTGGAAAAATCATACAGGCAACGGCAGAGGCCGATCACCCGGAAATCCCACAATATGAGACATTTGATGCCTATCGTTCGGTAAGTGGATACCGGGTATTAGGGCGCATTCTGACGGGAGACATTTCGGGTGACGATGCAATTGCAGCAATGTCTGACGCAGGTTTACAGGGCCTTGGCGGCGCAGGGTTTCCGGCCGGAAAAAAATGGGGATTTGTGCGGGGATATGACGGCCCTCGGCTAATGACAGTGAACGGCGACGAAGGGGAACCGGGAACATTCAAGGATCGCTGGTGGCTGGAAAGTACACCGCACCGGATGCTGGAAGGTGCGCTGATTGCAGCCCATGTGGTCGGGTGTGAGCGGATATATATCTACATGCGCGATGAATATCCGGCCGCGCTGGAAATATTGCGCCGGGAAATTATGGCGCTGGAAAAGGCAGGGATGCTTTCAACGCCGATTGAGCTGCGCCGCGGCGCCGGGGCCTATATCTGCGGCGAGGAAAGCGCGATGCTGGAAAGCATTGAGGGCAAGCGCGGGTTGCCGCGCCATCGCCCGCCTTATATTGCCGAAGTAGGGTTGTTTGGCAGGCCCACCCTGAACCACAATATCGAAACGCTGGCTTGGGTGCCGGATATTCTGGCCAACGGGGCGCAGTGGTTTGCTGATCTTGGATATAGCGCGGATCACAATGGAATGCGCTCGTTTTCGGTGTCCGGGCGGGTGGCCGAGCCGGGGGCAAAGCTGGCCCCGGCGGGGATACCCTTGATAGAACTGATCAACGAGCATTGCGGCGGTATGGCGGAGGGCCATGGGTTCAAGGCGTTTCTACCGGGCGGTTCTTCGGGCGGGATATTTCCGGCCTCGATGGCTGATATGGCGATGGATTTTGGCAGTTTTGAACCCCATGGCGGGTTAATCGGCAGCCATGCTGTGGTGATCCTTTCAGAACAGGACTCGGTGCGGGAAGCAGTTTTGAACACCATGGAATTTTTCAAACACGAAAGCTGTGGTCAATGCACACCGTGCCGGGCCGGAACTGACAAGATGGTTCGATTACTGAAAGAAACGGCACCCGATCAGCCACTGATGGCGGAGTTGATGCAGGTTATGTCTGATGCCTCTATTTGCGGATTGGGGCAGGCGGCGGGGAATTGTGTGGCGCATCTGATCAAATACTTCCCGGAGGAGCTGTGATGACGGGTTCGGTTACATTCACGCTTGACGGACAGTCGGTTGAGGCTGCTGAGGGCGAAACCATCTGGCAGGTGGCTAAGCGCCATGACACCAAAATCCCGCATTTGTGCTTCAAGGATGACCCGGAATACCGCAGCGACGGGAATTGCCGTGCTTGCATGGTCGAAGTGGAAGGTGAGCGGGTTCTGGCAGCTTCCTGTGTGCGAATGCCGAGCGAAGGAATGGTGGTGAATACCGGTGGTAAGCGCGTCGAAACCAGTCGGCGTCTGGTGTTTGATTTGTTGGCCTCTGATATGCCCACGCGTGATCTTAGCCCAGACCCGGATGCGCATTTCTGGGGTCAGGCCGAACTGGCGGGGATGGGGGAAACGCATTTTCCATCCTCTCGGCCCGGTGGTCGTGCTGAAATTCCGGTGGACAGTATTTTCCACGATGCTTCACACCCCTCAATCGCTGTTAATCTGGATGCGTGTATTTCCTGCACATTATGCGAACGGGCGTGCCGTGATGTTCAGGTTAATGACGTGATCGGCATGGCGTCGCGGGGCGTCGGCGCTTTGCCGGTATTTGATCAGGGCGATCCCTTGGGGCTGAGCAGTTGCGTGGGCTGTGGCGAATGCGTTCAGGCCTGCCCGACCGGCGCGCTGATGGAAAAGACGTTGTTGAATAGTGACGCAACTCAGCGCGAGGTTTACGCGGATAAAGTTGTGGAATCTGTTTGCCCGTTTTGTGGCGTGGGCTGTCAGACCGAAATTTCGGTTAAAGACAATCGGATTGTCAAAGTTGATGGCCGCAAGGGGCCGGGCAACCGGGGTAAGTTGTGTATCAAGGGGCGGTTTGGGTTTGATTACGTGCAATCCCCTGCGCGCCTGAGCAAACCGCTGATCCGTCGCGAAGATGCGCCCAAACGCGGGGACATAAAGCTGACGCCGGAAAACATGATGGATGTGTTTCGCGAAGCCAGTTGGGAAGAAGCGATGGAAACGGCTGCCGACGGGTTCAATGGTATCATTGGGTCGCAAGGTAGCGGGGCGCTCTGTGGGTTTGGCTCGGCCAAGGGCTCAAACGAAGAAGCGTATTTATTTCAAAAACTTATACGCCAAGGCTTTGGTACTAATAACGTCGATCACTGTACGCGGCTGTGCCATGCCTCCAGCGTGTCTGCGCTATTGGAAGGCATTGGATCAGGCGCGGTATCAGCGCCGTTTACTGATGCGGATCAGGCGGATTGCATCATCATCATCGGTGCACGGCCCGAGCAAAATCACCCGGTTGCGGCGACCTATTTCAAGCAGGCGGCGAAGCGCGGCGCCAAGCTGATTATTATTGATCCACGCTCACAAGGTCTGTCGCGCCATGCCACGCATCCGGTAGTATTCAAGCCCGGGCGCGATGTGGCGTTGTTGAATTCAATGATCAACGTGATCATCGAAGAGGGGCTGACGGATGAGGCCTATATCGCGGCCAATGTGGATGGGTTCGAGGCGCTGCGTGAGAAGGTGAAGGACTTTACCCCGGAAGCAATGCAGGAAGTTTCGGGTGTTAATGCGGAGTATGTACGGGAGATTGCCCGGACCTATGCAAAGTCCGAGCGGTCGATCATATTCTGGGGCATGGGCATCAGCCAGCATGTGCATGGGACGGATAATTCACGGTGCCTGATTGCGCTGTCGTTGATCACCGGACAGGTTGGGCGTCCGGGAACCGGTTTGCACCCGTTGCGGGGGCAAAACAATGTACAAGGCGCGTCGGACGCCGGGCTGATCCCGATGTTTTTCCCGGATTACAAATCGGTGGAAGACGCTGATATCAGGGCGAAATATCAGGATGCCTGGGGTCGTATCCTTGATCCGGCCAAGGGATTGACAGTGGTTGAGATCATTCACGCGATCCACGACGACCAGATCAAGGGCATGTACGTCATGGGTGAAAACCCGGCGATGTCGGACCCGGATCAGAAACACGCTCGCGCCGCGCTGGCCAAACTGGAACATCTGGTGGTGCAGGATATTTTCATGACTGAAACGGCGTGGCACGCGGACGTGATTTTCCCCGCCAGCAGCCAGGCGGAAAAGACCGGCAGCTATACAAATTCCAACCGTCAAATTCAGATTGGCCGCCCGGCGATTGATCCGCCGGGGGAGGCGCGACAGGACTGGGAACTGATCGTGGAACTGGCACGGCGCGTCGGGGCGGATTGGAAATACGGCGATATTTCAGAGGTTTACGCTGAGATGGCGGATATGATGCCATCGCTGAACAATATCAGCTGGGATCGAATTGTTGAAGAAGGAGCGGTGACGTACCCGTCGCCAAGCGCCGATGCGCCAGGGCAGGCGGTTATATTTGGGAATGGTTTCCCAACTGCTTCCGGGCGGGCACGTATTGTGCCTGCGGACCTTTTGCCACCTGATGAACTGCCGGATGAAGAATATCCGCTGGTTTTGACCACAGGTCGGATGTTGGAACATTGGCATACCGGGGCGATGACGCGGACATCGGATGCGTTAAATGCACAAGAACCCGAGGCGGTTGTGTCAATGCATCCGCGTGACATTGGCGTTATGGGATTTGAGAGAGGTCAGATGGTGAGTGTAGAAACTCGGCGCGGGGCTGTCACCTTGAAATTAAGGGCAGATCGCGATGTGACACCGGGGATGTTGTTCATGCCGTTTTGTTACGGCGAAGCCCCGGCGAATGTGCTGACCAATCCGAAACTGGACCCTTTTGGCAAAATACCAGAGTTCAAATTCTCGGCCGCGCGGATCAGTGACGCACACGACGGGTCAGCAGGGTAGGTTCAGGCTTCTTCCTGAGTATCAACCAACCAGCCACCTGGGCCAGCGACTGTATCTGGAAGCATGATGATCATTGCTTCGCGAAGACCAATGCAGGCCATTGCAGCCAGGGCGACTTGGTCAAATGTGATAATCGAAAATTCCATCTCAAACTCTCCAACAAGAACTAGGCGGTTTTTCGCCTGCAATAGAGGCGAGAAAAGGGCGGAAATGGTTCTTTACGCGTTCTTAACTTTGTTTGACGTGGAATTTGGTGAACAATTGATTAAGGGGGATGGCACTGTTTCGATATTGGCCGAAAAGCTATGCTTTAAAGGGGTTTTCGGGGTAAGTGACTGCCGCCAGATACAACCCGTGTGGTGGGCAAACCGGGCCACATTCACTGCGATTCCTCGCCTCCAAGGCTTTTTTTACATCACCCGGTTTCCAGCTGCCTGCACCAACTCGTTCCAGTGTTCCAACAAAACTGCGGACCTGATTGTGCAGGAAAGAGCGGGCGCGCAGGGCAAATTGGAACTCGGACCCGTTGTTTCGTTTGATTTCTTTAATATCCAGCTGATCAAGCGTTTTCACCGGGCTTTTAGCCTGACAGTCGGTGGCGCGGAAGGTGGTAAAATCGTAATGGCCGATCAGATGGTTAGCGGCTTGCTGCATGGCCGCCAGATCAAGCGGGTGGGGAACCTGCCAGACCAGGCCCTTTTCATGGGTTACGGGGGCACGCCGGGCAATCAGGCGAAACAGGTAATGGCGCTCAAGTGCAGAAAAGCGGGCGTGAAAATCATCGGCGACTTGGGAAACATCAACAATTGCAAGTGGTTGTGGCTTCAGGTGGAAATTCAGGGCCTCACTTAAACGAAACGGGTCCCAGTCCTTCTCCAGATCACAATGGGCCACCTGCGCCAGTGCATGGACCCCTGCATCAGTGCGCCCCGCTGCGGTGATGTCTGGGGCGTTTGGTTCAAGTTTGCGCAGGGCAGTTTCGATTTCCTGCTGCACAGAAGGGTGTGATTTCTGGCGTTGCCAGCCGGAATAGGGGGCACCATGGTATTCGATTTTCAGGGCGTATCTGGGCATATCAGGGGCTTAGCGTGGTGAGCGGGGCGGGGCAATGGGGACATTCCCATGGGGTGCTTGCGGCAAGAATACACCCCTACCAAACCCACCAACCCAAGTCTATATTCCCAAATGAGGCGCAAGAGTTTTCTGAAAACTCTTGGGAAAATCCTTTTGAAGGATTTTGCGACGATAAAAGGGGCAGGGGTTTTGGTATTTTCCGACATGGCGGACCGTATGGTGCGCGGGGTGGATTCGGTTCAGGCCTCGGTATCTGGGGCGCTGTTTGAGCCGGTGATCCGGCTGGGGGTGACCGGGCTAAGCCGGGCCGGCAAGACGGTGTTTATAACGTCCCTTGTGGCCAACCTGATTGATCGCGGGCGGATGCCGCAGCTTTTGGCGGCTTCGAACGGGGCAATACAGGCGGCGTACCTGCGCCCGCAGCCCGATGATACCGTGCCGCGGTTTGACTATGAGACGCATTTGGGGTCGCTGTTGTCGGCCAAGCCGGTTTGGCCTGCTTCAACCCGAGCGATTTCTGAATTGCGGTTGTCTTTACGGGTTCAGCCCTCGGGCATATTAGGGGCGGTATCCGGGCCGCGTACCGTTCATATTGATATTGTCGATTATCCCGGTGAGTGGCTGCTTGATCTGGCATTGATGGACAAAAATTACGCGGATTGGTCGAACGAGACGTTTAGGCGGCTGGAAAACCGTGAGATGGCGGCGGAGTTTTTGGCGCTGGCGGCGGGTGCGGATGCAATGGCGAAACTGGAGGAGCCAGTGGCGCAAGGTCTGGCTGCGGCTTTTGCCGGTTATTTGAGTGAGGCGCGCGAGGCCGGATATTCTGACTGCACACCGGGGCGGTTTTTGTTACCTGGGGAACTTGCGGGTTCACCTGTGTTGACGTTTGCGCCACTGCCAGCTGTAGCCAAAGCCGGGCGGGGCAGTCTTTATCGGGAAATGGAGCGTCGGTTTGAAGCCTATAAATCCAAGGTGGTGCGGCCATTTTTCCGGGACCATTTTTCAAAGATAGACCGTCAAGTGGTATTGGTGGACGCGCTTGGGGCGATTCATGCCGGGCCAAAGGCGGTAGAGGATTTGCGCCACGCGATGTCTGATATTCTGGGCGCGTTTCGCCCCGGTCGCAATAGTTTCCTGTCTCGGATTTTGCGCGGTAAGCGGGTGGAAAAAATACTGTTTGCGGCCACCAAGGCCGATCATTTGCACCACCGCCAACACGGGCGCTTGACCGGTATCATGGAGGCTTTGGTAAAAGAGGCGCGCGCGCGGGCAGATTTCAGAGGTGCCGATACAGCTGCGATGTCGATTGCGGCGCTGCGCGCAACGGTGGAGGAAACCATCGATCATGAAGGGTCAAAGCTGGATTGCGTGCGCGGCACGTTGATGAGCGGTAAACGGGCGGCATTTTACCCCGGTGAGCTGCCGGATGACCCGGCGCGTTTGTTGGGTCCGGCGCGTGACGGGGCCGAAAAATGGCTGGACGCGGATTATCAGGTGATGTCATTCGCGCCTGCGGCTTTGACGCTGAAACCCGGGGACGGGCCGCCGCATATCAGGTTGGATAAAGCGGTTCAGTTTTTGATCGGGGATCGGTTGTGAAGGTTACGCTGAAGCCAGCGCGTAAGGCGGATGGGGCAGCTATCGGGTCGATCCTGTCGGGCTGGATTGATGAGACGGATTGGATGCCTCGAATACATACCCGTGAGCAAGATTTGGAACATGGTTGTATGCTGGTTGATGTTTGCAATGTGTCGTTGGCACGGAGCGGAGATCAGGTGGTAGGATTTCTGGCGCGGCAGGGCGATGAAATTCAGGCGCTATATTTGGCGCGTGACGCACGGGGTCAAGGCGTCGGAGCCAGGTTACTTGAACAGGCTAAGGGCCAGGCGGAGCAACTGGCTTTATGGAGCTTTCAGGCAAACTGCGCAGCGCTGCGTTTCTACCTGTGGCACGGGTTTGTAGAAGACCAGCGCACGGATGGGGCGGGCAATGATGAAGGTCTGCCGGATGTGCATTTGGTTTGGAAAAGGAATTCAGCATGAGTAAATCACCGGGGCCAAATTCGGGGCCAGTGCTGATTGATCTTGAGGGTGAAAAGCCCGTGCGCAAAAAAACGGCCGCGAAAAAACCGCCTGTGATCAAAGAGCTAGGCCCCGATAGCGCGCCACCGATCCCTGAGGTGGCTGAAATTGTGCCAACCGGTCAGGCGATGCAAACCGTGGCGCGACTGGCGACGCGACCGCGTTCAAAACTGGCGCGGTGGTTTTGGGGGTTGCTGGGCAGTTTGCTGACGTTCGGCCTGACGCTTTGGGCATGGGACGCGGTGAGCGGGCTGGTCGCGCGCAATACCTATCTGGGCTATGCCGCGATCGGGCTTTTGGCTGCGTTCTTATTGGTATGCTTGGCTATAATCCTGCGGGAATGGGCTGCATTTTCACGCCTGCGCCGGGTGGACGGGATCAGAAAAGCAGCGGATGCGGCGTTTATAGCCGAAGATTTGGGCGCAGCGCGGGCGGTGACGCAAAAAATTGTGGCGCTTTATAAGGACCGCAAAGAGCTGGAATGGGGGCTGGAACGGCTGGATGAACGGGTACACGATATTATTGACGCTGAGGGTCAGTTGGGACTGGTGGAAACCGAACTATTGGCCCGGCTCGATCTGGCGGCGCGTACCGAAATTGAGGCCGCGGCCCGTCAGGTGGCGACGGTAACGGCGATTGTGCCGATTGCGCTGGCGGATGTGGCGACGGCGCTGACGGCAAATCTGCGGATGATACGCCGGATCGCGGAAATTTATGGTGGACGCGCTGGAACGCTGGGCAGTTGGCGACTGGCGCGCACGGTGCTTAGCCATCTGGTAGCGACTGGCGCTGTGGCGGTTGGGGATGATCTGATCGGTTCGCTTGCCGGGGGAGGCCTGCTGTCAAAACTGTCGCGCCGTTTTGGTGAGGGCGTGATCAATGGAGCGCTGACCGCCCGGGTTGGGGTTGCGGCAATGGATGTCTGCCGCCCGCTGCCGTTTCGCACGCAAAAGCGCGCTTCGGTCACCGGTCTGGTGAAACGCGCGCTGGTGGGGCTGTTCGGGTCGAAGTAGTACAACCTTATCTTTCTTCTTTTCCTAAATACCTGAAAACCGAACGCTTCAGAATTGCCCGGTTTTGTGAAACTCTGGCAGCCCTGCGAAGGGTTGGACAAGATCACCGCAGACCAGTTTCGACAGCACTTTGGGCAGCGGCCATATTTGCGACATCGGTGCCAACACCCGATCACGCAGGGTGGGCAATATCCGGCTATAGGATTGATATTGTGGGGTGAATGCCCAACTCATCCCCTGATAGGTTCGCACATGCCAGCGTCGCAGCCTCGCATAAAGCGCCAGCGCCTCACGCCCCTGCGCCAAACGCAACGCCGAAGCCAGCGCGTAGGCATCCAGCAGCGCCATATTCGCCCCTTGCCCCAGTTGCGGGCTGCTTTTGTGGGCGGCGTCGCCGATATGGACCAGCCCGTCCTGCCAGACCCGGTTCAGCGTGCCGTGGGAATAGTTAGTCATGGTCATCTGATTGTGATCGGTGATCTGCTCGATGAACGGTGCGAATTTGGGCCAAAGCTTTGTGGCCTCATCAATCCAGTTGTCCAGCGGGCGGGCCAGCCAATTGCGGTGATCGTCCTTGGGCAAGGACCAGAACACGGTGGCTTTGTCTCCGCTTTCCCCCGGCAACCGGCCGATGGGCAGCACCCCCATCATCCGGTCAGCGCGGCGATACATCTGTGAGAGCTGATTTCTGGGCAGGTCCGTGTCGTCAGGCCAGTCAACGGTTCCCCAAAGCGCGCCAAAAGGTAGGGTTCTACCCTTAAGCGGCGAAAGCGGTGAACCCGCGCCGGTGCTGTCGACGATCAACTCAAACGGTTCGGACATGGTTCCATCGCTGAAAAACAGGGTGCGAGGCCGGGGTGCTACGCCGGTGATTGTATAGTCCGTGTGCAGGGTTGCCCCGGCCCGTTGCGCGCCTTGTAACACCGCTTCGAAAAGGGCTGAGCGGTGCAGGGCCAGGCCAAACCGTTTGGCCCCTGCGCGGGTGTAGGACACGTCCAGAACAGTTCGTCCGGTTTGCGCTTCGTGCCCCAACATACGGGTGATTTTACGACCATAGCCAAGCGCGATGTCTGCCGTGCCAATCCGGTGCAGAACGTCCAGCCCAACCGGCTGAATTACCAGACCGGAGCCAACCGGTGCCGGATTCTTGAACTGGTCGAAAATGTGGACTTCATGGCCTTCGCTGGCCAGCAGAGCAGCCGCTGAAAGCCCTCCAATACCTGCCCCTGCAATCGCAATTTTCACTGTGTTTCCTTATAATTGCCGCGTTCTTGCTATCGTGTCATGGCTGAAAGCACCACTACGAAACAGCGGCTAAAAGGTAAGGTATTCACGTACTTGTGAGGCTGGCCGGCGTGCAGTAGTTTTGGGCAACAATTATTATGTGGACCGGGACGGTTTATGGAAATTATTCTGAGTATAGCCTTGATTTTCTTGGTTTTTAGCCACTTTGGGTTGAGGAAAAAGGTCAAAAATCTGGAAACTAAGATGGCCGCCCTTTGGGGGGCAGAGCCACAGGTTGCCGGGACAGATGATGCCCCTGAGAGCGATCAGATAGCGGCGAAAACGCCAACGGCGGCGGCTGAGGGTACGGGTCCGTGGCGGAAATTGAGAGTTAAAGACGTAGAGGATGAACCAGCTGCAATTGTGTCGCCGCCGCGTGAATTTGTGGACGACAAGCCGCCCAAAGCCTTTGTTTTCAAGTCCGATAACTTGGCCAAAGCGGGTAAATGGCTGGCGCAGAACTGGTTTCTGGCGGTGGCGGCGCTGTCTTTGGCGCTGGCCGCTGTGTTTATGGTGCAATACGGGGTTGAACAAGGCCTGATCACGCCGTTCTGGCGGGTTATGGGCGCAGCTTTCCTTGGCATTGCATTGATTGGCGCGGGTGAATTTGTGCGCCGTCGTTGGGGTGACGGGAGCAAAAGCCACACGGCCTATTTACCGTCCACGTTCGCCGGGGCTGGGTTGGTGGCACTTTTTGCGGCCGTGCTGTCGGCGCGTCAGATGTATGGGCTGATCGGTTCAGAAACGGCGCTGATCTATCTGGTGATGGTGTCGGCCATAGCGATTGTACTGGGCTGGTATTACGGGCCGTATCTGGCGGTTGTGGGTATTCTTGGATCATTGGCGGCCCCATTTCTGGTGGGCGGAGAAAGCAGTGCGCCGCAGTTGTTTTTCTACTATTTCGCGATAATCGTGGTGGCCGCACTGGCGGTGGATACTGTCAAGCGATGGGCTTGGGTTTCGGTATTGGCGCTGGTATTTGGCTATATTGCGGCGTTTGTGGTTTTCGGCAAAGGTGCTGGAGATGAGCATTTTCTGGCCTTCGCGCTGATCACGGCGGTAGCGTCCGTCACGATCCCGCGGCGGAGCCTGTGGCCAAGCCATGACGGCGCGACGGTGCTGTCTGTATTCGGGCAATTGCGCCGCAAGGGCGATGAGCTGCGTATTTGGCCGGAATTTCCAACCCGGCTGGCAGCGGGGGCATTTGCAGCTGCCGCGGTGTCAGCAATGCTGGTTGTCTTGAAGGATGCAGGTTCGGCCGAGGTCTGGCTGTCGATCGCAGTTTTGTCGGTGCTATATCTGGCGGCAGTGGTCTGGTTTCGTGGGGCAACATCACTGGATGATCTGGCGATAATCCCGGCGGTGTTACTGATTGGTGTCGTTGGTGTTCAGGCGTTGGATTGGGGTCAGTTGTATAACAGCTTCATTCTGGGCCTTGAACGGCCCCCTGAAACATCACCCCCAAATACTGTTTCTGTATTGGCCGCATTAGGGTTGGCGGGGTCTTCGCTGGCATTTTGGCGCACACTTTGGGGTGGCGCGCGGATGCAGGCTTGGGCCGCAGGGGCGGCGTTGTTTGCGCCGTTGATGTTGGTCACACTGGAATTCTGGTGGGGGCCTGAACCGATATTAGGTGCTGGACGCTGGGCGGCACATGCGATGATTATTGCCGCGGCCATGGTGTTTTTCGCCGAACGTGTGGCGCGCCGGGATGGTGAAGACCATCGTCGCGTTGCGTATTTCGCGTTATCTGCACTTACGATGATCAGCTTTGCATTGGTGATAATGTTGTCGTCTTCCGCCTTGACCCTTGCACTGGCCGTGATGGTGCTGGGCGCGGCGCTGGTTGATAAGCGTCTGAACCTGCCATTGCTAAGCATTTTTGTGCAGGTCGGTGTGATTGTCGTAGGTTGGCGACTGGTGCTGGAGCCCGGCGTATTCTGGGGCAGCGACGCGCCGAAATGGGAATTTGTGCTGGCCTATCTGGGCAGTGCGGGTCTGTTGGCAGCGGCGTGGGTCTCTTTGGCTATGCGCGCGCGTGGTACGGCCCGGATGACGGTGGAAAGTGGTATCTGGGCTATACTGGGCGTGTTTACCAGCCTGGTGCTGTACCGTTGGATGGGCGGCGATGTGGAAAGCCATTGGGGTTTTTCACTGTTCGCCTCAATCTGGCTGATCCTGATGCTGGTGCAGCTATACCGCCTGCAAGCCGGGGGCTGGTTGCGCTGGGTGCGTATCGGGCTTGCGTCACTTTATGCCATTGTGTCGCTATTTTTATTCTTTTTTGTTTTTCTGGTTTTCAATCCGCTCGACCCGTTTGGCTTTAATTACGATCCGGTTATCGGACCGTTGGTTTTGGACAGCTTGTTGGTCGCCTTTGGTATACCGGCACTTATTCTGGCCATTGGCGTTTGGAAGCTGCCGCATATTCGCCCTTGGTT
>VAPL010056587.1_pt1 | contig 14976 bp, 5 predicted proteins | sample 3395061 | NCBI WGS metagenome assembly VAPL01 (sample SAMN08290444, study PRJNA428436) | hydrothermal vent metagenome | isolation source: Deep-sea hydrothermal vent chimney 2 | place: Pacific Ocean: Juan De Fuca Ridge | depth 2182 m m | reverse complement strand
GCGCCATCAAACGCATGGCCAAGGAGAAACCGGCGGCCTTCATGCACCGGAAAATCGCCGCCAGGATTACCCCCGGAACCACCACCGACAACCTGGCCCTGATCGGCGATTGCGACTGGATTATCGAGGCGGTAATCGAACGGCCCGACATCAAGCAGGAATTGTACCGATCCCTGCTGCCCCACCTGAAGGCCGAGGCGATTGTAAGTTCCAATACCTCGACCATACCGCTGCGGGTATTGACCGAGGGCATGGATGCGGCCCTGAAGAAACGCTTCATGATTACCCATTTTTTCAACCCGCCCCGCTACATGCGGCTGCTGGAACTTGTTACCGGGGCCGAAACTGACCGGGTGGCGATTGAACGAATTAGTGATTTTTGCGATTCCCGCATGGGGAAAAGCGTCGTCCCGGCGAACGACACGCCGGGCTTTATCGCCAACCGGATCGGCACCTTCTGGCTGCATGCCGCCGTCACCGAGGCAATCCGCCAAAACATCGGGGTCGAAGAGGCCGACGCCGTGCTTGGCCGCCCGGCCGGGGTTCCGAAAACCGGCATCTTCGGCCTGGCCGATCTGGTCGGGATCGACCTGATGCCCCATATCCTGGCCAGTTTCGAAAGCGCCCTGGCCCCGGACGACGCCTTTCACGCCTACGGTTCCGGGCCGGAACTGGTCAACAAAATGATCGCCGAGGGCTATACCGGACGCAAGGGCAAGGGCGGTTTTTATCGCCTGAATACGGCGGACGGCAAAAAAATCAAGGAAGTGATCGATCTGGACACCGGCGACTATTCGCCGGCCCGGCGGCCCAAACCGGAAGCCCTGACGGCTTTCAGGAAAGGCGGCCTGCGGGCGATGCTGGACCATGCCAGCGCCGAGGCCAGATACGCCCGTTCGGTGTTGCTCGCAACCCTGGCCTACACCGCCTCGCTGGTCGGGGAAATTGCCGATGACGGCGAATCCATCGACCGCGCCATGCGGCTGGGATACAACTGGAAAATCGGCCCGTTTCAATTGATCGACCAGCTGGGGCCGGCCTGGCTGGTGAAGGCCCTGGCCGCCGACGGCATCCCGGTGCCGCCGCTGCTGGCGGCGCTTGGCGACAAATCCTTCTACCGGGTCCGCGACGGCGTATTGCAACAATTCATCGGAGCCGGCTACGAAAACGTCACCCGGCCCGACGGCGTGTTGCTGCTGGAAGACATCAAACGCGCCGGCCAACCCATCTTCAAGAACATCTCGGCCAGCCTGTGGGATCTGGGCGATGGCGTCGCCTGCCTGGAATTCACCTCGAAGATGAATTCGATCAATCCGTTTATTATTTTCATGGTCGAAAAGGCCGTCCGCGAACTGCCGAAACGGGGCTTCAAGGGTCTGGTGCTGTACAACGAAGGCAGCAATTTTTCCGTCGGCGCCAACATCGGGCTGTTGCTGTATGGCGCCAAGCTGCGCCTGTGGCCGGTCGTCCGCTGGACGCTGAAACGCGGCCAGGAGGCCTATCAGAAACTGAAATATGCGCCCTTCCCGGTGGTTGGCGCGCCGTCGGGCATGGCCCTGGGCGGCGGCTGCGAGATACTACTGCATTGCGATGCCGTCACGGCCCACGCCGAGAGCTATATCGGCCTGGTCGAGGCCGGGGTCGGCATCGTGCCCGGCTGGGGCGGCTGCAAGGAACTGCTGGGCCGCTGGAGCGTCAGCAAGAAACGCCCGGGCGGACCCATGCCGCCGGTGATGAAGTCCTTCGAGACCATCGCCATGGCCACCGTCGCCACATCGGCCATGGAAGCCCGCGATCACAACTTCCTGCGCGACCATGACGACGTGGTGATGAACCGCGACCGGGTGCTGGCGGCGGCCAGGGCGCGGGTCCTGAAAATGGCCGCCGATTACACCCCGCCCGAACCCTACGAGTTGAATCTGCCCGGTCCGACCGGCCGCACCGCCCTGCAATTGGGTGTCCGCGACTTCGTCGCCAAGGGTGTCGCCTCGGCCCATGACGCGACCGTCGGCGGAGTGCTGGCCGGGGTCTTGAGCGGCGGCGACACCGACGCGCTGGATATTTCGACCGAAGATCATATTCTGAAACTTGAACGGGACGGAATCCTGGCCCTCGCCAGAACGCCGCAAACCCGGGCGCGGGTCGAACACATGCTGAAAACCGGCAAGCCCCTGCGTAACTGATAAGGGAAAATACGATGTTGATCCTGATATCCCTGGCGGTCGTCCTGATCGTTCTGTTCGGCGTTCCGTTTGTCCGGCGGGCGGTCATCTCGCGGCCGATCATGAAGGCGGTCGGGCGGGCCTTGCCGGAAATGGGCGATACCGAAAAAATCGCCCTGGAGGCCGGTACCGTGGGTTGGGACGGCGAGCTGTTTTCCGGCAAGCCCGACTGGAACAAGCTGCTCGACTTCAAGATCGCGCCCCTGACCGACGAAGAACAGGCGTTCCTGGACGGCCCGGCAGAAGAACTGTGCAATCGCCTGGATGACTGGCAGATATTGCAGGATCGGGACCTGCCGCCGGAAATCTGGGATTACCTCAAAAGCAACGGCTTCTTCGGCATGATTATTCCCAAGGAATACGGCGGCCTGGGGTTTTCCGCCCACGCCCATTCCGCCGTGGTGACCAAGATTTCCAGCCGCAATGTCACCGCCGCCGTGACGGTCATGGTGCCGAACTCGTTGGGGCCGGGTGAATTACTGCTGCATTATGGCACCGACGAGCAAAAAAACCATTATCTGCCGCGCCTGGCCAGCGGTCAGGAAATTCCCTGTTTCGCCCTGACCGAACCCGGCGCCGGCAGCGACGCCGCCAACGGCCAGAGCGTCGGCATAGTCTGCAAGGACCTGTGGCAGGGCCGGGAAGTGCTGGGTATCCGGCTGACCTTCAACAAACGTTATATCACGCTGGCCCCGGTGGCGACCCTGGTCGGCCTGGCTTTCCGTTTGCAGGACCCCGACGGGCTGCTGGGCGAGGTCAGGGAAATCGGCATCACCTGCGCGCTGCTGCCGCGTGACACGCCGGGCCTGGTTATCGGCAACCGGCACGATCCCATGGGCGTGCCCTTCCAAAACGGGCCGGTGCAGGGCGAAAACGTGTTCGCGCCGCTGGACGTTATCATCGGCGGCGTCGATGGCGCCGGTAACGGCTGGCGGATGTTGATGGAAAGCCTGGCCGCCGGACGTTCTATTTCCCTGCCGTCGCAATCCGTGGCGGCGGCCAAGGTGGCGGCCAGATCGACCAGCGCCTACGCCAACGTGCGCGAGCAATTCGGTATGCCAATCGGCAAGTTCGAGGGTATCCGCGAACGCATAGGGCGCATCGCCGGCCATACCTACGCCATGACGGCGGCCAGCCGGCTGGCCTTCGGCGCCGTCGATGATGGCCAGAAACCGTCGGTCATTTCGGCCATCGTCAAGGCCTACCTGACCGAAGGCATGCGGCTGTGTCTGAACGACGCCATGGATATCCACGCCGGATCGGCCATATGCCGGGGCCCCGGCAACATATATTCCGGCGCCTATACCTCGATCCCCATCGGCATTACCGTCGAAGGGGCCAATATCCTGACCCGCTCGCTAATCGTTTTCGGCCAGGGCGCCATTCGCTGCCATCCCTTCGTGCAGGACGAGATGGCCGCCGCCGCCGGCGGCGACGCGAGCGCCTTCGACCGCGCCTTTTTCGGCCACCTTGGCCACATTACCCGGAATGCCGGTCGCGCATTTACCCTGGGCCTGACCGGCGGCGGCCTTGCCAAGGCTCCGGTATCGGGGTTCGAAGCCCGCCATTACAAGGATCTGGCCCGCCTTTCCGCCGCCTTCGCGCTGATCGCCGATTTGGCCCTGGGCAATCTGGGCGGGGCCTTGAAGCGCAAGGAATACTTAAGCGGCCGGCTGGCCGACGCCCTGGCCTGGATGTTCATGGCCAGCGCATCGCTGAAACATTTTCACGACGCCGGTCGCCCGCAAAGCCAGCGCGCCTTCCTCGACTGGACCTGTACCCACGCCACCCGGGAAGTAGAACAGGCCTTGCTGGGGGTGCTGGCTAATTTCCCAAGCCGGTTCGCCGCCGGACTGACCAGAACCATCGCCTTCCCCCTGGGCGTATCGCAACCCGAATTGCGCGACCGTCAGATTGACGCGGTGGCGGAAGCGGTGTTGACGGACGGCCCGGCCCGCGACGATCTGTGCGCCGGCATTTACCTGCCGGCGGCCAACGATCCGGGCATGGGAGCGCTGGAACACGCCCTGAAGCAGGTGACCGCCGCCGCCCCGGCCCGACACAAGCTGGATCAGGCCCGCCGCGACGGACGCCTGGCCAAGGGCGCCGCGCTCGACATGGTTCGCGCCGCGCTTGAAAGCGGCATTATCGACAAGGCGGAAGGGGCGCTGATCGAACGGGCCGAGGCCCTGCGCGATGCGGTTATCCAGGTCAGCGACTTCGACCCCGCCGCTTATGCCAAGTTGAAATAAACCTGTTTCAGGTCTCGTCCCTGTCGACCCGGTAACCATCGAAGTTGATCACGAAACCGCCGTCATAATGGCGGATCACCTGACTGTCGTCACCGTCGGTCAGGCGGCCCAGGGATTCCGAATTGATTTCGATGGGGCTGCCGATGTCGAAGCTGACACGGTCCTGGTCCTGGTCCATGATGAATTCTACCGCCGCGCCGCTTTCCGACAGGTTGGTGATAGTGCCTTCATAAACTTCCCCGCCAACGTGAATGACGGCCGGTTCGTTAACGAATTCCCGGGGGTGGCGGCGGCGGTTCTCGACCATATCTGTACAGATTCCCGTAATGTAATCCCGTCTACACTATAGAATTTTTCCATTCCATATTGAAACACAAGAAAAAAACAGGATATTGTCGATAAGGAATGCGGCGCGATCCCGCATTTTGCGGCGACCGGCGCCGGTTCTTGGATAGGGGCGTAATTCTACAAACTACGTTGCTATTTGGGAGTGTATATAGTACTAGCATAATTATTGATTTAATCAATGGTTAGGCATACTTAACCATGATCGGCGGGAAAACCGACGAATACCTCGACCAGGGGACACTATAAGGTGGCGTTAACGGTGGGAAGAACTATTGCAAACACGCTCAGGCATGGCCTTTTACCGGCCCTGTTATGCAGCTTTGTATTGGCTTCGGCAACTGCGGCGCGGGCCGAAACGCTTGCCGAACTGATCGCCGAGCTGACCCAGAAAAGCAACCTTGTAAATGCCGCCAAGGATGACCTGGCGGCGGCCCGCGAGCGGGCCAAGGTGACCCTTGGCGATTGGTATCCGGAACTCAATATTGCCGCCGCCTACGGGGCCGAACGGCAACTGAAGCCAACGGTCAGCGATACCGCCATGGTGACCCGCGACGCCGATATCACGATCACCCAGTTGTTATGGGATTTTGGCAAGACCAACGCCGATGTCCGGCAGTCGGCGCTGGTTATCGACCAGACCCAGGCGGTGCTTGAAACCGTCCTTCAGGACGTCTTGCTGCGCGGCGTCACCGCCTATTTGAACGTCACCCGCAATGTCCGGTCGCTGGATTTCGCCAGGCGCTCCGAAGCCAACATCAAGAAGCAGACGGAACTTGAAAACGCCCTGGTCGAATCGGGCAAGGGATTTTCGACCGACGTTCTGCAAGCCAAGGCCCGCCTGGCCGGGGCTGAATCGCGGCGCATCGTGTCCTTCGGCGGCCTGGAGGTCGCCAAAAACGAATTTCGCGCCGTCTTCGAGCGGCAGCCGCAGGCTCCCGAAAACTGGGTCATACCGGAAACGCCACAGGCGTCCCTGCCGCCGACCCTGGAAGACGCCATCGCCATCGCCTTCGACAATAACCCCGGCCTGAGAGCCGAGGTTATCGGCACCCAGATAGCCGCCGAGACAATCAATTCGACACGGTCGAGTGAGTTTTACCCGACCCTGAAAGGCGTATTGGAGCAATACTACAAGAAGGATTATGCCGGAACGGTCGGCTATCAGCGGCAGTCCGAGGCCCGTATAGAGTTGAACTTTCCGTTTAATCTGGGCCTGACGTCGGTCAACACCTTGCGTGCATCGAAAAAAGATCATTCCGCGACGGTGCGGCGGGTCGCCGACCGCCGGGATGTCATAGAACAGCAGACCCGGAACGCATGGATCAACCTGGAAACCGCCCGCCTGACGACCACCGCGTTGAAAAACCAGGCGGAAATTGTCCAGCGGTTCCTGAAGGACGCCCGCGAGGAACGCAAGGCCGGACGGCGGACGTTGCTCGACGTTCTGGATGGCGAGACCCAGCTTCTCAACGCGCTGAGTGACGCGGCGGCGGCGGAAGTCGATGAGGCGGTCGCCGGCTATACGCTGCTGGCGGCCATGGGGCGGCTTTCCCCGACCCTGTTCACGGCCCAGTAGGACCTTTCCCTGCATTCCAGTTGGCCAGCGTCCGCGTCGTCGGTCGGGTGGCGCATTCTTCCAGCCGTATTCGCTTGGATGAGAATTTGCGGTCCTGTAAGGTCCTTGTCATGTTCTTGGTCTATAGTGATTCTTGTGTAGAGTGTTGCATAACTGGTCAACCGGATTATTTATCGGGCAACCGGCAATTAGCCGGAAACATTGGTGAGGTATAAACATGGCTCTTTCGACCCAAAATCAGAATACGGATGGAAACCAGCAAAACTCACCCGATTCGAGCGGCGCGATCCTGCTGATCGAAGCCACCGAGGGCACGCCTGTAGTCATTCCCGGTGGCGGCTGGCTGCTGAGCGCCGATGTTGTCCGCCAGGGACCCGACTTGCTGCTGATCGGCGCCGATGGCTCGAAAATTCTTATTCGCGACTACTTCAACCTTGAAAATCCGCCCAGCCTGATGACCGATACCGGCGCCATGTTGTCCGCCGACCAGATAATTACCTTCGCGGGACCGCTGGCCCCCGGCCAGTACGCCCAGGCGGTTACGACACCCGCCGCCGAGCCTATCGGCCAGGTTGTCACCGCCAGCGGCACGGTCGAAGCGGTGCGCCTTGATGGCACCAGGGTAACCCTGTCGGAAGGCGACCCGATTTATCAGGGCGACATTCTGGAAACCGCCGCCGACGGCGCCGTCAGCATTGAATTCGCCGACGCCTCGAATTTCTCGCTTGGCGAATCGGGCCGCATGACAATGGATGAAATGGTCTACGATCCCGGTATTCAGGATGGATCATTCAAGATTTCCATTGTCCAGGGCGTGTTCTCGTTCATCAGCGGCGAAATTGCCAAAACATCGCCCGACGCCATGGTCCTGAACACCCCGGTGGCGACCATCGGCATTCGCGGCACCACGGTAGTCGGTCGGGCCGACGCCGAAGGCAACCAGAACACTTTCACCCTGTTGCCCGACGCAAACGGCGATATCGGCGAGATCGTAATTTCCAATGGCGCCAGCGTCCTGATCGTTAATTTGGCCGGCGGCACGGTGACCGTGGCCAGGATCGATCAACCGATGTCGGAAGCTATCGTGCTGTCCCGGGATCAGATCGAGATGATCTACGGCGACACCATCCTGACACCCCTGGAAAACGCCCTGGATCAGGTCGATATCACCCCGGACATCGGCGACGAGGCGAGCGCCGATGCGCTGGTCGAGAAAATTTTGGCGGGCGTGGACACCGGGGATTCAGAGGTTAGCCTGGAAGTGGCATCGGGCGGCGAAGACGGTGACGGCGAAGGGGCGGACATGGCGGCGTTGCAGGCATTGGCCGACGCCGCCAGTTTGCTGCTTAACGAGGTAAACGGCGGCGGCGACGGCGGCAATGGCATCGTCGACGACGACGAAGATAATGTCGGCGGCCCCAACGGTGGCGGTGACGGCGGCAATGGTGACGGCGGCGACGACGATAACAATTCCAACCCCGGCGGTGGCGGGGGCAATACCGTTGTCAGCAACAGCGGTAACGTGATCGACGGCTATGTTGCCGGCGGCATTGTTTTTGCCGACAGTAACGGCAACGATATCCTGGATGCCGGCGAGGCCAGCAGCCTGACCGACCTGGGCGGCGGTTTCACGATCGTTGGCGGCTCGGGACCGCTGGTGATGACCGGCGGCATCGATACGGCTACCGGCCTGGCATTCGAAGGCATCATGCGGGCGCCGGCGGGATCGAAGGTAATCACGCCGTTGACCACGCTGGTCAGCGCCCTGGTCGAGGGCGGCCAGACACCGGCGATGGCGGAAACCCTGGTGCGGCAGGCGTTCGGGCTTCCGGCATCCGCCGACATCACGCAAACCGATCCCATCGCGGCATTGGTTTCCGGCGATCCGGACGGCGCCGATCTGTTCGCCGTCGGGGCACAAATTCTCAATTCGGCTATCCTCGGCGGCGCCTTGATTTCCGGTGCCGGCGGCGGTGACGCCGCGAGTGCGACAGACGCCGTATTCGCCGAATTCGCGGCCCAGATAATCGCCAGCGGCGGGACCGCCGACATTACCAGCCCGGCCCTGCTGACCCAGATCATAACGGATGTCGGCACCGCCTCCGGTACCGATGTTTCGGCGACGGTCGCGGGCGTGGTGAGCATTATTCAGGCCGTCAACGACCAGATCGACACGGTAGTTTCGGGGGGGTCGGGTGACGTAACCGCCTTTCTTACCCAGATTACCCAGGTTTCCATCGTCGCCCAGGGGGACGCCGCCGACGCGGTGGCCAGCGACCCATCCGGCGCCGTAGGTGATTTCACGGGGTCCGCATTGGCGGCGGCAGTCGCCGCCGCGGCCGATCAGGTCGGCGATGTCGATGGCCCGGGGGTCGATCCCTCTTCCAACGTCGCACCGGAAATCATGGTCAACGGCGACGCCTCGGGCGGCGGTTTTGGCCACAATATCCTGTTTGTTTCCGACAGCGGCGTCGGCGCCGATATAGGAGCCGTGCTTGAAGGCGACGGCCATACCGTGACCTACGTCATGGACGATTTCACGGGCGGCGGCAACCCGGCCCTGCTGGGTGACCTTTCGCAGTATGACTCGATATTCTGGAGCGCCTCGGGAAACGGCTCTGGCGATCAACATACCGATACATCCGTATTCGACAACCTGACCGACTACGTCGAGGCCGGCGGCTCCGTTTTCGTCACCGGGTACGATTCGATCGCCAGCCCGTATGATTCCAACCTGACCAGTTTTGTCGGCGGCACCGGAAGCTATGACAGCAGCAGCAGTTACCTTGGCCCCGATTCACCGGCGCTTGCCGACACCAGCCTGACCTCCGGCGTGGTCGATATCGGCGGCGTTATGCCGACCGGGTATTATGGCGACACCGACACCCTGTATCCCGATGATGGCACGGTGACCGTCGTTGAGAGCGATCACGGCTCGTCCTGGACCATCCGTACCCTCGGCTATGGCCAGGTCGCCTATGTGAGCAACGGACAGTATGGTACTTTCGGATCACATTCGTCATGGACGGATACCTCCACCGACGGCGACGGCGCCTACAACGCGGCGATCCGTAATTTCGCCTTCAACAACGGCGATAACGGTTTAAGCACCGACTTGGACACCAGTCTGCTGCTGGGGAACGTAACCATTTCCGATGCCGACGCCGGCGACGGCATCCTGTTGGTGACAATGAGCGTCGATAATGGAACGCTGGAAGTCACCGGTGGTAGCGGCCTGGACACACTGACCGGCGCCAGCACCGGTACGCTTGTCTTCAGCGGCACCCAAACGGCGATCAATGCGGCCCTGGCGGCCAATATTTCATACTCACCGAGCCTCGGCTTCAGCGGCAGCGATCATCTGACCGTCAGCGTCGATGATTCGGCCACGACTGGCGGCGGCGCAACGACTGAAGTCGAGGTCCTGATCACCGTGGACCCTGCCAACACCGCGCCCACGGCCGGTGGCGACGCCTTCACCATGGCCGAGGACGGGACGATAACCATCACCCAGGCCGAATTGCTGCAAAGCGCCGAAGATGTCGACGGCGATACCGTCCTGATCGGGGCCGGCGGCGTGACCTTCACCACCTCGACCATGTATCTTATGGAAGAAGACAGCGACAGCATCATCAGGATTGAAGCCGACGGAACGCGTACCGAGGTGGTGACGCAGGAGCAAATAATGGCCGTGACCGGCGAGACCAACGCCGACATGAATAATCGCGGCATCGCCACCGACAGCGATGGCAACCTGTTTTTCTCGGAAATTGAATCCGATGCGATTCTGATGAAGCCGGCGGATGGCGGCAGCCTCACCATGGTCGCTTCCCGCGCCGACATGATGGCGGCTACCGGTCAGGGCTCCGCAAATCCCATGTCTCTGGCCGTCGGCAGCGACGGAATGGTTTATGTGTCGGACCACACCAGCAATTCGGTGCTGCGGATTAATCCTGACGGCGGCGCGGTCAGCCAGCTGGTTTCCGAATCGTCGCTAAGCGGTTTGCCGGGAATAACTTCCGCGGTCCTGGTCGGCGGCGTCGTCGCGGCCCCGGATGGCATGCTCTACATCGCCTCCGAAGGCGAACCGAATTCGATTTTGGCTATCGATATCGAGACCGGCGAGGCCTCGGTACTGGCCAGCGGCGCCCCGTTTACCGACCTTGATGTCTATATGACGCTGGCCCCGAACGGCGACCTGATTGTCGCCGATGATACCGACGCCGATACCATTTACCGGGTGGTGACCAGCGGCGACGATACCGGTACGGTAACGACATTCCTGTCCAAGGTGGAAATCGAGGCCGTGACCGGTGGCGACGCCAGCCTTGAAGGCGGCATCGGCTTCGATTCTCTTGGCAATTTCTTCGTTGCCGAGGAGAACGAGGACGCCATCTTCCGCTGGTCCGGTTACGATTCCGACAGTGGAACCATCGACCCCGCATCCGGCCAGTTGTATGTTTCGGAAGCGCAGTTAACCGACACGGTGGGGGGGGGTGATCCGGACCTGGAAGGCGGCATGACATTCTTCAACACCAGCCAGAATGTAACCGCCGATACGGATGGATCGTTTGACTTCACGCCGCCGCCGGACTTCACCGGCCCGGTCACCATTCAATACGACGTCACCGACGGCGAGGCGACGCAGTCCGCGTTCTCGAACCTTACCGTGACCCCGGCCAATGATGCCCCCGATGCCGTCGCCGACAGCGCCACGGTTGAAGAAGACGGCGCGGTGACCATCGCGGTGCTGGACAACGACAGCGATGCCGATGGCGATACGTTAAGCATATACGCGGTAACCCAGGGCGCCAACGGCACGGTCGTAATGAACGAAGGAGACGGTACCGCTACCTACACCCCGGACCCGGACTTCTACGGCGAAGACAGCTTCACCTATATGGTGTCCGACGGCAACGACGGCGTGACCACCGAAACGGTTTCGGTCACCGTCACCGCAGTCAATGACGCACCGGCAATTTCGCTTGCCGGCGGCAGCGGCGGTGACGGCCTGAAGATAGCGGTTATCGGCGGCAGCAGCAACGCCACGGAAGACGATGCGACGGACCAGTTGAACGACAGTTCCGTATTCAACTTCACCGCCACCGCATTCAATGCCTCGGATTATTCAACCGCCGGCGCGTGGTCGACCGTTTTGGCCGACTACGCCGCCGTGGTTATCGGCGGCAGCGGATACGGCGACGGTGAATACGCCGACTATAACCTGTACCCGGCGCTCGCGGATTTCGTTGATAATGGCGGCGGCGTGGTCACCAACGGCTGGTATGGGCACTCGCTCAGTTCTGCCTTTCCGTATCTGAGCGAGGCGCTCTATATCAGCCCGGCTTCCAGCCCCGGATATTTCGTAGGAAATGAAGGTGAAAGTATCACTGTCCTGGATTCCACGCACCCGATCACCGATGGCATCGCCAGTTATACCGGTTCGGCCTCTTATAATCCGGTCCTGAAACATCTGGACAGCGCGGCGACGGTCCTGGCGACTATGCCGGGAGGCACCGCCATCGCCTACGAGACCGTCGGCGAAGCCAACACGGTCTTCCTGAGCGGCATGTACCTGGGCAACGACGGCCTTTACAGCATCGCCAATTTGCGCAGCGGCGGCGAGGATCAGTTGTTCGAACAGGCGGTAAACTGGGCGGCCCAGGGCGGCGGTCTGGCGGCCGATGAGGATACCCCGCTGGCGCTGGGTAGTTTGACCATTTCCGACGTCGATGCCGGCGGCGGCATCCTCACGGTGACCCTGAACGCCGGCAACGGCACGCTGAACCTGTCGGGTGAACCCGACTTGGAAATAATCAGCGGCGACGGCACCGATACCTTTGTCTTCAGCGGCACCCAGGACGCCATCAACGCCGCCCTGGCGAACGATATTACCTATCAGGCGACGGCCAACTACTATGGCGAAGACACCTTGACCGTTAGCGTCGATGATTCGGCGACGGACGGCGGCGGCAGTGTGACGACCGACGCCTTCACCTTCACCGTAGCGCCGGTCAACGACGCCCCGATAGCCGAGAACGACACCATCATCACCAATGTTATCGATGGTTCGTCGATCGGTATTCCTTCCTTCGTGCTGACCGGCAATGACAGCGACGTGGAAGGCGACAGCCTTACCATCGATTCGGCATCGACGACATGGACCGACGCGTCAGCAATGGTCGATGGCAACAACGATGTGGTGTTCGGACCGCCGGACGACTTTGATGACTCGATCGGGTCGTTCTCGTACACCGTCAGTGACGGCCAGGACAGCAGCGCGGCGGCGACCGTCGATGTGGTCTTCGTAAGTGGAAGCACGATCAACGGCACAAGCGCCGACGATACGATCATTAGTGGTTCCGGCGGTGACAGTCTGCTCGGCGGCGACGGCAACGATATCCTGTTCGGCGGCGGCGGCGGCGATACCCTGTATGGCGGCAGTGGCGCCGATGTGTTCGGCTACTATTCCACCGGCGATTCCGGACCGGGAGCTGGCAACCGTGATGTTATCGGTGATTTTGACGCCGGGACATCGGCCACCGCCGTAGATTTTATCAATATCGCAGATTTCACAGTCGGCATGTTTAGCTACCTGGGGGATTCGTCCAATGAATTTACCGGCAGCGGCCATACCGAGGCCAACTTCAACGACAGCACCAAAATTCTGCAAATAGATGCCGACGGCGACGCCGTTGCCGACGTTGAAATTGAATTAACCGATGTCGCCGTTACCGATCTTGACCAGAACGATTTTACCTATGCCGCGGGCGCGGGTTGATCCGGCGGCTATACAAATTCCGCTAAATCGCGCTATCTTGTCGTCCTGTTCGCAGCCCGTCGATTGACTGGGAAAGATCGGGGTAAATGAAAGAGCTTATCCGCCGCCTGTTTACAAGACCGGTGATCGCCGTTGAATTGATTGTCGCCTCGGTCTTTATCAGCATCCTGGCGCTGGCCAGTCCGCTATTCGTCATGCAGGTGTTGAACCGCTATGTTTCACATGGCGTCGACGCCACCCTGGCGACCCTGGTCAGTGGCGTGTTGATCGCCATAATTCTTGAATTCGCCCTGCGCCGGGCGCGTCTGCGGCTGGCCCGCGGAGTCAACGTGATGCCCGACGAGGCGGCCGCCCTAAACGCCTTTAATGTTCTAAGCCGGGCCAGGATGTCGGCCCTGGAAAAGGTACCGGCGGAAGCCCGCCGGGAAATTGTCAATGGCGTTTCCGCCCTGGAATCCGCATATAACGCCAACAATGTCGCCACCGTTCTCGATGTCCCCTTTTCCCTGGTTTTCATCTTCGTTCTGTATCTGATCAAACCGGTGATCGCCCTTATCGCCGTCAGTTTCCTGCTGGTGATTTTCCTGACCGGCGTGTTGTCCGGAATATCGCTGCGCAACAAGACCGCCGAGCTACAGCAGACTACGGCCCAGGGCAGTGCGCTGCTGGGTACGGTGGCCCGCGAGGGGGACACCGTCAGGGCCTTCAATGCCGGTAATTTCCTGCGTCAGGCCTGGCAAAACCAGATCCGCCACTCGCAGCGAAAGCGCCGGGATATGGCGTCGGCCATGGGCGCTATCCAGACTTTTACCCAAACCGCCAACGGCCTGATGGGGGTCGCCGTGATCGGCGTCGGCGCGACCCTGGTAGTGCTTGGCGAAATGAATTCCGGAGCCATGATCGGCTGCAACATTCTGGCCGCCCGCGCCATGCAGCCGATATCGAAATTTTCCCAGCTCGGTGTGGGATTCGCCAGGGCGCGCCAGGCGTTACAGGCCTTCCGGCAAATGGCGGCGGCGCCGCTGGAAGCCGATAGCGGGTCGGCGATGGCGGAATACAAGGGCGGACTGGAATTTCGCGATGCCGCCTTCGCGTTCGGCGGTGGCGTCTCGCCATTATTTGAATCCCTGTCGCTGAAGCTGGAGCCCGGAACCGTGCTGGTGGTGACCGGGTCCAATGGCGCCGGCAAAACGACCCTGGCCAGGCTGATCGCCGGATTATTGGAACCCACCCGTGGGCAAATTCTTGTCGATGGCCTGGACTTGCAGCAAATCGCCCCCGAATGGTGGCGCAAGCAAATTATTTATCTGCCACAGGAACCGTCCCTGTTGAACGCGACCATCGAGGAAAACCTGCGCATCAACAACCCGGACATGGAACCGGCGGCCCTGAACGAAATCGTCAAGGCCGCCGGTTTGCGGCGTTTTCTGGATGAAAGTCCAAACGGGTTCGAAACGCCGATTGTCGATAACGGCTGGCGACTGTCGGAAGGAATCCGCCGCCGCATCGCCCTGGCCCGGGCCCTGGCGACCGGCGGTATGCTGGCCATCATCGACGAGCCGACCGAGAGCCTCGACGCCGAGGGTTGCGCCGCGATCCATGCGGTATTGGGCCAACTGGTGCAACGGGGCTGTACGGTGATCGTCATGTCGCACGACCGGAACATCGTCAAGGGACGGCATGTGGTTCTTGACCTGGATGCGAAACCGGCCCCCACCGTAAAGCTGGTAACGCCGACCGAACAACGGGTCGTAAGGCCACCGGCGCAGACGGGAACCAGCCAGTGACCCCGGCGGC
>VAPL010359691.1_pt1 | contig 14979 bp, 20 predicted proteins | sample 3395061 | NCBI WGS metagenome assembly VAPL01 (sample SAMN08290444, study PRJNA428436) | hydrothermal vent metagenome | isolation source: Deep-sea hydrothermal vent chimney 2 | place: Pacific Ocean: Juan De Fuca Ridge | depth 2182 m m | reverse complement strand
GGCGTATGATCCGGACGGGGTTGTGGACGTTCCCGAGCTTGCCCCTATCGGTCCGCTCGTTATCAACAAAAAGGTTTTAGCCGCGTGTAGGAGGGCCAAAAAAGACAGCGCCTTCACGTGGGACCAAAACATAGGAACAGGGCAGCTTAGCCACATGGGGGATTGTATTGCATCTAGTAAATTTGAAATGATCGACTGGGGCTTCCCGGATTGGAAGGGCATCGTTTCAGCCACAAAATTTAAAAGCTGCGAGGCTACACACATCAGCGCAGAGAACATGCGCACAATTTTAGCTATTTCGCGGCTAACAGGGAAAGGGGAAGTTTCTATTTACTCGGGGGCCAATGCGTATCTTGTTAGGTTCTCAAATAAAAATATTTTTGTTGTATTGAGTTTACGGTATGAAGCGCCTGATTCAGATACGCCAGTTCCGGATTGGCTTTCAACGGAGGATTGATTATGTATCCTGAAGAATGTGAGTGTGGACATAAGATGAACCCCCCAACATTGGAGGAGTGCATCCTGGAAAAGTCATGGTGCAAACAATGCCATGGGGACTACTACTTCAACCAAGAAGACTATAAGAAGGGGCTGATTGACCTCATAGAGCGTTTAGTTGAGAGGGTGTATGACTTAGAGAACCCCTACAATACATCTTAACAAGGCATTGGGAGGACGCGGAAATGAAGGTATTTTTAGGCTCGTTTTTCGTAAGTTTGTTTATTTGGGCAGCGATCATTATGGCACTGTTCGTGGCAGGATAAGGAGGAAGTAATGAAAATAGTAATGGGGAGAGTAAGAAGAAGGATTTTGCGGGGCGTATCGGAAAAAGACCAAGAACTTATTCATAATATTGCGGAGCGCGCTGTAAAGTTTTCTCTGGATACTGGTGGGAACTATACAAGGCTGCACGCAGTTATGGATATAGCCAGTGCGCATTTGCGCGGACCATTACAGCTTTCGGAGCTGCTTATGGCGGATGACTTTCATTTTGCTCGTGAGATATCCGGAATATCAACACACATGGATATGTCGTTGTACCCGGGCAAATTTACTAATGGGTTCCGTCCCTATTACACTGCTAAATAAGGAGTTATCAAAATGAAAGTTTCCGTTTTACGCACAACGCTAATTAAACTTTTTGAAATCACCCGCACTGTCGCTATCGAAGGCCCGCCGGGGATTGGCAAGACCACCTTGGTCCAACAGGTTGCCGACGAACTGGGTGTGGAGTGTGTCGCGCTTCACGCGCCGACGATGCTGGTTGAGGATCTTGGCATCCTTGACATGATGGCTAAACCCGTTGACGACGCGCCAAAGACATTCGGGTACATCATGCCAGAATGGTTCCCGGCGGCGGGAGGGCCACACGACACAGGCAAGGGCGGCATTTTGCTTATTGACGACCGCAATCAGTGCGGGCCTGATATTCAGAAAGTTTTGGCAAACTTATGCGAGGCAAGAACCTTGCACGGGGTCAAAATGGCCAACAAGTGGATGGTCATAGCTACTGGCAACAGACAGGCCGACCGTGCCGGGTCGGGTAGAGTGCTCTCTCACCTCCGAGACCGAGAGACTGTGCTCAATCTTGAGCCAAACCTGGACGACTGGTGCACGTATGCGTTGCAAAATGGTGTCCGTAGCGAAGTGGTAGCATTCGTGCGGTATCGCCCGAATGCGCTGCATGACTTCGATCCTGCGAGGGATATCAATTCTTCCCCCAGAAGTCTGGTCAAAGGAGTGTCCGAGGTCCTTGGGCTGGTGCCGGAGGAAGCAGAGCTTGAGTGCATCGCTGGCGCAATTGGCGAAGGCAACGCGGCAGAGTTCTTAGGGTTCATGCGGATATACCGCGACCTGGACACACCCGCAGAAATCTTCGCCAAACCCGACACAGCGCGAGTGCCTAAAGACCCCGCAACACTGTATGCCTTGGCCGGGGCGCTGGCCTACGCTGTGACGAAGGACACGGCCAAGGCATATTGCACGTTTATCACCCGCATGCCCCCGGAGTTCAACGTGTTGTCGATCAGTATGGCACTTAAAAAGAACGCTGAGCTTGCGTCTATCAAGGCGGTTACAAACCATATTGCGTCCACACATCACATTTTGTTTTAGGAGTACAAATTATGACATATGAAAAATGTTTAGCTGCCGTGCGGCAGAAAGGGCGTTCTCTTGAGCGGGTGCCAGGCGAATTTACCAACGGGGCTATGTGCCTTGCTGCGGTGCAGATAGATGGGCGGGAGCTAAGGTATGTGCCCGACGGACTAAGGACCGAGGCTCTGTGTCTCGCAGCCGTGCAGAGAGACGGTGGGGCACTTAGGTTCATCCCCGAGGGTGTCATTAATGAGGCCCTTTGCCTAGCTGCCGTACAGGAGGACGGGCGGGCGCTTAAGTACGTGCCCGACGAACTCGTTAAGGCGGCTATTTGTCTTTCCGCCGTGCGGCAGAGGGGATGGGTGCTCAAGTATGTGCCCAAGGAACTTATTAATGGGGACCTTTGCCTTACTGCGGTGCAAAGGGATGGGTGGGCGCTTAAGTACGTGCCTGATGAACTCGTTAATGCGGCTATTTGTCTCGTAGCAGTGCAGCAAACCGGGCGGGCACTCCAACATGCACCCAAGAGGCTCATTACCGAGGCTTTGTGCCATTCCGCTGTGTGGGGAAACTGGCAGGCACTTAAATATGTGCCAGAGGAACTCATTACTGAATCATTATGCCGTTCTGCCGTGCGGAAAAACTGGCAGGCGCTTTGGTATGTCCCCAAGGCGCGCATTAATGAAGCCCTTTGCTTCATGGCAACACAGCAAAATGGGTGGGCACTTCAGTACGTGCCCGAGGAACTCAGAATCGAGGCCATTTGTCTAGCCGCCGTGCAGGAGAATGGGTGGGCACTTGTGCACGTACCTGAGGCGCGCATTACTGCGGCCCTTTGCCTCGCAGCCGTGCAGCGGGAGGGGACCGCACTTCAGTTCACGCCTAAGAGGTTTGCCACCAGGGCTGTTTGTCTTGCGGCGGTACAGCAAAACGGGCGGGCGCTTTCGTATGTACCTGAGGCGCGCATTACTGCGGCCCTTTGCCTAGTTGCCGCGCGGCGGGAGGGGCGCGCACTTAAGTTCGTACCTAAGAGGTTCGTTACCGGAGCCCTTTGTCTTGCTGCCGTGCAGCAAAACCCGTACGCCCTCGAATACACGCCCAAGGAACTAATCGACGAGGTGCGAGGCCTCGCGGGCAAGGAGGGTGTAGAGTGAATTACGAGGAACATTTAGCGGCTATTAAGCTGAACGGGTACGCCCTTAAGCACGTGCCCAAGCGGTTTGTTACTGAGGCCCTGTGCCTCGCAGCCGTGCAGCAGGATGGGCGGGTACTCCAGTACGTGCCCGAGGGCCTCATTACCGAGGCCCTGTGCCTCGCCGCCGTGCAGGAGAATGGGTGGGCACTTGTGCACGTGCCCAAGGCGCTCGTTACTGAGGCCCTTTGCCTCGCAGCCGTGCAGCAGAATGGGCGGGCACTCCAGGACGTGCCCAGGGGGGTCATCGACGAGGCCATTTGTCTCGCCGCCGTGCAGCGGGAGGGGACCGCACTTCAGTTCACGCCTAAGAGGTTTGTTACTGAGGCCCTGTGCCTAGTTGCCGTGCGGCAGGATAGGTGCGCGCTCCAGTGCGTGCCTACACAGTACGCGGAAATGTGCAGGGCGTATTTAAAACTTATAGGAGAACAATAATGAGAAGTAAAAAAGAACTTCTGGATGCGCTTGCATCGGCGCGGGCTAATCTCGTGCTAGAACATCCGTTCATCGGCCTTGTTGCTCTTAGCCTTCCAATGTCTTTGGATGATACGTTGGACCCGCCCACGGCGGCTACGGATGGCAAAGAAGTACGCTTTTGCCCTGCGTTCATCGCCCCGCTAACCAAGGGCGAGTTGATGTTCCTCGTGGCGCACGAATGCTTTCACCCAATGCTCGAACACACACACCGCAGAGCCGAGCGGGACGGTGAAAAATGGAACATCGCAGGGGACATCGTGATCAATGAACTGCTCACGCAGGAGGGCATTGGCACTATGCCAGAAGGCGGCATTCGCAATAGCGCTTTGTATGCTCAGGGCAACGGCACGACGGAAGGCGTCTATAATATATTGCCAAAGGGAGGGCGCAGAGGCTGGCAGGATTGCAAAGAAGGTGATTCTTCAGATGAGGCGGCGGCACGCGAGTGGAAGCTCAAAGTCGCGCAAGCGGCACAGGGCGCACGAATGATGGGCAAACTGTCTAAGGGCATGGACCGCTTTGTAAACGGACTGTTGTCCCCCAAGGTGCGCTGGCAAGAGGAACTTAGAACGTACCTCGAAAACTCATTTGCGAGCGAACGAACATGGGCCAGGGCTAACCGGCGGTTTGCGCCCTATGGCATGTACCTCCCATCGCACGGCACCCTCCCCTCCATGAGCGCCATGGTTGTGGCTATTGATTGTTCTGGGTCTGTAAGTGACGGCGAGTTGGCACAATTTGCAGCGGAGATAGCTGCAATAAAGCAAGACCTTAGCCCTAGTACAGTACACGTACTGTACTTCGACACCGAGGTATGTCACAGCGCATCCTTCGGGCAGGACGAACCACTTGTTATCGAGCTTAAAGGCGGAGGTGGCACGGCGTTCTCGCCCATTTTCAGTTACATCGAAGAGCACGACATACAACCAAGCGTGGTTGTGGTCTTGACGGATTTGTGCTGCTCCGACTTTGGGCCGGAGCCGGAGTACCCGGTGCTGTGGGCCTGCGTGGCCGGAGGAAAAACAGGCGATGTGCCGTTTGGGCGCGTGGTTGAGGTGTGCGAATGACAACTTACAAGGAACATTTAGCGGCTATTAAGCTGAATGGGTGGGCGCTCAAGTACGTGCCCGAGGGCCTCATTACCGAGGCCCTGTGCCTCGCCGCCGTGCAGGAGAATGGGTGGGCGCTCAAGTACGTGCCCAAGGCGCTCGTTACTGAGGCCCTGTGCCTCATAGCCGTGCAGCAGAATGGGCGGGCACTCCAGGACGTGCCCAGGGGGGTCATCGACGAGGCCATTTGTCTCGCCGCCGTGCAGGAGAATGGGTGGGTACTCCAGTACGTGCCCAAGCGGTTTGTTACTGAGGCCCTGTGCCTCGCAGCCGTGCAGAAGGCCGGGCACGCTCTCCAGGACGTGCCCAGGGAGGCCATCGACGAGGCCATTTGTCTCGCAGCCGTGCAGGAGAATGGGCAGGCACTTGAGTACGTGCCCAAGAAACTCATTAACAAGGCCCTGTGCCTCACAGCCGTACGGCAGGATTGGCAGGCTCTCAGGTATGTGCCTAAAGAGCTAATTACCGAAGTCCTTTGTCTAGCCGCCGTGCAGCAGGATGAGCGGGCGTTTTGGTGCGTGCCCCCACAGCATGTAAGGGTGTGCAAAACGTACCTCAAGCTCATAGGGGGGCTGCCATGACCTACGAGGAACATTTAGCGGCTATTAAGCTGAACGGGTACGCCCTTAAGCACGTGCCTAAGGAATTTGTTACTGAGGCCCTGTGTCTCGCAGCCGTGCAGCAGGATGGGCGGGTACTCCAGTATGTACCCAAGCGGTTTGTTACTGCGCCCCTTTGCCTCGCAGCCGTGCGGCAGAACGGGTTTATCCTTACGCGTGTGCCCAGGAAGTTTATTACCGAGGCTCTATGCCTTGCCGCTGTACGGCGGAACGCGTGTGTCTTTACGCGTGTACCAAAGAGACTCATTACTGAGTCCTTTTGCCTGGCTGCTGTGCGACAGAACTGGCGCACCATTGAGTACATACCTATGCGGTACGTGAAAGTGTGTATAACATTCCTCAAGCTCATAGGAGTCGCGCGGTGAAAAAACAAACCGAAAAAGTAGCCCACTTGAGGCGCGCGCTTGAAGTATATTTTGCCCTTGGAGGGCAGTACGGAGAGGGCGACAGATTGTTGCCCGCACAGGCCCGTCCTGAGTTGCTACGGTGCATAGCTTCCGGGCGCATAACGCCAGCCCTGATAAAATACATAATTTCCCGTGACCGCATGTCCCCAGCGCCCAATACAAGAGATATGGTGGGCGTATTTTTTAGGTGGCTGTTATGACTTATGAAGAGCATCTAGCAGCCGTGCAGCAGAACGGGTACGCCCTTAAGCACGTGCCTAAGAGGTTCGTTACCGAGGCCCTATGTCTCGCAGCCGTGCAGCAGGCCGGGTGGGCACTCCAGGACGTGCCTAAGAAATTCGTGACTGAGGCCCTGTGCCTCGCCGCCGTGCAGGAGAATGGGTGGGCACTCCAGGACGCGCCTAAGAAATTCGTGACTGAGGCCCTGTGTCTCGCAGCCGTGCAGAGAGACGGGCACGTACTCAAGTACGCGCCTAAGAAATTCGTGACTGAGGCCCTGTGTCTCGCAGCCGTGCAGCGTAGTAGGTGGGCGCTCAAGTTCGTACCTAAGCAGTACGCGGGGGTGTGCAAAACGTACCTCAAGCTCATAGGGGAACTGCCATGACCTACGAGGAACATTTAGCGGCTATTAAGCTGAATGGGTGGGCGCTCAAGCGCGTGCCCGAGGGCCTCATTACCGAGGCCCTGTGCCTCGCCGCCGTGCAGCATGAGGGGCGGGCATTACAGATTGTACCCAAGCGGTTTGTTACTGCGCCTCTTTGCCTCGCAGCCGTACGGCAGAACGGGCTTATCCTTACGCGTGTGCCCAGGAAGTTTGTTGCCGAGGCTCTATGCCTTGTCGCTGTACGGCGGAACGCGTGGGCGCTCAAGTTCGTACCTGGGCAGTATGCTGAAGTGTGCGAGGTGTACCTTAAGCTCGTGGGGGGAACGCCTGAAACATATCTTCACTCAACGGGGACAAAGTGATGGGTAGCCCACACGCGGACATGAGGAAGTTGCTTCGTACGGCTAAACAGCGCGGATGGGCGGTTGAGTCCGCCAGCAGTGGACACTACCGCCTCACATGGAAAACTGGGGCCGTAATAACGGCCAGCAAATCACCGAGTTGTTGGAGAGCGCGGAAGAATTTGTTGGCCGACATGCGAAGGATAGAGGGAGTAAAATGACTTATGAAGAGCATTTAGCAGCCGTTAAGTTGGATGGGTATGCACTTCGGCACGTGCCAAAGGCACTTATCGACGAGGCCCTTTGCCTCGCAGCCGTGCGGGAGGACGGATACATGCTTTGGTTCGTGCCCAAGAGGTTCATTGTCGAGACCCTGTGCCTCGCAGCCGTGCAGCGTACCGGGGACATCCTTGAGTTCGTGCCCAAGGAATTTGTTACCGAATCCTTGTGTCTCGCGGCCACGCAGCATGATTGGCATGCGCTTAAGCATGTACCCAAAGTGCTTATTAATGCCGCTATGTGCATAGCCGCCATACGGCTTGATGGGAACGCGCTTGAGCACGTGCCCACGCGGCACATGAAGGTGTGCAAAGCATATCTAAAACTTATAGGAGCTGGACAATGACAGTCATCGTATGGGACGGCCAAACGCTTGCAACAGACCGCGCCGCCAGCGTGGGTAATGCGCAATGGAAGACCGCCAAGGCATGGCACCATGTAGATGAGCGAGGGCCGTGCATTATTTCAGGCGTAGGCACACTTTCCGCTGTACTTTACATGCGCGAATGGTATAAGCTTGGCGCTATTCCAAAAGACTTCCCAGAAATGCAGGGCGAAAAACATTGGGCGCACCTTCTGGTGGTTACGTCTGAGGGGCTTATGAGGTACGAACAAGCGCCATATGCAATCGCCCATGGGCGCACACAGTGCGCGTTTGGCGAGGGGCGGGACTTCGCCCTAGGGGCTATGGCCATGGGTGCGGACGCGGCGCGCGCGGTTATGATCGCAGAAAATTTTTCGCCCTACTGTGGGCATGGAGTAGACACATATGTCGTTTGACATCGTCACAATAGACCTGGAGACGTACTATACAAGGGAGTACAGTCTGTCGCGGATCACGACCGAGGAATATGTCCGCTCCCCCCTCTTTGAGGCCATTGGCGTCTCGGTAAAGATGAACGGTGCCCTCGCCGACTGGTACAGCGGCCCTGATATCAAGGGCTTTTTACGCAGCTTAGATTATTCAAAGTGTGCCATCTTATGCCATAACACGGCTTTCGATGGCGCAATTTTGTCTTGGCGCTACGGCATTAAGCCCCGCCTTTGGCTGGATACAATGTCCATGGCCGCGCCTTTGCACAAACTTACCGTAGGCTGTTCTCTGGCTGCGCTGTCACGCCACTACGGCCTGGGGGAAAAGGGCACTGAGGTCATAGCCGCCATGGGCAAGCGCCGGGCGGACTTTATGTCGCGAGAATTGGCGCAGTACGGGCGGTACTGCTGTAACGATTCTGATCTCACGTACAAATTATTTAAAAAGCTTGTACAGAGGACCCCTCCAGAAGAGTTGCGTCTCATCGACCAAATCCTGCGGATGTACACAGAGCCGCGCATTATGCTGGATAAAAAAGCCCTTAAGGCCCACCTTAGCAACGTCCTTCGCAGTAAGCAGGCTCTTCTGGACGCACTCGGCGGGGACACCCTAAAGGTGCGAAAGTTACTTGCATCAAATTTAAAATTTGCGGAACTATTGCGCCGTGCCGGGGCCGAACCACCAACGAAAATAAGCCCCGCGACAGGCAAGGAAACCTACGCGTTTGCGAAGACTGACGAGGGGTTTAAGGCTCTTGGCAGCCACCCCAGCGTAATTGTGCAGTCCCTTGTTGCCGCACGCATGGGGATCAAATCCACCATCGAAGAGACGCGCACTCAACGGCTTATTGATGTGGCCGGGCGCGGGGCGCTGCCCATCATGCTGATACACTACGGTGCTCACACTGGCCGCTTCAGTGGTGGGGACAAATTAAACCTTCAAAACTTGCCCTCAAGAGAAGGTAACGCCATCCGCAAGGCGCTGTGCGCCCCGAAGGGCCACAAACTTATTGCGTGCGATTCCGCGCAGATCGAGGCTCGCGTCTTGGCGTTGGTTGCCGGGCAGACGGACCTTGTTGATTCATTCCGCGCTGGGAGGGACGTCTACAGTGAGTTTGCGTCTGAGTTGTATGGTTATCCTGTTAGTAAGGCCACGAAAAAAGAGCGCGACGTGGGTAAGTTTACCATTTTAGGGTGTGGGTATGGCATGGGGGCGGAGACGTATCGTGTACGGCTGTTGGCAGCCGCTGGAATCGCCATGGCCATAGAAGAATCTGGAGAAACTGTTGGTACATACCGGCGGCGGTACCACCGGATCCCGCGCTTATGGCGGGAATGTGGTGCGGCGCTCAAAGTTATGGTCGCAGGAGGCAGTGGGGTAATCGCCGGTAGGTTCCGGTTCTCAGCAGAGGGCATTGAGTTGCCCAATGGATGTATGCTTCGCTACCCAGATTTGCAGCTCATAGATGGCGAGTTTATGTACCGCAGTACACCGCGTAGTAAAGGGCCAACCCGCAAACTATACGGTGCCAAGGTTGTTGAGAACCTCATCCAGGCCCTTGCGCGCATCGTAATTACAGATCAAATGCTCGCGGCTGGGGGGCACATGCCTATTATTTTGCAGGTGCATGACGAGATCATAACCATGGCCCCAGATGCGCAGGTGGCGGCCACCACCAAAAAACTTGAGCAGATTATGAGTATCCCACCAAAATGGATGCCGGAACTTCCCATCGCATGTGAGTCCAACTCTGGGCTAAACTACGGAGATTGTAAATGACCAAACTGTCGCACTCCTACTCATCATTGAAGATGTTCTATAATTGCCCTTTGCGGTATTACCGTCAGCGCATTATCAAAGACATCAAAGATGTCATGGGGGAAGCCAGCCTGTACGGCGTGCGTGTGCACGAACATCTTGAGCGCCGCATTAAGCATAATACACCCCTCCCACCTGACTGCGCTTCCTACGAGCCGTTGTGCGCCGCGTTCGAGTCGCAGGTGGACGGTGGGGAACTTATCGCGGAGAAAGAAGCGACACTTAATAAGGGCCTAAAGCCGACAGGATGGTGGGACGACGACGCGTGGTTGCGCTCGAAGCTTGATATACTTGTCCTAAATGGAGAAAATGCTCTGATCGCAGACTGGAAGACCGGTAAGCGGCGTGTTGACTTTGACCAGTTTGAAATGTTTGCCTTGCAGGTGTTTGCGCATTACCCGCAGATCGAGGCGGTCAAGACCATGTTCATTTGGCTCAAGCCCATGAAGAAGGACTCTCGCGTGTACGTGCGCGCGCAGGTGGGGGCGCTGTGGCGGGATCTTATGGTGCGCATTCGCCGGGTGGAGAAGGCCCTCGAAACAAATAATTGGCCCGCGAAACCTAGTGGCCTTTGCCCGTGGTGCCCGGCGTTCGAAGAATGCCCGCACAAATAACTTGACACACACGTAAAGTAAGGATACATTATGAGCACTCCAGAGGGGCGCGTTAAGGCCACTTTAGATAAGAGGCTAAAGGCCCGCGAGCCAAAGGGACTGTGGTACTTCAGCCCGCAAGCCGGAATGTATGGCAAGGCGGGCGTGCCAGACAAGATCATTTGCGCAGGGGGGCATTTCGTGGCTATTGAATGTAAGGCCGACGCCACTAAAAAACCGACCCTCCTGCAAAATACATGTGCGAAGAAAATACGTGCTGCAGGTGGAACTGTGTTTGTCGTATGTGACAAAAAGACTATGGACGAGGCACTGGACTATATAGATAGGTGGTTGTGAGCTATGCTCGTTATCGAAAAAGCAAAAACACTGGCGCTGAAGCTGGACAACCCTGCCCGTGTTCTTGCGTGCGTGCCAACAGCCAAGAGCTTCGCCAAGGGGTGCACCAACGTGGTGACAATCCCCCACCGGCAAGACGAGACGCAGGTGCTGCGTAACCTTGGCATCAAAGCCCCCGCGCCTATTTTGCACTACTACGATTGGCCAGGACAGCATACACCGTACCTGCACCAGCGCATGACGGCGGCGTTCCTGACGATGAACACCAAGGCGTTTGTTCTCAACGACATCGGCACCGGCAAAACGCTAAGTGCGCTGTGGGCGGCGGACTACCTTATGGGTATAGGCGCGGTCAAAAAGGTTCTTGTCCTGTCCCCACTTTCTACTCTTGAGCGTGTGTGGGGGGATGGAATTTTTATGAATTTCCTGCACCGCCGTCATGTTGTGCTTTATGGGGCCGCCAACAAACGCAAGAAGTTACTGCGCCAAGAGGCAGACTTTTACGTCATTAATCACGACGGCTTCTCGATTATTAGCGACGACGTACAGAACATGTTCGACCTCATAATTGTTGATGAGGCGGCGGTGTACCGCAATTCTTCAGCGGCGCGGTTCAAGCGGCTCAGTAAATGGGTGCGCAAACAAAAAGACGTGCGGCTTTGGCTAATGACTGGCACCCCTACGCCTAATTCTCCTGTTGACGCTTGGGCGCTGTCGAAGTTGGCTGACAGCCCGTGGTGCCCTACATCAATGGGGCACTTCCGTGCCCAGGTCATGACGAAAGTTTCCCAAGGCACATGGGTGCCCAAGCGCGGGTGTGCTGAACTTGTGTCGAATATTATGCGCCCGGCAGTTAGGTACTCGCGCGCGGAGTGCCTTGACCTTCCTCCGACATTGCCCCCACAGGTCAGGCAAGTTCCGCTCACCAAGGAGCAGAAACTATACTACGATAAAATGGTCAAGGCGCTGCAAGTCGAGTACGCATCCGGCACGATCACCGCCGCTAACGAAATGGCGAAGACGATTAAACTTGTGCAGATCGCTTGCGGGGTTGTGTACAACGACGTTGGTGAGCCGTGTATACTTGACGCATCCCCGCGCCTTAAAGCGCTCAAAGAAATAATCGACGAGGCCGGAGAGAAGGTGATTATTTTTGCTCCTTTTACGTCTGTGCTGCTTGCCCTGCACGAAGAGCTTTCGAAAACAATGGATGTTGGGCTGGTATATGGTGCAGTTAGCGCCAAGGAGCGCAACGCTATTTTCCATACGTTCCAGAACACAGCCGAAATGCCCATCTTGCTAGCTAACCCTCGCACAATGGCCCACGGGTTGACGCTTACAGCGGCATCGACAAATGTATGGTACGGGCCGACGACGTCCAACGAAACCTATGAGCAGGCCAATGGGCGTATTGAGCGCATCGGAAAGAAGTTTACGACAAACGTGGTGCAGATCATATCGACCCCGCTTGAGCGGGCAATGTACAAGCGGCTTGAGGGCAAGCAAAAACTTCAGGGTTTACTGCTTGATATAATTAGCGATAACGCGGAATAGGAGTATACTATGGCAGACCTTACAGTTGAACAGGCGATTAGGGCGTACATCTCCCTTCGCGAACAGATCAAGGCCGTCAATACAGCGGCCAAAGATAAGACTGCCCCAATGACGGCTAATCTCAATAAGATTGAGGGGTGGATCCACCAAGAGGCAAACCGCTTGGGCGTGACCTCATTCAAAACCCCTGCTGGTACGGCGTTTGTCAAAAGCGTAACGACGGCGTCGGTGGCCGATTGGGGAGTTTTACTAAAACATATTTTAGACAATAAGGCTTACGGGCTGTTCACACAGGCGGTCAACAAAACCGTTGTCGCGGACACGCTCGAAGAAACCGGCAACCTCCCGCCGGGCGTGAACTACGGCAAGCGCATAGGGATTAATTTCCGTAAACCTGAAAAAAAGGTGTAGACAAATGGCAAAAGAACTCGTTCCCGCGTCTCTAGACATCCCCGCGTACGTCCTCGCACGCATGAAGGGCGCTCCGACGTCCATTGGCGCAGCGGTCGGCGGCGGTATCGCCGAAGGCATTGGGTACTCCCGCATTTCGATCAAAGCCTCAAAATTTCGCACCATCGACGAGGATGGCACCGAAGTCGTCCTCAACGCACTCGTTCTGCCATCGGTTATTATCGGTGCAAACCCCGGCGTGTCGAAGAAATACTACGCGGAGGCCTGGGACAGCGACTCGGAACCGGAGGCACCGACATGCCAATCCTTGTCCGGCATTACGCCTGACGCCGACGTTACGTTGCCGCAAAGCGATAGGTGTGCAACATGCCCGCAGAACGCTTGGGGCTCGCGGGTCACCAAGAAGGGGAAGCAGGCCAAGGAATGTTCTGACCAGAAACGTTTGGCTGTTGTTGCTGCTGATAACCCTACGGGGCCGGTGTACCTGTTGAGCGTTCCCGCAACATCGCTTAAGAACGTAAAGGCATACTGGAAAACATTGGCCTCGCGCGGACTGTCTCTTGAACTTGTGCGCACCGATGTGACGTTCGACCCAGACGCCAGCTATCCAAAGCTTGTGTTCGCGTTCGGCGGCTTCCTCGATGAAGAGGCCATGGCGGCGGTGGACACACGTTTGAGTGATCCCATTGTCGCGAAGATCACGGGCGAAGATGCTCCGCACGTCGCCCCTGCGCTTGCTGTGGAAGAGCCAGCGGAATCGCCAGCGGAATCGCCAGCGGAAGAACCTGCAACCAAGGCGAGCGGTTTCGGCGGGGCGGCGAAAACCAAACCAAAAGCCAAGGCGAAGGCAAAAACGAAGCCGAAAGAAAGTGGGTTCGGCGCTGCTGCGGAAGAAGAAGTGAAGCCCGCCCCTATGGAAGAGCCAGAGCAAGCTCAAGCGATTGATGCAAGCACAGACGACCTTGCAAGCGATATCGCTGATCTTGTGGCCGGGATGGCGGACGATGCCTAAAAAATCGCTTGACTTTAGGCGGGTGGACGAGTTCCGCAAAGCCATGATGTTGTCCATGACAAATATGGCGGAGCTTTTGGGCGTATCCCGCCTCACTTACACAGGCTGGTGCAAGGGCAAGCCCATACGCAGGGCAAACGAGGCTCGGGCGGTTATTGCTGTCCGGGACTTGTTGGCCGTTATGACGGATCATAATTGGCCTTCTCCTGCGGCGGTCGTTATGACCTCTAAGGAGCGGTTCGTAGCCCTCAAGGCGCTGCTGCCAAAGCAGGAACTTGAGCACAAAGACAATTAGGGCTAAGGTGGTGCAGGAGCGGCAGTTGTCGTTCCTGCAATCCACGCACACAGGGGGACGTAATGACAGGGGAAGAGGTACGTTACTCCCGTGGGCGCAATAAGTACGATAACCACCCGCAACAAAAAGAATGCGCTAATTTTGACGCGTTTGAGCAGGCCGTTCTGGCCGATAGCGCACTTAAAAAAGGTTTGGCGTATATATGTGCACCGCTTAAAGAAGGCCTCCACTACCAATCCCCAAGCAAGTACACAGGAATAAAGCATTGGCGGCTGCGCAACCACGTTACGCCAAAAAGGTTTTTGTCTTTTGACATAGACTATTTCCTTAGCGCTGATGTTTTCGCGCGGTTTGTCTCCCTCATGGGCAGCTTCCGGGGGTTTGGCTACACAACCGCGAGCCACACTGCGGCCAAGCCCCGCGCACGGTTCATCCTTGCCCTCGATAGAGAGGCGACGCGCGCTGAGTGCATCGCTATAAGCTCCGCCATAGAAAGATTTGCCTGTAAAAAATTTCCTTCTGGGGCGCTTGCGTTTGATGCCACCGTATACCGTGGGGAACAGCCGGTGTACACATCGCTTATGTTCCCACATGAAGTGTTTCATTTCGGCGGCAAGCCGATCCATGCCCCCCCTGCGCCGGCTACAGCGAAGCAATCTGTTGCCACAGCCCCGCAAGTGCAGCCTACGGGGCCGGGGCTACTGGGCAAATTTGGTGCGATGCAAGGCGCGCAGAACGACACCGTTGGTGCGGTCGTCGCCAGGAAATGCGCACAGGTAAAATGGGCGGTAGAGAACCAGAACGAAGTTGATGAGCCTTTTTGGTACGGCCTCATGGGCGTGGCGGCGTTTTGCATAGACCCCGAAGCAACTGCGGAAGCATGGAGCAATGGATACGCTGGGTACGATCGTACAGAGACAGCGCGCAAATTAGCGCAGTGGAAGAGCAACACGACCGGCCCAACGACTTGCGCGCACTTTAGAGACGCACGTCCGAAGG
>VAPL010980529.1_pt1 | contig 14982 bp, 13 predicted proteins | sample 3395061 | NCBI WGS metagenome assembly VAPL01 (sample SAMN08290444, study PRJNA428436) | hydrothermal vent metagenome | isolation source: Deep-sea hydrothermal vent chimney 2 | place: Pacific Ocean: Juan De Fuca Ridge | depth 2182 m m | reverse complement strand
TATACATTCTATCGCCAAGGCAGCAGAAGCAGCTGACCGTCATGTGGTGGCGGTGGGGCGTTCCATGCACCGTGTTGTGGCGGCCGCTAAAGCGTGCGGGTATTTGCGTGATATTGCTCCCTTTATCGCTGAGGAACATTGCGGCAGTTTGCCACGCGATAAAACGCTTATTCTGTGTACCGGCTCTCAGGGTGAAGCGCGTGCAGCTCTGGGCCGGATTGCAACCGACCAACATCCCAATGTCACCCTCAACAAGGGGGATCTGGTGGTGTTTTCATCGCGAACCATTCCGGGCAATGAAAAATCCATTGGCCATGTGCATAATGATCTTGCCGCTCTGGGGTGCGATATCATTGTTGATGGCGATCAACTTGTCCATGTCACCGGCCATCCGCGGCGCGATGAACTGAAACAACTCTATGATCTGGTGAGGCCGGAAATCTTAATTCCCATGCATGGGGAAATGCGCCATCTGGTTGAACATGTGAGGTTTGCCCGGCAATGTGACATTAAACAATCCAGCGTTGTGCTCAATGGCGAAATGGCGCAACTGGCACCCGGCGAGCTGAGAATAATAGATGAAGTGCCCAACGGGCGCATGCATATTGATGGGCTTTTGATGGTGCCGGGGTTTGATGGCCCGTCGCACCAGCGCAAACGCCTGGGCTATGCCGGGATCGTGACGGTGTCTCTTGTGGTTGATAAAGCGGGCGATATTATCGCTGATCCTGCCATCATTGCCCATGGGCTACCTATATTTGATGATCATGATGTCTTGATGACCGATATAATCAGCGATGGCGTAAACTCTGGCTGGGATAGATTGTCGCGGCGTGAGAAACGGGATGACGCAGCCCTTGGAGAAGGTGTAAGAAGGCAGATACGCCGTAGCGTTTCGCAAGCCTGGGGCAAAAAGCCCATTTGCTACGTCACCGTGTCGAGACTTTAAAACATAAGCTGGAGGAGTGTTTTTGTGATTGGTCGATTAAACCATGTGGCCATTGCCGTTCCCGACATAGCCGCAGCCAGCGCTATTTATCGCGATACTCTGGGGGCCACGCTTTCGGCAACGCAAGAACAGCCCGATCACGGCGTTACCACGGTTTTTATTGAATTGCCCAATACCAAGATTGAACTGCTTGAACCTTTAGGTGACGACTCACCCCTTATCGGGTTTTTGCAGAAAAATAGCAGTGGTGGCATTCACCATGTCTGTTATGAGGTTGAGGATATTGTTGCGGCACGTGATCATCTGGTGGCAACCGGTGCGCGCGTGCTCGGTGACGGTAATCCAAAAATCGGCGCTCATGGCAAGCCGGTGCTGTTTCTGCATCCCAAAGATTTTTGCGGTACTCTGGTTGAGCTGGAGCAGCGTTAAACCAATGTCCGATCCCAAACTTGCGAATTCGCGTCAGGAAACAACATGAACATAGTCGGAAGCGTTGCCATTTATTTTGTCTGCTGGTGGGTAACGCTGCTGATGGTGCTGCCAATCGGGGTTCGTACTCAAGGTGAAGAAGGTGAGATTATCCCCGGCACTGTTGCCAGTGCGCCGGTTATACCAAGAATGGGACGGAAACTCCTTTTAACCACCGTTCTGGCCTTTATTCCGTGGAGTCTGGGCTTTGCAATACTGGAACTTGATGTTCTAAGCTTTGCGGATTTTCCGTATGTGCCTGAATTTTCAAATGATTAGAATGCAACACAATCCAGGCAAAAAAAACAAGGCGACTGTTTAGGTACGCCTTGTCATTAAGTTAAGAAAATCATCAGTTCACGGGTTGCACATACTTGCAATCAGCACGGCTTTCAAAGCTATATCGTCATAATGCTTTGCGCCAAATGACTTTCCCTCCCTAGACTTGGGCCGCTCAGCCGTATTCCTCTTGAATTCACGGAAAACACTAAACTGTTTCGTACCTTCTTTTTATTTGGGCGTATCATACGAAAGTCGAATGAAAATGTCACGGATTAATTAAGGTGTTATAATAGTTGCATAAATACGAATGTGTATATGGGTCGTATCGTGTCGGGTTGAGGGGGCATTAACGTCTGCGGAGTAGGGTGTTGAAATGACATATGGTTTTTACAAGTGTTGTTTCGCGGCAATGATGTCGGGTTTTATGGTGTCGGGTTTTGCCGGAGCGGCAAATGCTGAAAGCGGTTTTCACGCCCGATCACGAGACCTGCCTGCAACAAGCAATTCCGGCGCTCGTGACTGTTCTGACTTAACAGGAAACAAACAACCCTCCGGTGCCGGTTATATACGGGATCGAGCCATTGCACCTGCGGACGTCGAACCGGTTGACCCGGAGAGTTTTCCGATTGTCAGATTTGATCTTGGATTGGGTAATCTGCGAAAAAACCAATATATCTCACCGGGGTTGAAAAACAGCCGGGTGCGGGCAAGGGGGCTGAGCGTGGGGGAGGTGAGCGTCGATACATTCACCGGTGAAGTGGCATTGGATGGCCGGTCGTTAACGCGATCCAAAAACCGCGCCGGTTGTTAGGCAAATTCCTCATCAATTTAAAATCATGTCAGATGTCATTGGACTTGTTAACGCTGCATATATAGGGTCTCTCTCGGTCTTTGATTCCTGAAAACAGTTGCGAGTTATAACGCTCATGCGCTTATCAAAATACTTCCTGCCGACGATTAAAGAAAACCCAAAAGAAGCCGAGATTGTCTCGCATCGCCTGATGCTGCGTGCCGGTATGATCCGCCAGGCCAGTGCGGGTATATACACCTGGCTGCCGCTGGGGTTTAAGGTGCTCAAAAAAATCGAGAATATTGTTCGTGATGAGCAAGAACGTGCCGGTGCCATTGAAGTTTTGATGCCGACCATACAATCAGCGGACCTGTGGAAGCAGAGCGGGCGCTACGAGGATTATGGCAAGGAGATGCTGCGCATTACCGATCGCCATGATCGTGAAATGCTTTATGGGCCGACCAACGAAGAACTTATCACCGATACTTTTAAAAGCGGCGTCAAATCCTATCGTGACCTGCCGTGCAATCTGTTTCATATCCAGTGGAAATTCCGCGATGAAGTGCGCCCGCGCTTTGGTATTATGCGTGGCCGCGAATTTTTGATGAAAGATGCTTATTCCTTCGACCTGACGGTGGAGGAGGGGCGCAAATCCTACAATAAAATGTTTGTGTCTTACCTGCGTACGTTTGACCGGCTTGGCCTCAAGGCGATCCCCATGGCGGCCGATACCGGACCGATTGGCGGCGACATGAGCCATGAATTTATTATTCTGGCCGAAACAGGTGAAAGCGAAGTCTATTGCCATCGTGATCTAATTGAGTTTGACGTGCCGGGTGCAGATCTTGATTATGATAGTGATCTTGAGCCGATCATCGCTAAATGGACTGCACCTTATGCCGCCACCGATGAAGAACACGATGCGGAACGCTTTGCCGCCGAAGTAGATGAAAAGGACCGTTTGCAGGCGCGTGGCATCGAAGTTGGTCACATCTTCTTTTTCGGTTCGAAATATTCCAAACCTCTCAATCTTAGCGTTCAGGATGCAACCGGCCAGCAGGTGGCGATTGAAAGCGGCTCATACGGTGTTGGCGTCTCGCGGCTTGTGGGTGCCATAATTGAAGCCAGCCACGATGACAATGGTATCATCTGGCCCAAGTCAGTCTCACCGTTTGATGTCGGCCTGATAAATCTCAAAGCCGGTGATGATGCAACGGACGCTGCGTGTGAAGATCTTTATGACAGGCTGACCAAAGATAATATCGATGTTCTTTATGATGACACCAATGATCGCGCCGGTGCCAAGTTTTCGAACATGGACCTTATCGGTCTGCCGTGGCAACTTATCGTTGGCCCCAGAGGTGTGGCGGCAGGTGAGGTTGAGGTCAAATGCCGCGCGACGGGGGAGCGCGAGACTTTATCTGTTGAAGAAGCATTCAATAAATTAACCTCAGAGTTTCGTTGATTATGTCCAGTTCCACCAGAGCCTTTGCACCGTTTGAATGGATGTTGTGTCGACGCTATTTACATGCCCGGCGCAAGGAAGGATTTATTTCCGTCATTGCCGGGTTTTCCTTTCTCGGTATCATGCTCGGGGTGGCAACGTTGATTATTGTCATGTCTGTGATGAACGGGTTTCGCACCGAACTTCTGGGCAAGGTTTTGGGTTTTAACGGCCATATCTCCGTGATTTCAGCGCAGGGACCACTACTGGATTTTGATGCAGTGGCCAAACGTATCCGGCCGGTTAAAGGTATAAAAAGCGTTGTGCCGATGGTTGAGGGCCAAGCCATGGCTTCCGGTGCGCTTGGTAATTCTGGTGTGCTTGTGCGCGGTTTCAGAAAAAAAGATGTCGCGACGCTTAACGGTATCGGTAGTTCATTGCGCGCGGGCTCGTTGAAAAACTTCTCAAGCCAGAACGGTGTGTTGATTGGTTCACGTCTGGCGGCAAGGCTGGGAATAACCATTGGCGACAAGCTGACGTTGATCACTCCCAGAGGCAATGTCACCCCTTTTGGTGTAACACCGCGAATCAAATCCTATCCCGTTGCCGCTATCTATAATATCGGCATGTCGGAATATGATTCCGGTTTTGTTTTTATGCCTTTGGAAGAAGCCCAGTTATATTTTAACAAAGGTGAGGGTGTCAGCGCTCTCGATATTCGCGTCGATGATCCCGACAAGGTGCAATCGGTGCGCGAGGAAATTGCCAGGGTGGTTCAGGCGCGGGTGAGAATTTCAACCTGGCAGGAGGCCAATTCAAGCTTTTTCAATGCCCTTCAGGTCGAACGCAATGTCATGTTTTTAATCCTGACGCTGATTGTTGTGGTGGCCGCATTGAACATCGTTTCCGGCCTGATCATGCTGGTCAAGGATAAATCCAGCGATATCGCCATCCTCAGGACCATGGGGGCAACGCGGGGTGCGATAATGCGGATATTCTTTATTACCGGTGCCAGCATCGGCGTGGTTGGAACTCTTGCGGGGTTTGTACTGGGTACGGTGTTTTGCCTTTACATTGAAGACATCCGGCAATTTCTCTCCAGCCTGTCGGGTACAGAATTATTCTCGCCTGAAATATATTATCTCAGTCGGTTACCCGCTGAAATCAACCCGACAGAAGTAGCCTCCGTTGTGCTGATGGCGCTGGCTTTGTCTTTTGTTGCCACTCTTTATCCCTCATGGCGTGCCGCCCGGGTAGATCCGGTTGAAGCATTGCGATACGGCTAACTCAACTCGGAATTTCTCTTGGAAACCATCTTAAACTTAAACGGCATTCATCGCACCTACACTCAAGGTACAGTTACGCTTGAAGTCTTTGCTGACGCAAATCTGTCACTGAACAGCGGCGAGGTTGTTGCTCTCGTCGGGCCATCGGGTTCGGGTAAATCATCCTTGCTGCATATTGCCGGCCTGCTTGAAGCACCCGACAAGGGGCAGATTTTTATCATGGGTAAAGATTATTCAAGCGCCAGAGATGGAGCAAAAACCGGTGCCCGGCGCGATTTGGTTGGATTTATCTATCAGTTCCATCATCTGCTGCCCGAGTTAAATGCGCTGGAAAATGTATCAATGCCGCAAATGATTGCAGGCGTTAAAAAAACAAAAGCCAATGAGCGTTCAGCTTACCTGCTTGAAAGTCTGGGGCTGGCCCAAAGAATAACTCATAGACCCGCTGAACTTTCCGGTGGCGAACAACAACGTGTGGCGATTGCGCGCTCGTTAGCCAACAGACCAAAATTGCTGCTGGCGGATGAACCTACCGGTAACCTTGATCCCGAAACAGCGGACCTGGTCTATGGTGAGTTGCTGAGTTTGGTGCGCTCGGAAGGCATTGCCGCCCTGATTGCCACGCACAATCCCGAGCTTGCCGCGCGCATGGACCGCACAGTGCTGATGCAGGGCGGGCAACTTATTCCCGTTTAAAAATGTTTTCAACAAGCCGCTGCAATCACTGCCGTGACTCAAAGCCGTAATTGTCCGAATATAAAGCATGGTTAAAGCGGTTAAATCAGATAATTCATCGACCAAGTCCAGTTACACTGCTGGCGTCGGTTTCGTACATCTGCGTGTACACAGTGCTTTTTCGTTGCTCGAAGGAGCCATGCACATCGGCACACTGGCCAAGCTTGCCCGCGACCATGACATGCCCGCACTTGGGCTTAGTGACAGTGGCAATCTGTTTGGAGCACTGGAGTTTTCGCAAACCCTGGCCTCAAACGGCGTTCAGCCGATCATGGGGTGCACGTTACGCATTGCCTTTGATGACATAGGCGAACAAACCGACAATCGTTATCAAGACACTGCACGTGTCGCCATGTTGCCGCTGATTGCCAAGGATGAGTGCGGCTTCATGAATTTGATGCACCTGTCCAGTTGCGCATATCTTGAAAGTGATGCAGCGCAAGATCCGCAAATACCCCTGAGCCTGCTGCGTCAGCACAGTGAGGGCCTGATTGCCTTATCGGGCGGTCCCACCGGGGCTATCAATCAGGCATTGGTCGAGCGGGTGCCCAATGAAGCAGAACGGATTGTTGAGTGTCTTTTGGATATCTTTGGTGATCGGTTTTATATCGAATTACAACGCCACAGTCTGCCTGAAGAATTGCTGGTGGAAAAACCTCTGGTCGATTTTGCTTATCAGAAAAATATTCCGCTCGTTGCTGTCAACGAACCACACTTTGCCAAATCAGAAGAATTTGAGGCCCATGACGCCCTTGTCTGTATTCGCAACGGCACTTTTGTGGCGGAAGAAAATCGCCCGCGTTTAACCCCGGAACATTATTTTAAATCTCCTGCCGAAATGGTGGCCCTGTTTGCCGATCTGCCTGAGGCTGTGGCAAATACAATCGAGATTGCCCAGCGCTGCGCTTACCGCCCCCACACGCGCGCGCCAATTCTGCCATCGTTTCTGGATAATGATGGTTTAAGTGACGAGGAAAATTTCGAAGCAGAAGTCAAGGAATTGCGCGATCAATCGGCGGAAGGGCTGAAAGTTCGCCTGACGGAGGTGGGGGATAGTTCAGGCAAGCCGGAACAGGATTACTGGGACCGGTTGAACTATGAACTTGATGTCATCATCGGCATGAGGTTTCCCGGCTATTTCCTCATTGTTGCAGATTTTATCAAGTGGGCGAAATCGCGCGGTATTCCGGTGGGGCCGGGCCGTGGTTCGGGTGCGGGCTCTGTGGTTGCCTGGTCGCTCACCATTACCGATCTTGATCCTTTGCGCTTTGATCTTCTGTTTGAACGGTTTTTAAACCCGGAACGCGTGTCGATGCCGGATTTTGACGTGGATTTTTGTCAGGACCGCCGCGAAGAAGTCATAGAATATGTGCAGGAGCGTTATGGTGTTGATCAGGTTGCCCAGATAATCACCTTTGGAAAGCTGCAGGCGCGTGCTGTTTTGCGTGATGTCGGCCGGGTGTTGCAACTGCCCTATGGTCAGGTTGACCGCCTGTGCAAGATGATCCCAAACAACCCGGCCAATCCGACAACGCTGGAAGAAGCCATCAACACTGAAGCGCCTATGCGTGAAGCCCGCGATGAAGACGTAAATGTCGCCAAAATGCTTGATATCGGGCTTAAACTGGAAGGTCTTTACCGCCACGCTTCAACGCATGCCGCCGGTGTAGTTATCGGCGACAGGAAACTTGATCAACTGGTGCCGCTTTATCGTGACCCGCGATCCGAAATGCCGGTGTCGCAGTACAATATGAAATGGGTCGAGCAGGCGGGGCTGGTCAAGTTTGATTTTCTCGGCCTGAAAACTCTCACCATTTTGGAAAAGGCGGTGGAGTTGCTGGCTGATCGCGATATTCATATTGATCTGCTGCAAATACCGCTCGATGATGCCACTACTTTCAAGATGCTTTCGACAGGTGAAACTGTCGGTGTGTTCCAGCTGGAAAGCTCGGGCATGCGCGATATCCAGCGCAAAATGAAACCGGACCGGTTTGAGGATATAATCGCGCTTAATGCGCTTTATCGCCCCGGCCCCATGGCCAGCATTCCCACCTATATCGCGTGCAAACTCGGGCTTGAAAAACCCGATTATATGCATCCCTCGCTTGAGCCTTTGTTGAAGGAAAGCTACGGGGTTATCGTTTATCAGGAACATGTGATGCAGATCGCCCAGATTCTGGCGGGATATTCACTTGGTGAGGCTGATTTGCTGCGTCGTGCCATGGGCAAGAAAATCCAGTCTGAAATGGACAAGCAAAAGGTCCGGTTTGTCGAAGGGGCGGTGGAGCGTGGCGTCAATCGCGAAAAAGCAGAGTTCATATTTGAGTTGATCAATAAATTTGCCGGCTATGGTTTCCCCAAAGGCCATGCCGCCGCTTACGCCCTGATTGCCTATCAAACCGCTTTTCTGAAAGCCAACTACCCGGTCGAGTTTCTGGCCGCTTCGATGACGCTGGATATCGGAAACACCGACAAATTGTTGATTTTCAAGCGCGATGTTGAGCGTCTGGAGATTAAAATTCATCCCCCGTGCATCAACCTGTCTTCGGTAAATTTTACCGTCAAGGAAGGTGGCATCTTTTATTCGCTTGCCGCGTTGAAAAATGTCGGACGCCAGGCCGTTGAGCATATTGTGGCTTTGCGCACAGAAGACGGGCCATTTGTCAGTATCGGTGATTTTGCCAACCGGATTAACCCGCGAATTGTCAATAAACGCGCGCTCGAAAGCCTCGCCAAAGCTGGAGCTTTTGATGTGTTGAATGACAATCGTGCGCAGGTTTTGGCAGGTGTTGAGACCATTCTTGGTCTGGCGACACGCTCATCGGGCGATCGCGCGGCGGGGCAAAATGATTTGTTTGGTGGTGGTGACCGTGAAGAGACCATCGCTTTACCGGGGGTCGAGCGCTGGCTGGCGATGGAACATCTGGCGCAGGAATTTGATGCGGTTGGGTTTTATCTGTCCGGCCATCCACTGGATGATTATCGCACCGCCTTGCGTCAATCGGGGGTTTCAACCTGGAAAGAATTTTCCGCCAAGGCAATGGCTGGTCTGACTGCGGGTAAAATTGCCGGGACAGTTGCCTATCGTCAGGAAAGGCGCTCAAAAAGCGGAAACCGGTTCGCTTTTGTGGGGTTTTCCGATTCTACCGGCCAGTTTGAAGCGGTGGTGTTCTCTGATGTTTTAGGAAATTGCCGGGAATTGCTTGAACCTGGCACGGCTGTGGTTTTGGTGGTCGAGGCTAGTTGTGAAGGCGAGGACGTCAAGCTAAGGTTGCAGAACGTGACCTCAGTAGATTTAGCCATTGCCAAAGTACAGACTGCTTTGAATATATATATTCATGATGAAACTGCATTAGAAAGTCTTGGCAAGAGACTGAACTGCAAGGGTAAAACGGCAGTGTCTTTAATGATTTCTGTTGACAAGGGGCAGCACGAGGTGGAAATTTGTTTGCCTGGAGGCTACCAGGTATCCCCGCAAATTCGCGGTGCAATAAAAACCATTCCCGGCGTAATTGACGTGCGGGAGATTTAATTGAATTGCTAATTTTCGCGGTATTCCTTGACGTGAATTGACCATACCGGCTTTAATCGGGACTAATATAAATTCCAGATGCGGAGTTTTTCCATGTATCGATTTTTTCCTATCGTGTTAATTGCGCTGTTTTTGGCTGCCTGCGAAACCAATTATGGCTCGCGCTCTGGTGAGGACGGTCCGCGACTGGCGGTTTTAACTGCCAAATTCAGCCCCACAGAAGCCAACTACATTTTCGACAGTGGTACGGCAACCATCACCGGGAAGGCGTTTGTTCTGGCTCGCGACGGCACAACCAAAACCGCAGCTGGCAGCAGTGCTACATTATTACCGGCGACTGAATATGCCGTTCAGCGCGTTGATGCCATCTACGGCAGTGCCGGTGTGGCAACACGTAAAGTCGAATTTTCCAAGGAAAGCGATGATCCGCGCTATCAGGTATATACGCGAACGGCGGCGGTGGGGCCGGATGGTAAATTTACCTTCGGTGGATTGGCACCGGGTGATTATTTTGTAACCACCGGTATTAACTGGAAGGTTCTCGATGCTTCGGGCCAGAGTTCCCGGCGTGGTATCGCTCTGGTAAAGCGGGTATCGGTGGCAAAAGGTCAAACGGTTGAAGTGGTTTTAACCACTTCCACGACGCAACTGGCCAGCAATTAGACCACAGTCTACCGGCCTTTCATGGCAGGTGTTATAAAGCGCTTGTATTGCGCTGAACATGTGCCTATAAGGCGTCAAGAAAATTCACACGCAAAAATACGTGGATCATACACCGCTTGGATGCGGCACATAGTATGATTTCCATCCGGTGCTGGAGAAAGACCAGCCAATTTTGCGGAGGTTTAACCGGAAAAAAGGAGTTTAAGGCATGGCTTTGCCTGATTTTTCAATGCGTCAACTACTCGAGGCCGGTGTTCATTTCGGACATCAAACTCATCGCTGGAACCCCAAGATGGGGAGATATATTTTCGGCGCCCGCAATAACATTCATATTATTGATCTTGCCGAAACCGTGCCGCTTTTGCATCAGGCCCTGGTAACTGTTCGTGATATTGTCGCTAATCGTGGCCGGGTTTTGTTTGTCGGCACCAAGCGTCAGGCATCAGAACCAATTGCTGCTGCGGCTAAAAGCTGCGCGCAATATTACATCAATCACCGCTGGCTTGGTGGCACACTGACCAACTGGTCGACGATCTCCAAGTCTATCGCCCGGCTGCGTCATCTTGACGAAGTGCTGGAAGGCGAAAGCCAGGGCATGACTAAAAAGGAACTGCTCAAATTAACCCGTGAGCGTGATCGTCTGGAACGTGCGCTTGGTGGTATCAAGGACATGGGTGGCGTGCCTGATATTATGTTCGTTATTGATACCAACAAGGAATCAATTGCGATCAAGGAAGCCCGCAAGCTCGGCATACCTATTGTTGCGATCATTGACACCAATTGTGACCCCGATCAGATCACCTACCCAATACCAGGCAATGATGATGCCGGTCGTGCTGTTAATCTATATTGCGATCTGATTGCCAGAGCAGTAATTGATGGCATTTCAACGTCAGCTGCATCTGATGGTGTTGATCTCGGCGAAGCTGTCGATATCGTTGAGCCAGCGCTGGCGCCGGTTGTGGAAGCTGCCGCACCTGAAGCAGCAGCTCCTGTGGCTGAAGCAGCGGCAACGGAAGAAAAATCCGAAGAGACCGCACTATCCGCTGACGGGTTTAAAGGCCTGTCAGGTCCCAATGGCGAGGCTGATGATCTGAAGAAGATTTCAGGAGTTGGCCCCGTGCTTGAGCAAAAGCTCAACGAACTTGGGATTTACCACTTTGAACAAATCGCCAATTTTTCGGTAACTGATATCTCAGCTATTGATGAAGCGTTGAGTTTTAAAGGCAGGATTGAGCGCGATGACTGGCTTGAACAGGCCAGCACACTGATGAAAGGTTGAGACGACACGTCTTGACAGATTTAGGTTTAATGACAGGAGTGATCCCTGGTCACTTCTAATTCAGCAAGGAATGACGATGGCAAACATTAGCGCATCGATGGTAAAAGAACTCCGCGAAAAAAGCGGCGTTGGCATGATGGATTGCAAAACTGCCTTAAGCGAAAATGATGGTGACATTGAAGCCGCGATGGACTGGCTGCGCACCAAGGGGCTGGCCAAGGCGGCAAAAAAGGCTGACCGTATTGCTGCGGAAGGCCTGGTTGGGGTCAATGTTGATGGCACCAAAGGGGTTGTGGTTGAGGTCAATTCTGAAACCGATTTCGTTGCCCGCAACGAGACTTTTCAATCCATGGTATCCGATATCACCAAATTATCTTTAACCGCTGGAAGCGATTTTGACACTTTGAGCAATGCTGCTTTCCCGGGTTCGGATAAAAATGTCGGTGAGCATATTACCGCCATGGTTGCCACCATCGGTGAAAACATGAACCTGCGCCGGGTATCGGGCATTTCGGTTTCGCAAGGTGCCGTTGCCGCTTACGTTCATAATCAGATTGCGCCTGGTTTGGGCAAAATCGGTGTGCTTGTCGGTTTGGAATCAACCGGGGACACAGCTAAGCTGCTGGAATTCGGTAAACAGGTTGCTATGCATATTGCCGCCGTTGGCCCGCTGTCTCTTTCACCGGAAGATCTTGATCCTGCCGTGATTGAAAAAGAAAAATCTGTTCTCAGTGAGCAGGCGCGTGAATCCGGCAAGCCCGAAAACATCATCGAAAAAATGATTGAAGGCCGTATCCGCAAATTCTATCAGGAAGTTGTTCTGCTTTCGCAGACTTTTGTCATTGATGGCGAAAGCACTGTCGAACAGGCGGTTACGGCGGCTGAGGCTTCCGTTGGTGCGCCAGTCAAGATCACCGGATTTGTGCGCTTTAGTCTGGGCGAAGGCATTGAAAAGAAGCAAGAAGATTTTGCTGCCGAAGTTGCTGCGGTAACGCAGGGCTCCTGATTTCCGGTAAACCTTTAAGGTTCGGGCGAATCAGGTAAAAAACGCTATACTTTTTGTCGATTTGTAACATAATCTGCGGCAGGTTTTCCTGTCGCAGATTTTTAATGCCCGGATGACAAAAGGAATATTGAAAATATGGTTGGTGATGTGCCGTATAAACGCATTTTGCTCAAGGTTTCGGGCGAAGTTCTCATGGGTGACAGAGACTACGGCGTTGATGCAAATACCGCTCGCCGCATTGCGGTTGAAATAGGTGATGTCGCTGACCTGGGTATCGAGATTGGCCTGGTGATCGGGGGCGGCAATATTTTTCGCGGTCTCAGTGCTGCGGCCAAGGGTATGGACCGGACCAGCGCCGATTATATGGGGATGCTGGCCACCGTCATGAATGCTTTGGCCTTGCAAAGCGCGTTACATGCCGAAGGCAGAAATGCCCGTGTGCTGTCAGCCATTCCCATGCCAACAGTATGTGAGCCCTATACCTGTCCGCGCGCTATCGGTCATCTCAATAAAAAACGTATCGTTATTTTTGCTGCTGGCACCGGAAATCCATTTTTTACCACTGACACAGCAGCAGCTTTGCGCGCAGCTGAAACCAGCAGTGATGTAATGTTAAAAGGCACAAGTGTCGATGGTGTATATTCGGCTGATCCCAAGACGTCAGCCGATGCCAAACGCTATGACAGATTGAATTATCAGGACCTGCTGGTGAAAAATCTGAAGGTTATGGACACAGCCGCCATTACACTTGCCCGTGACAATGCTATACCAGTTATCGTATTCTCCATAAGAACACCGGGGGCGTTGCTGGCAGCAGTAAAAGGGCAGGGGAGATTTACGGTCATTTCTGATGATTAACATTGGAAAAAACGAGATAGAATAAAGGTTTTCAAGATGGCTGATGAAGAGTTTGATATTGAAGATATTGAACGGCGCATGAATGGATCGGCTTCGGTTTTACGCAAAGAGTTCGGTGGTTTGCGAACCGGCCGGGCTTCGGTTAGTTTGCTCGAGCCGATAAATGTTGATGCATATGGCGCGCAAATGCCGATGGCTCAGGTGGGGACAATATCAGTTCCCGAGCCACGCATGTTGTCGGTGCAGGTGTGGGATAATTCACTTGTCAGTGCGGTTGAAAAAGCCATTCGCAATTCCTCGCTTGGTCTTAATCCGATCACCGAAGGCACTTTGTTGAGAGTTCCAATTCCTGAACTCAATGAAGAACGCCGTCAGGAGTTGTCAAAAGTTGCCAGTCAATATGCTGAACAGGCGCGTATTGCTGTTCGCAATGTGCGCCGCGATGGTATGGACAAGTTGAAACATCTGGAAAAAGACGGAAATATGAGCCAGGATGAGGAAAAGCTATGGGCGGAAGAGGTCCAAAGCCTGACCGATAAAACCATCAGTGAAATAGATGAGTCTTTAGCACTTAAGGAAAAGGAAATTATGCAGGTATAGGAAATCCTCCTGTTTTCTGGATAATTTGATTTCAGACCTTTTTAATGACAGATTTTTGATGAAAATGTCTTCTCAATCTGGAACAAACTTTGATGACCAGGTATTTGGTGGACGAAAGCGAGCGGAAATTTGACGCTTAACGGAAAACAGACCTCAGGCACCGAATTATCGGTTCCGCGCCATGTTGCAATTATTATGGATGGCAATGGCCGGTGGGCGAAAGCGCGCGGACTGCCCCGGGTGGCTGGGCACAAACGCGGTGTTGAAACCGTTCGTCAGGTCGTTCGCGATGCAGCTGAACTTGGCATTGAATATCTTACCCTTTTCAGTTTCAGCTCGGAAAACTGGCAACGGCCTGCTGACGAAGTCAATGAACTAATGGGGTTGTTGAAACGCTTTATTCGCCGCGATCTTGCCAGTTTGCATGAGCAAGGCGTGCGGGTCCGTGTCATCGGTGGTCGCGATAATCTCGATAACGAGATAATCGAGTTGATTTCCAAGGCTCAATCCCTGACGGAAAATAATGACGGCATTACCCTGATTGTCGCTTTTAATTATGGCAGCAAGCAGGAAATAGTCGATGCTGTGCGTAAAGTCACAGAGGCGGTCCAAAAGGGCGATCTGACGCCTGAGCAGATTACCCCTGACGTTTTTAACGGTTATTTGTATACCGCTGAATTTCCCGAACCCGATCTTTTGATTCGCACCAGCGGTGAACAGCGCCTGAGCAATTTTCTGTTGTGGCAGTGCGCCTATACAGAGTTTGTTTTTGTAACGCCGCCGTGGCCGGATTTTTCCAAAGACCTTCTGGTCTCGGCAATAGAGGAGTTTCACAACCGAAACCGGCGATTTGGCGGATTATCATCGCTCAAAGATGCCTCATCAGCTAAGTTTTCAGTTGTAAGAACGTCTTCAAACTCTTGATAAAAAAGAAACATACATCAGAGCTAGTTTTGCGGGTGTTATCTGCTGCCGTTGTTATTCCCATTGTATTATCGCTGACAATACTGGGCGGTATCTGGTTTCAGTTGCTGGTTCTGGTTCTGGCGGCGCTTCTGGCCAATGAACTGGTCAACAACGTCGTTGT
>VAPL011023786.1_pt1 | contig 14983 bp, 14 predicted proteins | sample 3395061 | NCBI WGS metagenome assembly VAPL01 (sample SAMN08290444, study PRJNA428436) | hydrothermal vent metagenome | isolation source: Deep-sea hydrothermal vent chimney 2 | place: Pacific Ocean: Juan De Fuca Ridge | depth 2182 m m | reverse complement strand
TATCAGAAAATGTGAGGGTCATTAGCGGGCCAAAATTCCGCCCAGACGCTGAATGGCTAAGTGATGCGGTTATTTACCAGATATTTCCGGATCGCTTTTACAGGAGTAAAAACTGTAACGAGGGTTTTGTATCCTGGGAATCACAACCCACCGCGCACCACTTTATGGGCGGTGACCTGCCGGGAATCGTATCGCGTTTGGATTATTTACGGGATCTTGGCGTCAACCTCATCTATCTCAACCCGATTTTTTGGTCCTCTTCAAACCACCGCTACAACACCTACGATTACTACAAAATCGATCCACGTTTAGGGACCCATGCGGACTTCAAACAACTAGTGGACAAAACACACGCCAATAATATCCGCATTGTTATCGACGGCGTGTTTAATCATTGTGGGCGTGGCTTTTATCCCTTTTTGGATGTAATGGAAAACGGTATACACTCTTCCTACAAGAACTGGTTTCATGTCAAAGACTTTCCGGTTAACGCCTATGGCAAACACAAATTCCAAGGTTGGCAGGATAGACCATTAATGCCTATTTTTAACCTAGCCGACCCACAATGCCGCCAATATTTACTTGATGTAGCCCTGTATTGGACCGCCCAGGGCATCGACGGCTGGCGCCTGGATGCGGTCGGCGAAACCACCCAACTGGATTTTTGGGAGGCATTTTACGCATTAGTCAAAAAACACAACCCCGGCGCCTATCTGCTTGCCGAAATTTGGGGTGATGGGCTGTCATGGATGAACAAACAGTGCTTCGACGGCATGACCAATTACCAGTTTCGAGATTTGACGCTTGATTTTTTTATACATCGAAAAATTCACGCGGCAACGTTTGTCAAAAATATAGAAAAATTGCTGCAACACTACGCACCGAACAAAACGCACGCTATGTGCAACATGCTGGGCTCGCACGATACTGAGCGTATTATTACCCTCGCGAAAGGCGATATAAAAAAGCTGAAACTGGCGATTGTATTTCTATTCGTGTATCCAGGCATACCGGCGATTTATTATGGCGATGAAATTGGCATCGAAGGCGGTCACGATCCGGATAACCGGCGCACCATGCAATGGGACTGCGCGCATTGGAATCACGGCTTACGGGATTTTATTAAACAAATGATCAAGATTCGCCGCTCGCTCAACGCGTTACGTTACGGTGATTGGCAAACCATCGCCTGCACCAACCATAAAAATACGTGTGCCTTTATGCGGCGTTCATCAGCACAGGATTTTGTGCTGATTATCTTTAACAACGGTGACCAGCCTGCATCCATTACGTTGGACTTAGATAATAAAATTGCATCCAGCAGCGGCCAATTTGTAGAATTATTAGGTAATGGTGAATATCAATATCGCGCAAATTTGCTCGACGTAAACAATATAGCGCCGCACTCGGCCGCACTGCTAACGCCGCTTTTACCCGATCTAATGAGTAATCAATAGCCATGCACGCGCCGTGGCTACCCAACGATGAAACTTTGGCGCACGTGGATGAGCTAATTTCACGTTACCGGCGCGTCGCCACCGAGTGCCTGGAGCCGTTGGTGTTGGCATATTACCCTGCCCTAATCGATTCCCCGAACAGCGAATACCGTAAAATGTTGGAATTGACCGCAAAAATGGCCGTAGTCGGACATGCATGCACGGAAATCGCGGGTTACCGCTATGACAGCCGTTGCCAACACATCGCAAGTTTATTCGGCGGTTGCTGTTTCCTCGCTGACAGTTTTATTGACGATTTCGGTGATCAGGCAACCGAGGAATACATCGAGCGTTTCGAATTACTGCTGACTAAAGGTTGGTTTTCGGTTCGCAATGAACGCGAAAAATTGTTCTACTTGATCATTTCCAGGTTGTTCGCACAGCGCGATGTGTTTAACCCAACGTTACGCCAAGCGATTATGCTGTTGTTTCAAGCACAAAAAACAGACGTGGAATTACGCCTCAACGCGAACCAACTTAACCAGCAAACCACACGCAAAAAATTACAAACGCTGAAAGAATGCGCACGCAATAGAAGCGGCACGGCGATTATCGTGCTCAGCGGTTTTCTTGTGCCCGACTTGCCGTTGCAATGTATACACATGCTGTTCACCGCAGGCGCGCTAATCATGCACATCGACGACCACGGTGATTGCTACTCCGACCTATATTACAACCGCCTTACTTATATGAACCAAGTTAAAAATTCCGACCGGACCTTAAAACATATTTTTGAAACCCATATCCAGCGTTTGTATAACGGCTTACCGCAAAGCAATGGTCGCGATCTGTTGATAGGTTTTTTATATCGCTATTACCGGACGCGAATCGTCAAACACAAGCTGCAAAAAGGTAAACAAGAGTATGCATGGGCGGTTTATGAATAGGCGGCACATAAAGACGACATTTCAAATACCATCCTTATACCCCAAACTCTGTAACGCTCTTGCGTCATTTGACCAGCCTTCACGGACTTTAACCCAAAGCTCCAAATAGACTTTTTTGTTAAAAAACTGTTCCATATCCACACGCGCCTGCTGGCCGATCATTTTTAACTGGTCACCCTCTTTGCCGATGATCACTTTTTTTTGGCCCTTACGTTCTACCCATATCAAACCATTTATACGCAGCAGGTTATCCGTTGTTTCAAATTTTTCAATTTCGACTGTAAGCGCATAAGGTAATTCCTGATTTAATTGCCGCATCAGTTTCTCACGAATTATCTCCGCGGCGATAAACCGTTCGCTTTTATCGGTAAACTGACCTTCAGGAAAAAAGGCATGTGACCGCCGAGGCAATATTTCCAACACCTTTTCTTCCAACAATGCACTGCCTTCTTCTTTTCTTGCCGACAGAGGAATCACTTGCACCACGTCCAGTTTTTTAGATAATTTATCGATATGGGGAAGCAATTTGGTTTTATCTGCAATTAAATCAATTTTATTGATTACCAGAATAACCGGCACAGCAGAGCGCTTTATTTTTTCCATCACATATTGATCTTCTTTGTTCCAGACCAAACGCTCAACGACAAAAACGATAACATCAACATCATGTATGGTGCTGCTGGCAGCGCGATTCATATAACGGTTCATTTCCCGTTCCTCGTTTAAGTGAAGCCCGGGAGTATCGACATAAATCGCTTGAGCGCTCTTTGTTGTTTTGATACCGAGTATACGGTGTCGAGTCGTTTGCGGTTTATGCGACGTAATGCAAATTTTTTGTCCAATAATTCTGTTAAGCAAGGTAGATTTACCTACATTTGGACGACCAATAATCGCAACGTAACCACATTGAAATTTCTCACTGTTTGTCATGTTCTATTTCTAATAATACTTTTTCAGCTGCATTTTGCTCTGCTTTGCGACGATTATTGCCTTCACCTTCTATTGATTCCATCAATAACGAAACTTTGCACGTGACCTTGAAGAGTTGTTCATGTGACTTGCCCGCAACATCGACGACACTGTATTCCGGTAATTGTAAACGCCGAGCCTGCAGGTATTCCTGCAAACGTGTTTTTGGGTCTTTATAGCTCGAACGCTCTGAAATCGACTTTATTCGTTCTTTATAAACTTCGCGAATAAAGTTTTCGGCAATATGCAGTCCGCCCTCAAGATACAGTGCACCAATAATTGCTTCAAATGCGTTCGCCAGAATAGAATCTCGGCGAAATCCGCCACTTTTTAATTCACCTGGTCCCAAACGAAGAAAATCGCCAAGATCCAGTTCACTTGCTAAAATAGCTAAAGTTTCGCCTTTCACCAGACTGGCGCGATAACGGCTTAATTCACCTTCTTTCGCATTAGGAAAAAAACGATAAAGTTCTGAAGCAATAACAAACCCGAGAATGGCATCACCCAAAAATTCCAGGCGTTCATTATTATCTGCTCCGATGCTACGATGAGTAAGTGCTTTTTCTAATAGGGACTGATCGACAAACTGGTAGTACAAATTTTTGTAAAGCTTATCAACTGGCTGAGTCACCTGAGAATCTCTACTTGCTTTTCAAAAACAACAAGAAGGCTAATATTACTAAATAAAGGTTGCACCACTTCATAATCGACATAAACAGTCACACCGGTCTTCGATTTCTCTATACTGATTTCTTTTTTTGTAACACTTTCCACATCGTCGATTTGCAGTTTCTTCAAAAGTGATTTGACAATTTCACCAGTCGGTTTTTTCCCTAAATCAGCTTGTGACTTTAATGAATCAAGCGCACTATTCACCTTAAAGCTTTCCATATAAACAGGAAATATCTTCAGCCCAATAAATACAAAAAAACCAATCACCAGTAAAATCAACATGACGGCAACACCGGTCATGCCTGCCTGTTTTTTTCTAGACCCAGTTTTATTCTTTGTCAAAAAGATAGATTTACTCATGTATGCACCTCTATTTTATTTGAGAACCTATACGGTCCCATGCCAATCCATCACCTGCAGAATCCCAATTCATCCAGATTAAAAATGCTTTTCCAACCAGATTAGCTTCCGGTACCGTGCCCCAAAAACGACTGTCGTTGCTGTTGTCGCGATTATCTCCCATTACAAAATATCGACCCTTTGGAATTTCAAACTTCATGTCACGCATGAGTCGCCTGGAGTTGACTAATATTTCATGGTCCGCTTCATCCAGGTGTTCTGTTAACAGGTTTGCACCGGTCATCACAATACCAGAACCAACACCTTCGTAGGTGCCCTTAAAATCCTGCTTGACCAACACGTCATTAATATACAACTGTTTATTTTTATATAAAATTTTATCTCCGGGCAAACCGACGACACGTTTAATATAGTCTATTGATGGGTCCTTCGGGTAACGAAATACAACAACATCGCCACGCTCCGGCTTACCTATTCCAATTACTTTAGAATTAAGCACGGGTAGCCGAATACCATATGAAAATTTATTTACTAATATAAAATCACCGGTTAGTAGCGTCGGCATCATGGAATTAGATGGGATACGAAATGGCTCAACGATAAATGAACGTAAAATTAATACAATAAGAATGACCGGAAAAAAAGAATGCGCATATTCAACAATTTTCGGCTCCTGGGTCATTTCAACGGTATCACTCCGGTGTGCGCGATAGCCCGAGCCACGCACAGAATCATCCGCTTTTGCGCGCCGTTTAGGCGCGAAAACGAAGACGTCAAGCCCCCAGATGGCGCCCGTGAGAAAAGTGAGAAAGACCAGTAATGCCGAAAAATCAAAATTCATATTCTTGTTCCTACTCTTTATTGTTTGCTACTTGTTTGCTCAATAGTAACTGTCAATTTATTTTTTATTTTTTCCCTACTTGCAAAACCGCTAAAAACGCTTCTTGTGGAATCTCGACTGAACCTACCTGCTTCATGCGTTTCTTACCTGCTTTTTGCTTTTCCAATAATTTTCTTTTACGCGAAATATCACCGCCATAACATTTCGCAGTCACATTTTTTCGCAATGCTTTCACATTTGCTCGCGCAATAATATGCGAACCGATCGCCGCTTGAATGGCCACATCAAACATCTGCCTGGGAATCAATTCCCTCATTCTTTCAACCAAATCACGTCCACGATATTGTGATTGCTCGCGATGCACAATAAGGGATAAAGCATCAACTTTTTCGTTATTGATAAGTATGTCCATTTTCACCAGATCTGCTGCTTGAAACCGTTCAAACGCATAGTCCAATGATGCATAGCCACGACTGATTGATTTCAAGCGGTCGAAAAAATCCAGTACAACTTCATTCATCGGCAGTTCGTAGGAAAGAGAAACCTGATTACCCAGATACAACATCTTTTTCTGTACACCGCGTTTTTCTATGCATAGACCAATTACATTACCGAGATACTCTTGCGGCAATAAGATGTTGGCTGTAATGATAGGCTCGCGCAGTTCTTCAATTTTGTTTATTTCAGGCAGTTTAGCCGGATTATCTATATGTTGCAGGTCTCCATTTTTATCTAGTACTTCATAAACCACCGTGGGTGCCGTGGTAATTAAATCAAGATCATATTCTCTTTCCAGGCGTGCTTGAATGATTTCCATATGTAACATGCCAAGAAATCCACAGCGAAACCCAAAACCCAATGCCTGAGAGGTCTCCGGTTCATAAAATAAGGCTGCATCATTGAGGCGCAGTTTGCCGAGTGCGTCGCGTAAATCTTCGTAATTCTCGGATGAGATCGGAAACAAGCCGGCGAAAACTTGGGGTTGCACTGGTTTAAAATCAGGCAATGCCTCTTCTGCAGGTTGATTTGCCAGTGTTAACGTATCACCTACGGGGGCACCTTCTATATCCTTGATACCTGCAATGACATAACCCACTTCACCTGCTTTAAGCTCACCTGTATCGTGTCGTTTGGGCGTGAATATACCGACATTATCAATTATGTGACTGATACCGGTGGACATCACTAAAATTTTATCACCCTTCTTTAAAATCCCATCCATGACTCTGATCAATGACACGACGCCAAGATAATTATCAAACCAGGAGTCGATTATGAGTGCTTTAAGCCGGGCATCAGTTTCGCCTTTGGGTGGCGGTACTGACTTAATTAACTCTTCAAGTATATCTTCAATTCCCTCTCCGGTTTTAGCGCTGACCCGCAGCGCGTTTTTTGCCTCTATACCGATAATATCCTCTATTTCATGGATTACTTTATCTGGATCAGCTGCCGGTAAATCAATCTTGTTAAGTACAGGCACAACCTCAAGCCCCTGTTCCAACGCGGTATAACAATTAGCGACACTTTGTGCTTCAACACCCTGTGAAGCATCAACCACTAACAATGCACCTTCACAGGCAGCAAGAGAACGAGACACTTCGTAAGAGAAATCGACGTGGCCAGGGGTATCGATAAAGTTGAGTTGATAGGTAATTCCATCACTCGCAGTGTAATTCAATGAAACACTCTGCGCTTTTATTGTAATACCGCGCTCACGTTCCAGATCCATCGAATCCAGCACCTGTTCATCCATTTCACGATCGGATAAACCACCACATAGCTGAATAAAACGATCTGCTATCGTTGATTTACCGTGGTCAATGTGCGCAATAATTGAGAAATTACGAATTAATTTCATATATCCTAAAATAAGCCATAAGCAAAGTAATCGACCTTATCGACAGGCAACTTATCTACTCTACAGACAAAAGTCGACTGGCAAAAAAAGAGGCGCCATCTCTGGCGCCTAGATTCTATCAAAATTAATCAATATTTACTGAAATAGTAGCCCTCTTTTAGTTTAAAGCTAGTTCGAAGTTAGCTTAAAGGTACGTTAATCTTCCGTGATTTTCAGCGCAAGGAAAACCGGTCCGCCGCGGCGTTGAACCAAAATAGGGACAGATTTGCCTTTTTCCAGGCCTTCTACAATCTCCTTGAAATGAGACACATCCTTAATTTGTTCATTATTTATCATAAGAATAACGTCCCCTTTGCGCACACCAGCCTTGGAAGCGGCTCCATTTTTAATGCCCTGAACCAATATTCCATTTTTCTTCAAGTCTAGCTTTTCTCTTTGTTCTGCCGTTAAATCACCGACAATGACACCCACACGGTTGTTAGTTGTCGCTCGCGACCCGGAAGAGCCTGAGACCCGCAATTCTTCTTCACCAGGTAGTTCACCAATCGTGACTTTGATATTTATAGTTTTCCCGTTACGGATCACCTTTGTATTAACGGCTTTGTCTACCTTGGTGATGCCCACAATGGGGGGCAAGGATGATGACGTTGTCACGTCTTTACCATTAAACTCGACAATGACATCGCCTACCTGAAAACCGGCTTTTTCGGCCGGGCTGTCCGGCAACACCTTCGCAACCAATGCACCTTTGGGTTTTTTCATACCAAATGATTCAGCCAACTCACGGGTGACATCCTGTATCAAAACACCCAGCCAACCACGCGATACGTGTCCGTGGGTTTTTAATTGATCCACAACATCCATCACCATGTCGATAGGTATTGCAAATGACAAACCCATAAATCCGCCCGTGCGACTATATATTTGCGAATTGATTCCGACTACTTCGCCATCAAGATTAAACAAAGGCCCACCGGAATTACCCGGATTAATTGCAACATCGGTTTGTATAAAAGGCACATAATTTTCACGTGGCAAGCTACGTCCTTTTGCACTCACTATTCCCGCAGTCACGGAATGATCAAACCCAAAGGGAGAACCAATTGCTAACACCCAAGCACCGACTTTTAATTGATCCGATTTACCTATTTTCACTGATGGCAAATCTGTCGCGTCTACTTTGAGTAAAGCAAGGTCACTGCGCTCATCTGAACCGATCACTTTCGCAGTTAACTGACGTCGATCAACCAGCTTGACAATGATTTCTTCCGCGCCTTTTGTTACATGATAATTTGTTAACACATAACCGTCTTCGGAAATAATAAAACCCGAACCCAACGATTGATTACCAAAACGCTCGATTTCTTCGCCGTCTTCGCCGAAGAAATGTTTGAACAAATCTCCAAAAGGGCGCTCTTGAGGATTTTTGTGCGACTTATCTTTTGGCATGGCCCGAGGCAACGATCTAGGTTTGATTTTCTGGCTTGTGCTTATATTAACAACCGCGGCACCGTATTTTTCGACAAGCTCGGTAAAATCAGGTAACGAGCGTGCTTCAGCCGCAACAAATACCAACTGCCCAATCGCGAATAAAAATAACCCAACAACATATCTGCTGGCTTTAAATGTTTTCATGCTCTCTCCTGTTTTTGTATTTCGATCTTTCAAACCATTTTTTAAATTGCAACAAAAAACTGAAACAAATGGTTGAAACAATTTCTCGAAACAAATAACTTCTAAACGACAACTCACTAGACAGCCGTTTTTCGAATAAGTTAGTGGTAAGTGCTATTTAAAGTTAGTTTTAATTTTTTAAAAAAACTTAATCAGACGAACCTAATGATATTACTTTAAAATTATTGCTCTAAAATCATTGCCCTAAAATCAAAGTCGTTATTTATTTTTTTTGATACATATTTTACAAAATAGAAACCTAACGCCAAACCCACAAAGGCGAAAATAACCGTCAGACCTTCAGCATTAAACAGTATCGAATTGAGAGTCGAATTGACAGCAGAGTCAATAGGCCCAATAATTGTAGACAGAAATTGCCCAAACAATGAAAACCCGATCATAAATACAAGCGGGAGCAAATAAACCAACAACGAACCTTTTATTAATGCGCGTTCCTGCACGCCCACAATAACATTATCTCCTACCTGAAAGTCTCCTACCTGAAAGTCCCCTGCCCGCATGCCCTCTGAACGAACAGACACCTGCCCAACATTGTTGTTAAAATAGTCGCCAAGCAATGAAACGCCACATCCTTGATTTGCTGCACAGTGTCCACAGGCGGTTTGTCGGGTTGTTCTCACCCATATATCCTGATCATTAATTTTCACAACAGTTGCTGTTTTTTTTAACATCGTATTCGCTGGTTTAGCTTTTTACTACAGTTTTGAGGGTTTTATCTACAAACATCATTTTAACGTAAGAAAAACAACGCAGCAATTATTGATCTGCAACATATTGTACCGAACTGGCGATCAATTTAACCGTGGATTTCGGCACTTCGCCCACGACCGTAACCTGATGATTGCTTACTACAGTACCATAAACATTAACCGCACCCATGAAAGAAGTGCCAATAAATTTACTGCTGAACTCAGTCAGGCGCTCAACATACACAGATACGGAAGCAATTCCATCCGAAAGCAAAATATGCTCGACAGATGGCTCAGTAGGCGCCCGGCGCAAACGCAGGTGATGTTTTTCAGATTGAAACCCTTTGGGCATTTTTTTTACTTCCCACTTCGTTACACTGCTATCACCGCCCTCATTCGATAAATCCCTATGCCAGGTAAACTCTTTACCACTCACCGTTGGCTTTAATAAAAACGAGGGAATACTATCTACAACATTTATCTCGGTAAACATGACACGCTCGATGGTGCGATTTTTTTCGTCTAGCAACGCTGAGCTAAGTAATAAACCGGTATCTGTATCTATCCACAATTTGCGCCCATATCTATAATTATCTTTTGGCTGCACTATAACTGTTTTCGATAATCTGCCAGCTATTCTGTCATCTTTACCTAATATAAATCGATAATAATTTTTCAGAGAATCAATATTTTCCGGCAATAATGAAGACAACACACTTTGACCACCTTGATCATTATTGACTATCACAGATTTATTGTCGGTTAATATACACGTCACGAGGTTTTGATCGCGTATAATTTCTCTGGGGCTGCCATTTAGGTGAAACAATCTTTCCTTGCCACCTTGCGAATCCGCACTATGAAAAATTTTCATGGACTCGATTTTACCATCGTGTGAATAAACAAACGTGCCCTGATAATTCAGTGTTTTAGGCGCAGCATACATTCTCTTCAATAGCTCAAGCGCTTCAAGACTGGAATCACTTGCCCAGGATACTACAGGAATAACCAGGAAAAACAGCAACTTATAAACAGTATAAACAGAATTCACAGTATCAATTTATCACTTTCGTTGAGAGTTAGATTGCGGCTGAAAGCGAGTCTGGGGTTGATTGGATGGATTGGATATATGCCCGATTATTCTGGCATAAGGTAATACACCTGATACTCCGGATGCATATTGGTTATGATTAGCCAAGTATCTATTTAACTGGTTTTGAAAACTGGGGGGAAGCGCTGTCTGCGGCTCGGACATCCTGGCAAACTGTTGTTTGGATGGCATAACCGGTTGCTTGGAAATCATAACCGATGGCTGCTTGGCAAGCATAGCCGGTGGCGTGGTTGGCGATATAGCCGGTGGCGCGGTTGGCGACAATGTGGCTATTGGTGGTGCTACTGGGTTCGGGTTAACACCGTCATTCGTAGAAAAAGTCTGTGACACCAATATCGCAACCACCATCACAGATGCCGCTACCGCCAGCCCGGCAATTTGTTTAAAGATTTGTCTCGAGGCAGGGGGGGAAACGGAGGGTGGCATTGCAGTATTCTTAGTATCGGTTTGAGTATCTTGGGCAACAGCTGAAATACGATTCGGCGCAAGGATAACGGGGTCATTTTTCAGCTCGGACATAACGCGATCGGCCAGACAATAGTCCATTTTTTCTGGCAAATGTTTTTGCAACGCATCGCTAATTATATGATAACGTTGCCATTTTTTCTTTAAGTCACTATTTTTTTCTGAACCAGTTTCACCTGAGCCGTTATCTGAACCTTCTTCAGCTAAACCTTCTCCATCTAAACACAGTGCTGACACCATCTCCTCAAGCTCGGACCGGCCCAACTCATCGTCTATCAATGCAGAAAATTTCTCGTTTCTCTTATCTAACACAGTCATGTCTGACCCCGCCATATTCAGCCCCGCCTAAATTATTGCTTTTGCTAAATCGATGAAAAATCTCTGATTATACTAGCATTTTTCAAATGGTTAATTCCATATATAATCATCAATCCCGCTACATTAGTTTTATAAACACTGCTAAATAGCACAAACAAATAACCTCAACACTCTTTCTACGATCTTCTATGGTCATTCAATCAATGGTTTTAGTTTTTTGTCAATTGCCTCCCTGGCTCGAAAAATCCTTGATCTGACAGTCCCTACGGGACAATCCATCGTTTGTGCTATCTCGTCGTAACTCATTCCTTCAATTTCTCTCAAAGTAATGGCTATTTTTAAATCTTCCGGTAATTCCTCAATTGTAGAAAACACTGTTTTTTCAATATCATCTCTCAGTAACAATCTTTCCGGTGTTTCGTAGTCTTTAAGACTGGTTGTGCCTTCAAATTGTTCCGCATCTTGTACATCAACATTGGATAATGGAATTCGTCTGCTTTGCGAAACTAAATGGTTTTTAGCTGTATTTATCGCAATGCGGTACATCCAGGTATAAAATGCGCTGTCACCTCTAAAATTTGGCAGTGCCCGATACGCTTTTATGAAGGCCTCTTGAGACACATCAAGCACTTCACTTGAATCACGCACATAACGGGATATCAAATTGGCCACTCTTTGTTGATACTTGCGTACCAAAATATCAAATGCCGTTTTATCTCCGTTCTGTACTCGGCGAACAAGTTCACGGTCTATGTCTTGTTCGTTCATCCCGGCCTACCTTTATCAATTCCTAACCCCTCGAATAGGCCTATATTCATAGACCATACAGGTACAATATAGTTCGTCTAACATATTAAAATAGTTATATATTTTGTTTAACGTTGTCAGTAAAATTGCCAAATCACAACAACGTCTAGAGTATAGAAACTTTGTTTTGAACTCAACTTATTGATTTATTGAGGAAACACTCGCAAATGAAACCACAGTATCAGTATCAATACGACGTTCTGGTGATTGGCAGCGGTGCATCAGGTGCAAGCCTGGCGTTGAAACTTGCGCCGTCCGCCAAGATTGCGGTCATATCTAAAAAGGAACTCACCGAGGGCTGTACATTATATGCTCAGGGCGGCATTGCCGGGGTATGTAAAAACGCCGAAGATTCAATCCAGGCTCATGTCGATGACACTGTTAATGCCGGGGCAGGTCTCTGCGATCCTAATATTGTCCGGTTTGCAGTAGAAAACGGCGAAAAACAAATTGAATGGCTTATCGATAAAAAGGTCCCCTTTACCCAGCAAACAGCAGCCAATGGCGAACAACACTACCACCTTACCCGAGAAGGCGGCCATACTCATCGCCGGGTATTCCACGCTACAGATGCGACCGGCGAAGCAATTGAAAAAACCCTGGTAGATAATATTATTGGCCGTCAAAACATCGATATTTTCGAGCACCATATCGCCATTGATCTCATAATGGAAAGCAAAGTATCCGATGTACAAACGCAACAACAAAATAATCGTTGTGTCGGCGCCTACATATTGGACCGTAAAACCAACTCGGTCGCCGTTTTTCGTGCGCGCTTTGTAGTACTGGCCAGTGGCGGTGCGAGCAAAGTTTACCTCTATACCAGTAATCCTGATGTCTCAACCGGGGATGGTATCGCAATGGCCTGGCGTGCGGGTTGCCGTGTTGCCAATATGGAGTTTATTCAATTTCATCCTACTTGTCTGTATCACCCAAAAGCCAAATCATTTCTTGTTACCGAAGCGCTACGTGGAGAAGGCGCCAAACTATTGCTGCCCAATGGAAAACCCTTTATGCAACAATTTGACCCTCGAGGTGAACTTGCACCACGTGATATTGTGGCACGCGCAATCGATCATGAAATGAAACGCCTCGGCATTCCCTGCGTTCATCTGGATATCAGTCATCAATCCGAAGATTTTATTAAATCTCACTTTCCGACCATTTACAGTCGTTGCCTGGAGTTGGGCATAGACATCACCAAAGAACCCATACCGGTGGTCCCGGCAGCCCACTACACCTGTGGGGGCGTCATGACAAACTCCGTCGGTCAGACTGATATTTCCGGCGTTTACGCCATAGGTGAAACTGCATTTACGGGATTGCACGGCGCAAACCGAATGGCGAGCAACTCCTTACTGGAGTGTTTTGTATTCGCCACCGCGGCCGCAGAAGATATTCTGTCTAAAATCGATACCATACCTTATCCACCTATCCAGTCAGAATGGGATGAAAGTCGTGTTACCAACTCTGACGAAGAAGTGGTTGTTTCCCATAACTGGGATGAACTTCGGCAATTCATGTGGGACTACGTTGGCATTGTACGGACCAACAAACGACTGGAAAGAGCAAAACACCGGGTTGACCTGCTGACACATGAAATAAATGATTATTATGGAAATTTTCGCGTAAACAACGACTTAATTGAACTACGAAATTTGGTACAAGTAGCCGAATTGATAATTCGCTCAGCGATGCTGAGAAAGGAAAGCCGCGGCTTGCACTACACATTGGATTACCCACAAACAAATGAAAATACACAACCGCACAACACGGTGCTTACTCCCACAAACTATATTGAGCCAATGTCAGACGAACGCGCAAACGCCGCAACTCATGCGGATCAATCGCATCCGGTAACAACACCACCGAACAAGAACGAAAACATTCTGCATTAAAATTCAGTATCGTCATCCACGCATGCACATAGGTAGAGGGCAACAATTTCGCCGCGCGTTTCTCACCGTCCTTCTGAATGAGTATCCAGTTATTATCTGTGCCCCAAACGATTTGCTTGATCGATTCCGGCTTTTTTAACAGCACCTGCTTATGCACACCCCACAGACTGACCAGGATCAAAATACTCAGAATAATTTTAAACAATGCAAATAGCGGAATGAATAAAATGGAAAATAAAGCACTGAGATGAACAAAACTTACAATACCTGCTGCCAACCCGGAGGGACGCAGATTAAGTGTTAACGGGGCCGCGTATTCGCTCGACGACATAAGCCACGTCCTTGTCGATTGGTTTTATTTTTCCCATCAAGTAGTCAAATAACAATTGATCAGGGTAAGTTAATAAGTTCTTAAATATCTCTTTTTCATGGCAGGGCAAAACTTCATATTGCGTTTGCAAAAAATCCTCAAGCAAAGTATCCAGTTCAAGCATGCCACGACGGCACTGCCAAAGTAATCGATTGTAGTCAGTCATGGGGAGAAGCGTATTCACCGCAAAGGCGCATACCGGCACCCAAATTCATATTAGATGCTTCAACATGAGTTGTTTGATATTGTGTATTGCCTTGGTTGGGTTCAGGCCTTTGGGGCACACATCGACACAATTCATAATCGTATGGCATCGAAATAAACGGTAAGGGCCATCCAGATCCGCCAGCCGTTCCGAAGTAGCCTGGTCGCGACTGTCGGCTAAAAACCGCCAGGCTTGCAGCAATGCGGCTGGTCCACGAAATTTATCCGGGTTCCACCAAAAAGAGGGACACGCAGTTGAACATGCCCCACACAAAATACATTCATAATAACCATCCAGTTTGTCCCTGTCTTGCGGGCTTTGCTCGCGTTCTACTTCCGTGGC
>VAPL010259769.1_pt1 | contig 14993 bp, 11 predicted proteins | sample 3395061 | NCBI WGS metagenome assembly VAPL01 (sample SAMN08290444, study PRJNA428436) | hydrothermal vent metagenome | isolation source: Deep-sea hydrothermal vent chimney 2 | place: Pacific Ocean: Juan De Fuca Ridge | depth 2182 m m | reverse complement strand
GGGCCAGACATGCCCAAAGAAGAATGGGGCGTAAAGCATATCTGCCCGACAACCGGCCAGCGGTTTTATGACCTGAACAAAAAACCAATTATCAGCCCCTACACCGGTGAAACGGTGACGCTAGATGCCAATACCAAAACTTCGGTTGCGGTAGAAAAAGTCACCGCGAAAGAAAAAGAGGCGGAAAAAGAAGAAGAAATTCTTCTGGATGACGACGATAGCAGTGACAGCGAATCCAGCGACGATCTGCTTGACGACGACGACGACGATACGGTTTCTCTGGATGAGATCGCGGACGTCGCAGCGAACGACGACGACAGCTAACAAAATCGCGCGGGGGTTTTCGCTTGATCTGCCCCGCGCCGTTCCATAAATACACTAGGCGTATGGCATTAATGTCATACCAATCGGGGCCATAGCTCAGCTGGGAGAGCGCTTGCATGGCATGCAAGAGGTCGGGGGTTCGAGCCCCCCTGGCTCCACCAAACATCCTATCATTCCCTGACAAACCGCATGACTTTCCAGGTGCCAACCGCCTGCTATCGGTCGATCAATGCCACTTTGCCGGTAAGGAATTTGATATTTCGCAGCGGCCTGCTAGTTTTACCAACATCCGCCCCAACCCAATTCAATATTCCAACTGATAGGAGCCCCCATGGAACAGACCCGTCGATTCTTCATTGCCACCGCTGCCGCCGCCGGTGGAATTACCTTGCTCCCCTTTACAACCCGCGCCGCCAGTCATAACAGCGACGTATTCGCCACGTCAGGGGGCGATATTACGGTGCACCCGGTCAACCATGCGTCTTTCGTCATGGAAACACCGATTGGTACAATCTACACCGATCCGGTCGGTGACGCTTCTGCATATGCTGGTTTTCCGACGCCTGACCTGATCCTTGTCACCCATGAACATGGCGATCACTACAATGCTGAAACGCTCGCGGCACTTGTTGGCCCCAACACCCAGATCATCGCCAACCCGGCAGTATTCGCAATGTTGCCAGCCTCGCTCAAGGACAAAGCCAGCCAGTTGTCCAACGGTGACTCATCTAAATTCGGCTCCCTTAGTATCGAGGCAATCCCAGCCTATAATATCGCCGAAGACCGCAAGAAATTTCACCCACAGGGCCGAGACAACGGCTATGTTCTGGGTTTTACGGGATTTCGTGTTTACATTTCCGGCGACACCGAAGACATCCCTGAAATGCGTACGCTTGAAGGTATTGATCTGGCGTTTCTTTGCATGAACCTGCCCTTTACCATGGATGTTAAAGCCGCCGCTTCCGCGATTGCAGATTTCCAACCGAAATTTGTCTACCCCTACCACTATCGCGGTCGGGCAGGCGGCACCCAGGATCCGGCTGAATTTGCCAAACTGGTCGATAGCGCGGTCGAGGTGAAAATGGGCGACTGGTATAGCTGAGGAAACGATCTTACCCGACGCTTTTTGGCGCATAGCTCGCCGGGTCAACCTGTTCGGGGCGCCCTTCAAGGTCCAGCTTGGCAATGCTGGCCGGAGTGCTTGAGATAACCTTGCTACCCCGAATCACATGCAACCGGGTTGCGCAAAGCCGAATGGCCTCAATCGGGTCCGTCGCCTGTAACATTACCATGTTTGCCTGACAGCCCTTTTCCAGCCCATATCCTTGCAACCCCATAATCGCGGCCGAATTCACCGTCACGGCGTCAAAACACCACGCCATATCTGCGCGGCTGGAAAGCTGCCCGACATGCAACCCCATGCTGGCCACTTCCAGCATGTCAGCACGCCCCATGGAATACCACGGATCCATCATACAATCCGAGCCAAACCCGATATTCATTCCCGCCGCCTTTAGTTCCGGCACCCGAGTCTGGCCGCGCCTTTTTGGGTAACTGTCATGGCGCCCTTGCAACATGATGTTGATCAGCGGGTTCGGAATGACATGCAGTTCAGCCTCGGCCATCAACGGGATCAGCTTAGAGACATAGTAGTTATCCATCGAGTGCATCGAAGTCAGATGCGACCCTGCAACCTGCCCCTGCAACCCCAGCCGAGTGGTTTCATAGGCCAGTGTTTCGACATGGCGGCTCAACGGATCATCGCTCTCGTCACAGTGCATATCGACGCGCAATCCACGCTCTGCCGCCAGTTCGCACAGATATGTCACCGATGCGGCCCCATCCGCCATTGTGCGCTCAAAATGCGGAATGCCACCGACCACACCGACACCCATATCGAGTGCACGCAGTAAGTTGGCCTTGGCCGTAGGATCACGAAAAAAACCGTCTTGCGGGAAGGCCACCAGTTGCAAATCCAGATAGGGCGCGACCTGCCTACGCACCTCGATCAGGGCTTCGACACCCTTCAATTCATCGTCGCAAATATCCACATGACTGCGGATTGCTCCGATCCCCATAGCCACTGCCAGATCACAATACCGCAGCGCCCGCTCTATGATTTCATCGACACTTTGCAGTGGCTTCAACTCGCCCCACAGGGCGATGCCTTCCAGCAACGTCCCCGAAACATTCATCCGGGGATTGCCCAGTGACAGGGTCGCATCCATGTGGAAATGCGGATCAACAAACGGCGGGGCCACCAGAAGACCGCCCGCGTCGATGATCTGCCCAGCCTCAGCCGTAATCCCAGGTTCGACCGCCGCAATAATCCCGTCAGCACAGGCTATATCAACGCCCGTCCGCCCGTCCGGCAGGCTGGCATTCTTAACGATCAGATCAAAGCTCATCCCCGTTGTCCCTTGAACCATGGCTTTAACAATGCCCGTGGATATTCGGCCCGCCGGGCAACGATCACAAGCGCGAAAATCGACAACACGTAGGGCGCCATCAGGAATATCTGTGACGGTACAAATGCTCCAACTTCGGTTTGCAGGCGCACCTGAAACGCATCAAACGCCCCGAACAATATCGCCCCCAACAACGCCTTACCCGGTCGCCAGCTGGCGAAGATTACCAGTGCAATGCAAATCCAGCCACGCCCGTTGACCATACCAAAGAAGAACGCGTCAAACGCCGACATGGTCAGAAACGCGCCGCCAAGCGCCATGATCGCCGACCCCGCCACAATGGCCCCGATCCGCAATCCATAGACCGACAGGCCTTGGGCATCTGCGGCGTCCGGATTGTCACCGACCGCGCGGATCGCCATGCCAAGGGGCGTTTTTTCCAGCACCCACCAGACCAGCCCGACCATAAATATTGCCAGCCAGGTCATGGCGGTTTGCTGAAACAACACTGGCCCCAGAAACGGCAGATCAGACAGAATCGGCAAATCCAGCGGTTGAAACGGAACGATACGGGGTGGCGAAGTTACGTCGGGCAGCGCCGTGCGATAGGTAAAGGACGCCAATGACGTCGCCAGCATCGTGATTCCAAGCCCGGATACATGCTGCGACAGACCCAGTGGCACGGTCAGAATGGCGTGGATCAGGCCAAGAAAACCGCCAGCTATCGCGGCCACGACAAGCCCGCCCCACAGGCCTGCACCCAGATAAACCGCCATCCAGCCGGTCATTGCGCCGGCGACGAATATTCCTTCAATCCCAAGATTCAGAACCCCGGATTTTTCGCAGATCAATGCACCCAGAACCCCAAAGATCAACGGCGTAGCAATACGCAAGGTAGCGGCCCAGAAACTGTCACTGATCAGGATTTGCAGAATGTCCATTACGCCGTCCCCGCTTTAACGCGGGTGATGCGGAACTTAGCGATAAAACCGCCGATCAACACCGAGATCAGCGACAGGGCCACAACAAGATCGGCCAGAAAGCTGGAAACTCCCATGGCGCGGCTCATGGTGTCCGCCCCGACAAAGACCGAGGCGATGAACACCGCAGATATAACCACCCCAATTGGCGACAACCCGGCCAGCATCGCCACGACAATGCCGGTAAAGCCAAACCCAGGGGACAGGTCTGCCGTCAAATATCCCTTCAATCCGGCGACTTCGCTCACACCCGCCAGCCCGGCCAAAGCGCCCGATACAATCGCCGCCCCCATCAGAGTTCGCTTAACGCCAATTCCTGCATGCAGTGCCGCAGCCGCGTTTTCACCGACCGCACGCAGCTTGAAACCCCAGACGCTTTTAGACAGCATTATGTGGGCCACAACTGCGGCAATCAGCGCGATGATCAGCCCGGAATGTATCCGCATCTTTGGCATCAGTTGCGGCAATATCCCCTCGTCCACAATTGGTGCTGATTGCGGCCAGCCCAGACCCATGGGGTCTTGCAGCGGCCCTTCCAGCATCATTTGCAGGAATATCAGGATGATGAAATTCAGCAGCAAAGTCGTCACAACTTCGTCCGCTCCAAACCGGGTTTTCAAAAATGCGGGCCCAGCCATACCGGCGGCCCCGGCGGCCATCCCGGCAATCAGAATAATCGGGATCATGATGAAGGCAGGCGCATCGATCAGCCCGGTTCCCACGGCCACCGCTGCCATGGCGCCAAGGTATAACTGCCCCTCAGCCCCTATATTCCACAGCTTTGCACGAAACGCCAAAGTCGCCGCCAGCCCGGTGAATATCAGCGGCGTGGCACGGGTCAGCATTTCAGTGAACGCAAACATCGAACCGAAAATACCCTTATACATTTGCCCGTAAGCCTCGATCAGATTGGCCCCGGCAAAAGTTAACGGTATCGCCGCCAGCAGCAAGGCAATCACCGCCGACATCACCGGCACGCCGACCGACAGCGCGCGCGATTGTGTATCACGGGGTTCAATACGGATCATGCGGCTTCTCCTGCCATCATCAGGCCAATGGCGGCGCGGTTTTGGCTGGACGCCTCAACCAATCGCCCGTCATGGATGACGACAATCCGGTCCGACAGGGCCAACACTTCATCCAGATCTTCGGAAATCAACAGCACGCCGGCCCCGCGTTTTCGCGCCTCTAGCAATCGCCGCCCAACCTCATTCGCCGCGCCAAGATCAAGACCCCGGGTCGGCTGATTGGCAAGGATCAAACGCGGACTGCATTCAAACACCCGCGCCAGGATAAGTTTCTGGATATTACCGCCAGATAACAACCGCGCCTCGGCATCAATTCCCGGCCCGCGTACATCGTAATCCTGCGTTAGTTTTTCGGCATGGGTGCGGATGGATTCCTGTCGCAGAAACCCGTTTTTCTGAACGTCCCCGTCGCCCAGCCGCTCCATAATCAGGTTCTCCGCCACGCTCATCGCACCGATCATCCCGTCATGGTGGCGATCTTCGGGAATGCGCCCGACACCTGCGGCCAGTAGCCCCGGCGGATCAAACTTTGTGACCTCAGCCCCATCCACCAGCATGGCCCCCTGATCCGGCCTTGCCAGACCAGACACCACCCGCGCCAGCGCTGACTGGCCATTGCCCGAAACGCCAGCGATACCAACAACCTCATGGGCGTGAACCGTCAGGTCGACCCCGTGCAGGCTGTTGCGCGCGCTATCGCCCCGAACAGTCAGTGATTTCAACTGCAATACTGGCGCACCCGGCTCCATAGCCTCGCGCGGGGTCACCGGCGTATCGGCCCCGACCATCATCCGCGCGATAATGCGTTCATCGGCTTTGGCAGTGGCAATCTCTCCCACCAGTTTTCCGTGTCGCAGCACCGCAATCCGGTGTGAAAACGCCAGCACCTCCCGCAGTTTGTGCGAGATAAATATCACCGACATACCATCCCGGGTCATCGCGCCGATGTTTTCAAACAGCGTATCTGCTTCCTGAGGTGTCAGAACCGCCGTCGGTTCATCCAACACCAAAATTCGGGCATCGTGGTAAAGTGCTTTCAAAATCTCAACACGCTGCCGTTCCCCAACGGACAGCTTGCCGACCAGTTCATCCAGTGGCGCCGCCAAACCGGTGCGTTCAATAATCCCATCAATTTTGCGGCGCGCCGCCTCGCTGTTCTGTCGCCATGACCACAGGCTTTCCGAACCAAGTAGGATATTATCCAATGCCGACAGGTTTTCCGCCAAGGTGAAATGTTGGTGAACCATGCCAATGCCGGCGTCCAGTGCCGCCTGCGGGTGCCCCAGTGTCAGCGGGTGCATTTCACCGGCCTCGTTTGCCACATCCACCGTGCCGCTGTCAGGCAAATAGTGCCCGAACAGCATGTTCATCAACGTGGTTTTCCCGGCCCCGTTTTCGCCAAGCAAGGATAAAACTTCGCCGCGATGCAATTCGATGCTCACCGCGTCATTGGCAACGACCGTGCCAAACCGCTTGGACAGGCCGTTAAGGCGAAGGACCAGATTATCTGTCATCGGAATGGGGCCGGTTTAATCCGGCCCCTCCTGTTCTTACTTATCGGAAACCGGCTCTTCATCATTGACAGTAACCACAAAGCTCCCGTCCAAAATCGCCGCCGATTTCGCCGCAACAGCTGCGACAACATCGGCTGATACCAGCGCTTCATCCATTACCAGCGAACCGCCTCCATAGGCCATATAGCTGTACTGGCCATAGTCATCTGCACTGTAAGACCCAGCTGCCACTGCAGCGATTGCGGTATCAATGGTGGCCTCCATATGCCAGAGCGCCGAAGCAAGGATCGTACCCGGATAGGCATCCGCCGTATCAATCACGTTGCCAATAGCTTTTTTGCCACGTTCAACGGCCGCATCAGATACCCCGAAACGCTCAGCGTACATAACGTCCGCGCCAGCATCCATCATCGCAAAGGCGCTTTCTTTGGCCTTTGGTGGATCGTACCAGCTGTCAATGAAGTTCACGAGGAATTTGACATCCGGATTGGTTTCCCGCGCACCTTCCATAAAGGCGTGCATCAGCCGGTTAACTTCGGGAATTGCGTAGCCCCCGACCATGCCGATCACATTGCTTTCACTGGCCGCCCCGGCAACCATGCCGGAAAGATATGCCGGTTCATGGATAAAGTTGTCAAACACCGAAAAGTTCGGTTCCTGCGGTTTGAAAGATGACCCCATCAAAAACGCTGTTTCGGGATAATCTTCAGCCACTTTACGGGCTGCGCGCTCAAGTCCAAACACTTCGCCGACGATCAGATCGACGCCGGATTCAGCAAATTCCCGCATCACCCGCTCATAGTCAGTATTGGCGACGTTTTCTGAGAACGTGTATTCAATGTCGCCGCGTTCCTGCGCTGCGTTCAGCGCGATATGGATACGGCTGATCCATTGTTGTTCTACAGGCAGCGTGAATATTCCGGCGACCTTGATCGTTTCGGCCATGGCGCTGGCCGTTGACACGACCATGCCTAAGGCAACGGCCCCAGCGATCATGACTCTTCTGGATAGTATTTTCGGTAGTAGCATTTGGTATTCCTCCCATTGCCAGCAAATCTAAAGTGTTCGCTCAGACATAGTGACGCATTTATTGACCAAACGATCAAGAAAAATCTAGCAAAGCCGGAACTTAGGTCCGCCAGTCCAGAACCTTTTTCTCAATCAAGCCCACCACCGCGCTGATTGCCACTCCTAGAATTGAAAGTATCGCCACGCCGGTAAACAGCCGTTCCAGATCATAAAGCGACCCGGCTTCCAGAATATAAGCGCCAATCCCGAATTCGGCCCCCAGCATTTCCGCTGCAACCAGTAGGATAATTCCGATTGCCAGACTGATACGCAGCCCCGACAGTATACCCGGCATCGCGCCCGGCAGGACAATCTTTGTTACGATCGACAGCCACGACATATTAAAGCTCTGCCCCATCCGTATGAGCGTTCGATCGACATTATCCACCGCACCGTAGGTCGCAACAACTGTCGGGGTGAACGTGCCAAGGGCGATCAGCGCGTATTTTGACGCCTCATCAATTCCGAACCAAATCACGAAAAGCGGCAACAAGGCGATCTTGGGAATGGGGAACAGCGCCGAAACCAGTGGCACCAACCCGGCCCGGATAAACGAAAACAGCCCAACCAGAACTCCAATACCAATCCCGGCTGAAATCCCCAATGAGGCCCCAACAAACAACCGCATCAAGGATGGCCCCAGATGCTGCCACAACAGCCCCGTTGTCCAAAGGCCGATGAATGTCGAAAACACGTCCGACGGGCGTGGCATTGTCAGATTTGAAATAAACCCGGCTCGTGTGCCCCATTCCAGAAACGCGATCAGCAAAACAAATACCATCAGCCCAATCCCACGTTTGGATTTCGGCGCGAAACCGCCGCCGCGAAACCTGACCGGTTTTCTGGGTGTTCCGGTTTCAGACATGCAGCAACTCCTGATCTGCGGCAGCCGCTTCTTCGCGCATCAGATCCCACAGGTATTTTTGCTTACGATCCAGATCAACGTCCCAAACGCCGCGCTCGGCCAGCGGTTTTTCAATCTCAACAATTTCTCGGATACGCCCCGGACGACGAGATAACACGACGATAGAATGCCCCAAACGAACCGCTTCATTCAGATTGTGCGTGACATAAACTGCCGTAAATGGCCGGCGTGTCCAAAGGTTCACCAGATCATCCATCAACAGCTCTCGCGTTTGGCTGTCCAGCGCCGACAATGGCTCATCCATCAACATTACAGCCGGATTAACCGCCAGCGCGCGCGCCAGTGCCACCCTTTGTTTCATCCCGCCAGATAACTGCCGTGGCAGCGCATTGCGAAAATCCAACAGCTTAGTGCGCGCCAAAACATCAGTGACAATTTCCTGTTTGCGAGAAACACCAAGCCTGTGATCTTCCAACACCAGACTGATGTTGCCTTCTACCGTGCGCCACGGCAGCAGGGCAAAATCCTGAAACACAAATGTTAGTGGGTTAAACGTATCCACAGGCGGATCGCCCACTTGAACAACCTGCCCACTCTCCGGGCGTTCCAGCCCACCTATTAAGCGCAACAACGTGGATTTCCCGCACCCCGACGGCCCGACAATACACATGATTTTGCCAGACGGTATCGGCAAGGTAATGTCGCGCAGCACTTCGGTTTCGCCGTAAGAGTGGCTTATATTTTCGAGCAGTAAATCCATGATCCCCAGTGCAATCCGTGAAAACCGGCGGGGCAGTTACTAACCGCCCCGCCAATTCAATCAGATCATATCGACGTAAGACTGATCGACCAGCGTATCTATCGTGATGCTGCCCTTAACCAAAGCCTCTGCCTTGAACCAGTCCAACTGATCCTGCAACGAAGCCAGGTTCATCGCCGCACCTTTGTTGATCCGCATCGCCCCATTGATGATACTCGGGGCAGCTTTTTCATATTCGCGGTCCGTGTACACATATTTATGCACCAGCTTGACCATTTCCTCGGCTGCATCCTCGCCAGCGGTCCGGTCCACCAGTGCCGCATTGAAATCATCTGCGCCCCGCGAAAACGCTGCCAGGAACGCTTCTGATTTGGCCCGCTCATTCGCCGCATTATCGGCCGATGTAAATACCGTCGTCACCTGATAATTCGGCAGATAATCTGACACGTTACCAATGATATGAACCGCACCGGCACCGGCCAGCGGTTTGGCGATATGGGGTACGATCGACCATGCATCAATCTGACCAGATTTCAGCGCACCGATGATAGCACCAACTTTGCTCAGGGGTTTGAAATTCACCGCAGCACCTTCAGCCCCGGCTATCTTGGACCCCATATAATGAAACGATGACCCGGCCTGAGTAATGCCAAACGACTTACCATCCAGCATTGAAGGATCGGTAAGCCCCGCATCAAACGCAGCATTTGAGGCCAGAATTTTCTGACCATCAATCCCCGGTTCCTCCGACAAAGCGCCGCCAATCACTTTGGCCGCGCCTTTTTCCGCCAGAGAAATCAAGCCTCCCGAAACGGCCGTCACCGCAAAATCCGCATCCCCTGACGCAATCGCCACCGCCATCGGCTGTGCAGCCTGAAAAAACTTGAACTCCACATCCAACCCGGCCTCTTCGAAATAACCCCGCTCAAAGGCTACAAAACTGGCCGAATGGCTGGTGAACCGCAACGCGCCTACGTTGATCTTGCTCCCAGCCAATGCCGGCAGACCAACCATCGATGCGGCAGCAGCGCCTCCCATTATCCCCATTGTCTGGCGTCTGTTGAAATTAGTCATGCTCTTCCTCGCTATTGCTGAATTCTCTATCAACTACAATTAGCCTGACCCTGCGTTACTGTCACGCTGGCAATTATTACGGTGTCAGCAATCGAGCCCATTGTAAGTTAGCAACCAATAACTTATATGCCAACCCAAACAACCAAAGGCCACGCCATGACGACGAAAACCACAGCCGGTACAAAAATTAGGCGACTTGCAATGATCGTTCTTGCACTTGTAATCGGCGTTGCAACCGTCGCCACATTCGTATCAAAAAAACAACCACCCGAACGGGTTGAAGCGGTGGAAACCGCCCGCGGAGTTCGGGTTATCGAAATCGCGAGTGTTCCGTTCCGGGTCGAAGCATCCGGTTTTGGCTCAGCCATCCCAGACAAAACCTGGAGCGCGGTTTCAAACGTAAAGGGCCACGTCATTTACCGTCACAACGATCTTGAAAGCGGCGCGTTGCTGCCAATGGGTTCACTTTTGTTGGAAATTGATCCGGGGTTCTATGAACTCGCGCTGGCCGAAGCAAATGCAGAAATTGCCAGCGTCGACGCCGAAGTGGCGCAGTTAAATCAGGAAGCAATAAACACCGAAAGCCTGCTAGAACTGGAACGCCAGCGATTGGTTCTGGCCGAAGCCGATCTGGAACGCACCCGTGGTCTTGTGGCTTCAAACACGCTCGCCCAAGCCCGGCTGGACACGCAGTTGCGCTCAACTTTGCAGCAACGCCAGGCCGTGCAGGCGCTGGTAAACCAGCAAAACATTATTCCAATTCAACTGGACCGGCTGGACGCACAAAAGGAACGCGCCCTAAGCAAACGTGCGCAGGTCGAGGCCGATCTGTCAGACACCAAAATATTCGCCCCGTTCGATATGCGTGTCAGCGAAGTCAACATCGAGATGTACCAGTATATTAATCCCGGTCAGATCCTGTTTGCAGGCGACGGCGTTGAAGCGGCAGAAGTGGTGTTGAATGTCCCCATGCCCAGCCTGCGCCGCCTGATGGAAGAACTGCCGCCCAGCACTGAAGGGTTGAACATTTCTGCGTTCTCAGCCCATGTGCAACTGGTTGACGATAACCAGACATGGGACGCCGAAGTTGTACGCATCGCCAACGGCATTGACCCCACAACTCGCACCGTCCGCGTTGTACTGAGCATTCCCCAGCCAGAGGGCCAACCTGATCCGAGCAATAACCCACTCCTGCCCAAAGGGCTGTATGTCGAAGGCATTCTGTCAATTCCCTCGGCAGAACCGCAATTGGCCATTCCACAATCCGCAATTCATGAAGGCTGGGTCTATCTGGTGGACGCCGACAGCCGGCTGACACGAGTTGAAATCGAAGTGGCCTATCAGCAAGATGGACTGGCAATCGTCACGTCCGGTCTGGAACCGGGCGACGTCCTAATCCTCGACGACATCGTGCCTGCGATCACCGGCACGTTGCTTGAACCTCTGCGCGATACGGATACAGAAGAAGCAATAAAATCCACCGGCGCTGGTGAACTGAAATGATACGCTGGTTCGCGGGGCATCCGACGGCCTCTAACCTGTTGCTGATCGTGATGCTGGCGATCGGTATATTTGCGGCGCCTACCCTGTTGCGTGAAACTTTTCCAGATTATTCGCCAACTGAAGCCCAGATCACCATCGCCTATCGCGGCGCCAGTGCGGCAGACGTGGAAGACGCCATATGCTTGCGGGTATCGGATGCGCTGAAAGGTGTGAACAATCTCGAAGAGCTGACCTGTAGCGCGCAAGACAACGTCGCCAGCGCTGTGGCAAAGATGAGCCCGGGCGGAGATGTCGGGCGTTTTCTGGATGAAGTAGACACCGAAATTAACGCCATCACCGATTTCCCGGCCAACGCCGACGCTGCGATCATCAGTCAGCGGTTTACCACTGATCTGGTATCAGCCCTCGCGGTTCATGGCGAAATGTCCTTCGCCGATCTGGAATCCTACGGCAATTCGCTGGAACAACGCCTGTTCGAAATCGAAAACGTCGCCGCCGTTAAGGTCAAAGGCCTGTCTCAGCGCCAGTGGCAGATCGAAATTTCCAGCGATCTGTTACAGCAATACGGCCTTTCCGTAGGCGACATATCCAACCTGATACGCCAGCAAAACATTGACATGCCGCTTGGCACCCTGACCACTGACGCACAAAATGTGCAGCTAAGGTTCGTAAACCAAAGCCGCTCTATTAGAGACCTGAAAAATCTGGTGGTGTTGTCTGGTCAGGCCGGTGCCGAAATCACGCTTGGCAGCATCGCTACGATCACCGAAAGTTTCGACCTTGAAGAGGAAAAAATCCTGTTCAACGGCGAACGCGCGCTGATCTTGGAGATCCACAAAAACAAGGAAAGCGATGCAATAAAGGTGATGGCGGAAATCACCGAATTTCTTGATTCTGAGCAACTTGCCATGGGCGAAGGTGTCACTCTCACCATCACGCAGGACATGACCTCGATCGTAGAAGATCGCCTGAAAATGCTGGTCAAAAACGGTATCATGGGCCTAATCCTTGTCGCAATAACCATGAGCCTGTTCTACCGCCCACGGCTGGCTGTCTGGGCCATTCTTGGCCTGCCAATAGCATTCGCAGGGGCATTCGCTGTGATGGCCGTGTTTGGCCTGTCACTGAACATGATCACCCTTGTCGGGTTGCTTGTGGCCATCGGTATCGTAATGGACGATTCCGTGGTGATCACTGATAGTATCTATGAACACGCCACCCACGGTGAATCGGCACTTGATGCGGTTAACCAAGGGGTAAAGCAGGTGCTACCCGGCGTTTCATCGTCTTTCATGACCACTATCGCAGTATTTGGTCCGCTGTCGTTTCTGTCTGGTGAGCTGGGTACAGTATTGGAAGTCATGCCAATTGTTCTACTCGCCGCCCTCGCCGCCAGCCTGATTGAAGCTTTCTGGATACTCCCCCACCACCTGAAATCGCCCATAGCACACGTTGTCGCAAATGAACCCAACCGCTTTGCGAAAGCCTTCGACGCGGGCGTTGAAAAATTCCGCGAGGGTGTCGGTAAAATCGCCGATTTTTCAATCAAATTTCGCTACGCCACACTTGCAGTGTTGATTGTGGCGTTGCTCGGCTCGGTCGGATATTTCGCTGGCGGCAACATCAAAATGGAAGCCATGCCAGATATGGAAGGCGACGTAATTGAAGCCCGCCTTCTGATGCCACAAGGCACACCTCTGGCTCGCACAGAAGAAGCTGTGGCGCAGGTGGTTGATGCGCTGATGAAGATCAACGGCGACCTGGAACAACCTGATGGGCAGGATTTGGTGCAGGCGGTTCAGGTTCGTTACAACGAAAACCTGAGCGCAGGTGAAAGCGGCCCCCATGTCGCCACCATCGGCGTCGACCTGTTAACCGCCGAAGCGCGCGCAACATCGCTTGATGAGCTAATCCCACTTTGGCGCGAGGAAATCGGAGCGATCTACGGCCTGATCAACATGGCCATTCAGGAACCCGGCTTTGGCCCTGCCGGTGTGCCGATTGAAATCCGCATTCAGGGCGACGATCTGGACCAGATGAAACTGGTATCGGGTGATCTGGTGGATTACCTAAACGGCTATGTCGGCGTCTTTAACGTGATGGACGACCTGCGCCCCGGAAAACCACAGCGCCAGTTTTCCCTGTCGAGTGGCGCCAGCGCCCTTGGCTTCACATCTGAATCCGTGGCCTCGCAGTTGCGATCCGGGATGCTCGGGGACATCATCGACAGTTTGCAATTGGGTGATCAAAATATCGAAATCACCGTCAGCCAAACGGATGCAGAACGCACCACACTGGACAGCCTCGACAACGCATTGGTGACTTCGCGCACCGGGCAATCGGTGCCGCTGAACGTGGTAACTGACGTCACTGAAGCGCGCGAATGGGCGAAAATAACCCTGATCGACGGCGTACGCACCGTCACAGTCGAGGCAAACGTAGATGCAGGCCAGGCAAACGCCGGCGCACTGGTCAGCGACATCCAGGAAAACTGGCTACCGGGTGCAGTGGCAACCTATCCCGAGCTGGAATTCATTTTTCTTGGTCAGGTCGCCTCAACAGCGGAAACCGCAACATCAATTGCACGCGGCCTTGGGATTGGTATGCTCGGCGTATTCCTGATCCTGTCATTTCAGTTCCGCAGCTACATCGAACCCCTGATCGTCATGCTCGCCATCCCGCTGGCGCTGATCGGCTCTATCTGGGGGCATGTGTTAATGGGCTATGACATATCCATGCCCTCGCTGATTGGGGCAGCGTCATTGGCGGGTATTGTGGTGAATAACTCAATCCTGCTGATGCAATACATCAACAAATTCCGACTGGAAGGAGCGCCAACTCTGCTTGCCGCCGGGAAAGCCAGCCGAGCCCGAACAAGGCCGATATTCATATCTACCGCCACCACCATCGCGGGAATGCTGCCGTTGCTGGCCGAAACCAGCGCGCAGGCCGCATCCATTATCCCACTGGTGATTTCACTGGTGTTCGGCCTGCTGACTTCCACAACGCTGGTACTACTGGTGCTGCCGTCACTTTATGTGATCCTTGACGACATCGGCGCTACCGGTTTCAACCCCGAACAAAGCACCGCCTGAAACCGGTTATCGCGACCCGTCTACAAATAATCCTCAAGCGGCGGGCATGTGCAAATCAGATGCCGATCCCCGTAAACATTGTCCACCCGACCCACGGGGGGCCAGTATTTGTCCACCCGAAACGCGCCCTTGGGGAAACAGGCCTGTTCGCGGCTATAGGGCCGGTCCCAATCCGCCACCAGATCTTCCACCGTGTGCGGAGCGTTTTTCAAGGGGTTGTTTTGCGGGTCCATTTCACCCTTTTCAATCGCTGCAATTTCAGCGCGGATCGACAGCATTGCGTCACAAAACCGGTCCAGCTCGGCCTTGGTTTCTGACTCAGTCGGTTCAACCATAAGCGTCCCAGACACCGGCCAGCTCATGGTCGGCGCGTG
>VAPL010720578.1_pt1 | contig 15004 bp, 12 predicted proteins | sample 3395061 | NCBI WGS metagenome assembly VAPL01 (sample SAMN08290444, study PRJNA428436) | hydrothermal vent metagenome | isolation source: Deep-sea hydrothermal vent chimney 2 | place: Pacific Ocean: Juan De Fuca Ridge | depth 2182 m m | reverse complement strand
GCAAAAAAACTGAAGGAAAAAGCCCTAAAGCCAAAACCGGCGGTACCCGCAACAGCATCTATACCACTGACGACCAAGCAGCGGATACAGGCCGGTGGCTGGCAAAAACGCGGCAAGGCGGTCGAATACCTGCCCTCTGCCACCACCCACTGCAAGGATTTGGACAGCCGCATAGAGTGCGAATCAAAGACTCTGACGCGTAATATTGGCATGGCGGATATCGACTTTCAGACCAAAGCCACCCTGTCCCGCTTCAAGGAAGATGGTTCATTCACAATCTCGTACCGAAATAATGTGCTGAAAATCACCATCACCGATGAGGAGTTCGCCAGCTCCGGGGCGAAGCTCCCCGTGCGCGAGGGCTGGCAGGAAACGGAGCACAAGCTGACCTGTATTTTTGAAGACGACACACATCTGAACTGCAAGAAAAACAAGCTGCGTAATGTAAAGTTACACCGCTAGTACTCTTTCAATGTGATATTGCCGGGTTCAGTTGGTCTGGTGGAGGACTAGTGTAGTGTCCTGAATAAAGCGTATATTCAGGACACTACACTCAGGCGGCGAGCTGTCTGGCCAGAGACTCCAGACCCTCGCGATCATGCAGGATTGTCTCCCAGAGATCGACCACGCAATCGGTATCAATGCCGAGATGTTTCACCACCCCATCCAGCCGTTCAGCACGAAGCTCGTCCCCGGCCTCGTCGTCCAGCAGGATATCCACCACCTGTAACAGGTAAGCGTAGTCCGAAAAATCCCCGTTATAGTCCACGCTATGATGCCGGGCAACCGCAGCAATCACCTCTTCAGGCAACTGCCAGGCTCGCAACAACTGCTCACCAATGTGCGCATGATTCATTCCCAATACACGGTCCTCAATTTCCACGTGTGGCGTATCCGGTGACTGTAATTGACAGTCGGCAATGGCATCACAGGCTTCCGCGAACTGGCTCACCAGGAACAGATGGCCGATATCACGCAGCAGGGCCGACAGATAGGCCAGCCCGGGTTTGATGCGCTTGCGCAGGGGGCGCTGTGAGGCCAGGGCCTGGGCCATGGAGCCGGCGGCCACCGCCTTCCACCAAAAACCTTCGCGTTCCAACATGGCCTTACCACTGGCCGGCAGAGATCCCATGGCCACTAGCCCCAGCGCGATACCCATGACGCCGTCGTAACCCAGTACGGTGATCACTGCTTTTTCGACGGACTCAATACGCCCCTGAAATCCGAAAAATGGGGCATTGGCGTAACGGATAATCTGCCCTGCAAGGGCGGGATCACTGGCAACAATGTTGCTCAGCTCCCGGACATGGGCGACCGGATCCTGCATCAGGCGCAGCAGTTTTTGCCCTACCTCGGACATTACCGGCAAGCCGTCACTGGTTTTGAGCGCCATAGAAATCTGTTTTTTCCAGGGGGCATGAATATCGATAACCTCCGCCTCAATGGGAGCCTTCCATTGCAAGCCCCCCTGGCGCAGCATGACGGTCATTTCATCAACCGGCAGCGGCTTGCTGTAATAATAACCCTGCACGTAAGTGCAATTCAGTTTGCGCAGGTAGGCCTCTTGCTCGGCCCCCTCCACGCCTTCCGCCACCGTTTCCAGCCCCAGGGAATGGGCCAGGTGAACGATGGAATGGGTAATCGCCGCTGATTCACTATCAACCATGACATCCTTGACGAAACTGCGATCGATCTTCAGCGTATCGATGGGGAATCGTTGCAAATAGCTGAGTGAGGAATAACCCGTGCCAAAGTCGTCGATGGCGATGCGCACACCGAGATCCCGCAGTGCGGTAAGGATCTCAATGGTGGCCTTGGGGTTGTTCATGGTGGCGCCTTCGGTGATTTCGAGCTCCAGCCAGCGAGATTCCAGGCCGGTTTCCTGCAAGGCCTCCTGCACCATTCCGACCAGATTATGTTCATCACCAAACTGCAGTGCGGAGAGATTGACCGCCACCCGAAACGGCGCCAGGCCCTGCTGTTGCCAGACCTTGTTCTGAGCACAGGCAGTCCGTAGCACCCATTCCCCCAGCGAGATAATTATGCCGCTGGACTCGGCCAAGAGAATAAAATCCAGCGGCGGGATCATGCCCAGTTCAGGATGCTCCCAGCGCAGCAACGCCTCCAGAGACTTCACTGTGCCGGTCTTTGGATCAAGGATGGGCTGGTAATGAATGGAAAATTCACCTCGTTCCATGGCATGACGCAGATCGGCTTCCAGGGTGAGGCGACGGATCTCTTCAGCATGGATCTTGGCATTGAAGAAGCGCAGGCAGGCACGGCCCTGCTGTTTGGCCGTATACATCGCGGCATCGGCGTGTTTCATCAACAAACTGGCATCTACGCCATCGCTGGGGTAAATGGCAATACCGATACTGGGCGTGCAGGCCACTAACTGCTCTTTCAAGGCGATGGGTTGTGACAGGGACTTCAGAATCTGACGCGCGACCTTTTCCGCATTGGCCGGGGAACCGATCCCCGTCAGCACACAGCCAAACTCATCGCCACCCAAGCGAGCGAGAATATCGCGGCCACGCACACCGGCCGTCAGCCGCTCACTCACCTGCTTCAATAGGTGATCACCGGCATCATGGCCATAGGTATCATTGACTGACTTGAAACGGTCAAGATCAATGAACAGCACCGCTAGTTTTTCCGTGTTGCGCTCTGCCTGCAGCAAACTGGCGGTCAGACGATCACGAAACAGGGCACGATTGGGCAAACCGGTGAGCGGATCGTGGGTTGCCAAGCGTTCCTGATCCAGCCGGGCCGCTGCCAGTTCACCACGCAGTTGGCAGCGTTCGATGGTAAATTCCAGTGTGCGCACCAGCAACTGAGAATTGGTTTCACCGCGCAGCAGATAGTCCGTCGCGCCTGCCGCACACAGGCCCCTGGCCTGTGCCTCTTGTGCAGGGTTGGCCAGTAGAATCAGGGGCGTGTCAGGCAGATGCTGATTCTGCCATTGCTTCAGATTCCCGGTTTTGTCGCCAAAACAGGTCACGTCTACAACCACAGTATCAAAGTGAGCAGCACCAATAATAGACTCTGCCGCCGACAGATCAGCCGCATGGGTCAGCCCAAAACAGCCATTTCCCGCACTGCGCAGGGCATCGACAACCCAGCGGACATTGCTGGCATTACTCTCAATCAACAGAACCCTGGCGGAAACTTCAGGCTTCATCAATACTCCAGACCACACATGTATTATTTGCAACAGGGATAGCCAGTTCATTGTGGAATGCCAGGCTGGCCTATTGAAGTTCTTCGTTATGCCAACTTGTCGGCAGCAGGCCTCCGCTTCTTTAAGAGGAAATAGGTCTAAAAAAACAAAAATTTATCAACCTGAACAGCAGATGAGCAGGCTGACTCTCTAGCCGGAAAAAGACCGCTAGAATCTGCGGCTATGAGCCTCCATTTCAATAATTCACGTTTGCGGATTAATAAAGCAGGAAACAACAAAAAGCCCATCTGCAACACGTGCTGATGGGCTCATCTAATCCTGGTTATCACGACTGAAGCCAAGAGGCCTCTGCAAGGGGTTAGGGCTTCAGTTTTTCCTTGATTGCCGCCAAAACCGCCTCACTGGGACCTGCTGCATCGACATTCAGCAGCAGGCCTTCATTTTCATAGAAGCCAATGAGCGGTGCGGTCTTTTCATTGTAGGTTTCCAGCCGATGAGAGATGGCCTCTGCGGTCTCATCATCACGCTGAATAATGGGGCTGCCACATTTGTCACAGATACCTTCCTGCTTGGGGGGATTGCTTTTGACATTGTAAATCGCCTGACAATCAGCATTGGAGCAGGTGCGGCGAGTGGTCAGACGATCCAGGATCACTTCGCGTTCAAGATTGAAATTGACCACCATGTCCAGTTTGATATCCAGCTTTTCCAGCAGGCTCTTGAGCGCTTCGGCCTGGGGAATCGTGCGCGGAAAACCATCCAGCAAAAAGCCCTGTTCACAATCCGGTTCCAGGAGACGCTGCGCCATAATGCCCATGATGAGATCATCTGACACAAGGTCACCCGATTTCATCAGAGACTCTATCTGCTTGCCCAGTTGGGTGCCCGCTGCCACGGCACCGCGGAGAATATCACCAGTGGATATCTGCACCGAACCATCCAGTTCAGTCAACAGTTTTGCCACTGTGCCCTTACCTGCACCCGGGGCGCCTAGAAGTATCAATTTCACTTAAGTTACCTCTTTTTATCGTTAGAATTATCATTAAAATAACATCTGAATCCGCGACCCACTAAACCGAACCTTCAACCTGGATTAATCAGTTGAACGGTAGAAAAGAATGACGCAAAATCAACTCAAACTTCCTGACAGGCTACTGATCAATCACTGTTGTCAGATTGATAGGCCCTGTCGCCATCACGCAGAAAGAGGCCACGTGGCAGGATGATTTCTTCACGCCCTCTCAGACCCTGACGGATCTCGGTCATGGCAAAATCTTCGATGCCGGTGATCACGGGCTTCATGCGTACCTGCCCATCCTGCAACACGGCCAAATACACCTGGCCCTCACGGTTCAACAGCGCCTCAAAGGGCACCTTGATGGCATGGGGGTTCCAGGCAGTACGAATCTCCGCATCCACGGTCTGGCCCAGGCGCAGATCAGGCGCCTGAGCACCGAGACTGATAAATACCTTCACCGGGTTGGTATTCGCTTCCTGCTCCGTCACAGCACCCAGGCGGGTGACCGTCTCCTGCCATTCCAGATCCGGGAAGGCATCACTGGTGGCCAACACCACCTGGCCCACCAAAATACGGCTGCTGTCGGCAGCATCCACATGCACTTCAATTTCACGTTGTGCCTCGCTGGCAAGCACAAATAGGGAGTTTGTCGGCGTCACCCACTGGCCGACTTCGGCCTGGCGATGCATTATTGTGCCGGAGAATGGCGCCGTGATTTTCTGCTTTTCCAGCGCCAGCGTGGCATTCCGGGCCGCTTCCATTACCACACTGGCACGCGCACGCGCGGCCCTTAAATTCACTTCGGCATCTTTCACAAATCGTTCGGCCACAGCACCTTTCTCATGAGCCCGGCGCAATCGCTCCCACGTGCGCTCTGCCCGGCCGATATCCTCACGCGCATTGACCAGATCCGCCTGTATCTGTTCCAGGTGCGCGGGCAACTCACGGTCATCCAGACGGGCCAATAATTGCCCGCTCTGTACCCTGTCCCCCTGACTCACCGGTACCGTTGTCAGACGGCCGGCACGCGAGGGATGGATCACCATCCGCTGCCGACTGACGATGTGCCCGGGCACCACGATGGACTGGTAGATCTCCCCCGTCTCGGGGAAGGTGGTCTGCACCGCCAATCCTTTGCTGAAATAAAACTGCCCGCCCTTGAAGGCGGCAAAACCCAGTGCCGCCAATACCATCACAAGCAGCAAGGTACGACCGGAAAAAAGCCTCTGTAGCCGGCTTGGTGGGCGAGACGGCACCTCATCAAAGGTGAACGGGTCAATATCATAGAGGCTATCGTCTGTGTCCCGATGGCTGTCTTGGCGGTCGCGATACTTGCGGCCCAGGGGCTGCTCGGGATCGATGATGATCTCCACCTCACCATCATATTCTATGGATTCATCCATCCCACTGCTGGATTCGGCGGAATCTGATGCATTCCTCCGGAATCTGTCTTCCGCAACCGGCGCGGGCGTCTTCGCCGCGTCTTCCGGGGCCGCATCAGTCACTGGCTCTGGCGCAGGCGCCTGTGTGGGGAAGGGCTGTGTAAAGGACTGTGCGCTACTGGCCACGGCCCGCTCAATCATGCTCAGCGGCTCGGCTTCAGGGTTCTTTGTTACCGGCTCCGCAGACACCATATTTTCGGTGGAGGATTGTGCGCCCACCCTCTCCAGCGGTGGGTTATCCGCTGGGACATCCGCTACCAGCAATACAGGAATGGTCTTTTTGCCTTTGGCAGCGGGAGCCGGGACCGTCTGGATCGGCGTCATCAGCGGGACATCCACTGGCTCACTGCTGCTGGCTTGCGACACAGCCTCTGTGGATTCGCGCCCCTCAAACAGCAGACGGCGGATGTGACCATCCAGCGCACCGGCATCGACCGGCTTGGTCATCACCTGATTGGCGCCGGCATCGTAGACCTTGACCAGCACCTCAGCATCGGTAGAACCGGTAATGACGATGATAGGCAACTGACTGAGTCTGGGCTGCCCACTCTGACGCAGGGTGCGAATCAGGTCATCACCGTCCATCCCTGTGGAGGATACTTTGAGATCGGTGAGCAACAAATCGTAGTCACCCTGAACCAGGGCGACAACGGCGGGTTCGGCAGACTGAAAATAGTCTACCTGGTAACCACTGGGCTCCAGCATACGGCGCATAACAAAGGCGGCGGTGCGGCTGTCATCGACATAGCACAAACGTGCGAGAGGCTTTTTCGCCTCTGGTGGGTGAGCGGAGAGCTTCTCACTCATGGCCATTATTACTCATGAAAAACAAACTCTGGAACGATTTCAACGGGCGCGCGGCACTTTTCCCGTGACTGTCGCAGTCTTCGGGGCTCCATTTATTGCTTGCGGCCTCTGCGGGACGATGAAATAGACGTGCCCATTATTATCTGTGTTGTGCCCATGCCCTCTCCCGGCATCGCTGCCACTATAAGATTACGCGCCAGCTAAGTAAACTCGCCCCTGGTTGCGGCAACTCGTCGTTTGATGCAACATAGCCGGACAATAATAAGATCGGCGGAGGCCTGTACGGGCCGCTCGCAGACATCAATTCTTTGATTGAGAGGAGTGGTTATGATTGACTTGCTGACCTATATGGTAGGTACTGTCGCGGCTATAGGCTTCGCCCTGCTGGTGTATCTTGTCTTCCAAATCTACGGTTCAGATACTTACACCCGTGAAGACTGATTAGCTGCAAGCTGATTACAAAATCGGCACCCACAGGTTGTTACCTGTGGGTGCCGATTTCATTTCGTCCCTTACATTACACCTCGCCAGAAACAAGCACACCTCCTTACCCCTTCGGCCCTGCCGGCAACCAGACGTGCACCGCCGCACCGCCTAGCTCACTTTCACCAATCTCCAGCGTTCCACCATACAACTGTACGATATCCCGCACGATAGAGAGGCCGATACCATGTCCGGCAATATCCGAATCGGCCCGGCGACCGCGCTGCATGACATAGCGCACCATTTCGGAAGGGATGCCTGGGCCATCATCCTCGACGTGAATAAACAGATCCATTTCACCATTGCGCGGCCCGGCTTCGGCACGAGCCCGCACATGCACCTGTCCCCGACACCATTTAAAGGCGTTGTCTGTGAGGTTGCCAACAATCTCCATCAGGTCACCCTCATCACCGGCAAACTCCAAATCGGGCTGCAGCTCGGTCACCGTTTGCACCCCCTTGTCAGCATAAACCTTGTGTAGACCGGCCAGTACTTTCTCCACAATACCCTGTACGGCGATGGGCGCAGACAATACCGTCCAGCCCGAGGTCGCTGCACGCCGCAACTGATAACCCGTGAGCTGATTCATGCGCTCCACCTGCTCCAGCACGACGTTGGGCAGATCGGTTTTACCATCACGGTTTTCCGCCGCACTCTGCAGGATCGCGAGGGGCGTTTTGAGGCTGTGGGCGAGATCGCCGAGGGTTCGCCGGTAACGCTCCAGGTGTTCTCGCTGATGGGAGAGCAGGCCATTGATATTACTGGTCAGTGTCTGCAGTTCGAGCGGATAACGCCCCTTCAGACGAGTCTGCGCACCCTCTTCGATGGCGCGCAATTCATTGGCGGCATGCTTCAATGGCAACAACCCCCAGCGCAGGATGCCCCACTGAACCGCCAGCAGCAGCAATGCCACGCCCCCCAGCGTCCCCCACAGGCTGCCTCGGAAGGCCGCGATCCGGGCATCAAATTCGGTCATGTCCTGCGCGACACTGAAGGTATAGTCTTGCCCGGGATCAGGAGAATCACTCCACACCACGCCGTAGCTGAACAAATAAAGCCGGTGGCCGTCAGGTAAGGTAACCTGCCGGCTGCTCTGAGCCAGACGGGGAAGGTTCTTTGTGAAAGGGATCGACATACCCTGTATGGATTCCGAGCGCCACAACCATTCCCCATCATTACTGGATACCTCTCCATAGAGACCGGATTCCGGATCGTAAAAACGTGTGTCCGGCAATTCCTTATCCATGATGAGTCGCCCGTCATCACCCATCTCAGCAGCGGAAATCAGGGCATAGACATGCCCGAACATGCGCTCTTTCATGTCCTTTTCAATGCTGTCGTGATAGATTTTTTCGAGGGTAATCTCGGCTAGCCCAAAGAAACTGAAGAGCACCGCACTGGCCGCAATCAGCACGCGGGTATTCAGGGAAAGGGGCATTAGGTGCTGCGGTTCTCAGTGGTCGGTGTCAGGGCAAACCGATAGCCCCGGCCACGCAGGGTTTCTATGACGTTCAGAACGCCGTCGGGATCGAGCTTGCGGCGCAAACGGCCAATGAAGACCTCGATGACATTGCTGTCACGGTCGAAGTCCTGATCATAGATGTGCTCAGTGAGCTCGGACTTGGACACGACCTGACCCGCGCGCAATACCAGATACTCCAGCACCCGATACTCATAGGCGGTCAGTTCGATGGACTTTTCATCGACAATCACCTGCTGAGTGCCAATGTCAACATGCAGCGAACCGAAAATCAGCTCTGACTGGGTCCAGCCGGCAGACCTGCGCATGAGCGCCTTGAGACGCGCCAGCAATTCCTCCATGTGGAAAGGCTTGACCAAATAGTCATCGCCGCCGGCTTCGAGGCCTTCGACCTTATCCTGCCAGCGATCCCGGGCAGTGAGAATCAGGATCGGAAATGCCTTGCCTTCACTGCGCAAATGGCGAATCAGATCGATACCGGACAGCTTGGGCAAGCCCAGATCCACCACACCCACATCAATGGGATATTCACGCCCCAGGTATTGCCCCTCCTCACCATCGGCAGCCTGATCCACAACGAAACCTTCTTGCCGCAAACGGGTGGCAAGTTCTTCACGCAAACGCAATTCGTCTTCGACAACCAAGACACGCATAGCACTAAATCTCTTGAGGAGAAGCCGGGTAGGCAGGGATAAAAATCATAAATTCTGAAAGGCGGCACATCGCTGTTAGATTAGCGCCATTGCATTGAAATGCAAGGAGGAAATGTCATCCGGGTGGACTGCCACCCGTCTGACACGGGACGTGCGTTCAATCGTGAAGATATGGGACAGGCGCCCAGGGGGTCTGGAGCGCCATTTCCTTGTCCCGCGCAAAACAACATTAAAGGGTCATGATGAAATCGACCAGCTTATCAATATTGGCATCGGAAACACGCGGTGAGTATGGCGGCATGGGAGCAGTGCCCCAGACGCCCTTACCGCCTTTCTTGATCTTGACGGCCAGCTTGGCCCTGGCATCGGCATCGTCCTTGTATTTGGCAGCAACCTCTTTCCAGGATGGGCCGACGATCTTTTTATCAACACTGTGGCAAGCCATGCAACCGCTCTTTTTGGCCAAGGCCAGATCAGCCATTGCGGAACCCGAGATAGCCATGGAAACCAAACCTAATGCGATTAAAACTTTTCTCATTACTTACCCTCCACAGGCAAAATTTCCACAATACCGCGAAGGTACTCCGCAAAAACTGAACACGCACTGAACATGACTAAATTACTCAGGTATAACCTTTAAATCGCTGCGTGTTCTTGCGCAAACGGGCCTGAGTCTCTGCCCAGGGCGCATGCCATACCAGGCCAGAGCGCATCAATCCACGGCACAGACGCAGCAGCCCGTCGACATCATCACAGTGGACAAATTCAGGCGCCGGACCCTGTGCCTTGGGACAATCCATGCCACCGTCGAAGCATTGATTGTGATAGTTGCCCAGTGGCAGGGTCAGGCCGATGGTGGGAATACCCCAGGCCGTTGCAGCGCTTGCCTCACAGGAGCCGCCATCCATGATGCGTCGCTGGTGCCTGTCCGGCAGCAGCCTTTCCGCCAGATCCGAGAGCAGGCGCATACCCCCCGGGTCGAAGGTCGTACGCCGATCTCCCAGGCGCACTACCGGCCCCTTGCCGATGCACGCACCGGGCAGCGTCCGCGAGGCCTCCAGGCTGACACACACCAATGGGCGGCGTCGCTCATCCAGCCAGCCCAGGTCGAAGTGCCGCACGGCACCGACAAAGCCCACTTCCTCCGCCCGCGTCAGCAGGCCCAGAAAGGGTGGCCGACTGGCCTTGCCACGTTTGAACAGATCGATGGCCGTAGAGACAATCGCAAACACCCCGGCCAGATCATCGACAGCGCGGGCATAAATGCGCTTACCGCTACGCCAGTATGGTGCTCGGAATTGCAGGCCACCGAACAGCTGCCTTGCCGGCAGGTGACACGCCAGTTCACTGCTGAGCTGAACCACGGCACTGCCCATCGCCCATCCCTGCTTGAGCAGTTTGACCTTTCTCAGCCGTCCCTCTCCCAGCACCCTCTCCCCGTCAGACAGCCAGACCTCGGCCCCGGCCACATGCTTGACAGGCGAGCCCCCCAGCCATTTTACGGCGAGGCGCCTTTCATCGAGCCAGCGCACACCGTGAAAGCCCGGATGATCCATGTGGGCGATAAACAGGCGCACCGGCTGTTCGGACCTTTCCCACAGCAGGCGGCGATAGGCTGCGCGTGAATCAACACCGACGATCAGATTGCCCGCTGGGTCCTCGAAACAGGGCACGCCAGCACGCTGCAGGTGCGCGGTGACACAGCGCAGCACATGCACCTCCCGGAAGGGGGCGGTGGGCTGGGAGAGAATATCCTTGAGAAGTTGCTGGCGGGAGGTGGTCAGCATGAAAAGAAAGGGTTAATCCATAGGGGGTGCATCACGCCGATCGGCAAAGTGAGTCACATCGCCCATCTGCAGTTCGCCGTCGTGAACGGCACCTTCGGCAATGGCGATGACCCGGCTGGTAAGCTTGCCGCGGATGCGCGCCGTGGAGATGATTTCCATCTTCTCGCGCGCCACCAGACTCCCCTTCACCTGCCCGGCAATGAGCACATTGTTGGCGACGATATCACCGACCCAACGACCGCCTTCGGCGATCACCAGGGTGCCATCGATGTCACAGTCACCCTCGACGCACCCATAGACGATGCAGTGACCCGCCCCACCCATGGCGCCCGTGAAATGCGCTTCGGGACCAATGCTGGTGGCGAAGCCCTCGACCCGGTCGAGAATCCGCCGGCCCTTCGCCTTACCCAGATTAATGTTTGGCTCTTTACTCACCACTGAATCACGCGCATGCCGACACGCCGCTACCTGTGGCGCTGAAAAATGAGACAGGCATTGGTGCCGCCAAAGCCGAAGCTGTTGGACATCACCGTATTGAGGCCGGCATTGTCGATGCGCTCACGGGCAATGGGAAAGTCCGCCGCCGCAGGGTCAATGGTCTCGATATTCGCCGAGGCGGCAACGAAATCATTCTCCATCATCAAAATAGAGTAGATGGCTTCGTTGACGCCCGCCGCGCCCAGGGCGTGGCCGGTCAGCGATTTGGTGGAATTGATGTGTGGCACGTCGTCACCAAATACCTCGCGCAGCGCGCCCAGTTCCTTGGTGTCACCCACCGGTGTGCTGGTGCCATGAGCATTGATATAGTCGACCTTGCCATCGACCGTGGCCAGCGCCTGCTGCATGCAGCGCACGGCACCCTCGCCGGAGGGCTGCACCATATCGTGGCCATCACAGGTCGCGCCATAGCCCACCAGCTCGGCATAAATCTTCGCTCCGCGCGCCTTGGCGTGCTCCAGCTCTTCCAGCACCAGCAAACCACCGCCGCCGGCAATCACGAAGCCATCACGATTGGCATCGAAGGCCCGTGAGGCCTTGTCCGGGGTGTCGTTGTACTTGGATGACATGGCGCCCATGGCATCAAACAGCACGGACTGGCTCCAGTGCAGCTCCTCGCCACCGCCGGCAAAAACGATGTCCTGCTTGCCCAGCTGGATCAGTTCCATGCCGTTGCCGATGCAGTGCGCGCTGGTGGAACAGGCGGAGCTGATGGAATAGCTCACGCCCTTGATCTTGAAGGCGGTGCCCAGACAGGCGGAGGTGGTGCTGCCCATGGTGCGCGGCACCATGAATGGCCCGACCTTGCGCACGCCTTTGGAACGCAGCAAATCGGCGGCCAGCACCACGTTTTCGTTGGAGGCGCCGCCGGAACCGACCACCAGGCCGCTGCGCGGATTGGACACCTGCTCCCCGCTCAAACCGGCATCTTCGAGGGCCTGTTGCATGGCGAGATAATTGAACGCCGCTGCATCACCCATGAAGCGGCGCAGCTTACGATCAATGAGCTCCTCGGTGTTCAGGCGCACCGGGCCATGTACTTGGCTGCGGAAACCAAGATCGGCATATTCCTGACTGAATTCGATGCCGGAACGCCCTTCACGTAGTGAGTTCAACACTTCCTGCTTATTATTTCCGATACTGGATACGATGCCCAGGCCGGTGATTACAACGCGTCTCACAATGCTTTCCTCGCTTCCTCAGAAATTTTCAGTGGAGGTAAACAGGCCGACCCGCAGGTCCTTTGCAGAATAGATTTCCCGGCCATCGACTTCCATTACCGCATCGGCAATACCCATCACCAGCTTGCGCATGATGACGCGCTTCATATTAATGCGATAGGTCACCTTTTTGTTGGCTGGTGTCACCTGTCCGGTAAATTTCACCTCACCGGCGCCGAGTGCTCGCCCACGTCCCGGGCCACCACTCCAGCCGAGGAAGAAACCCACCAGCTGCCACATGGCATCGATACCCAGACACCCGGGCATCACCGGATCACCCTCGAAGTGGCACTCAAAAAACCACAGATCAGGCGTGATATCCAGCTCGGCGATGATTTCACCCTTACCATAGGTACCACCGGTATCGGCAATGCGGGAGATACGATCACACATCAGCATAGGCGGCAACGGCAGCTGGGCATTGCCTTCGCCAAATAGCTCACCCCGACCGCAGCTGAGCAATTCCTCACGGGAATAACTGCCTTGTCTGGGTGAAATTTCAGTTTCGATTGACGACATACGAGCGATCCCCATGCTTGCCTGTAGTTTTTTTAAATTTGGAATAAGTAAAAGAGTCAGTAATAAAAGATAGCGCCGTGCGGTAATATTCCGCCCGGCGGCGTTTGCCGGCGTAGATTACCATACCCCGTCAGGGTTTTGGGAGCCGTCGGGCTAAGAGCGCCCAGCGGGACGGCTCTCCGGGTTGGCGGAATCCATGCCGGCGTCAACCTCCTCGCCATCCCAGAAGCCGTCGCTATTGGAGTCGACGTGGGTCAGGTCGATGAAATATCGTTCGATCTCCAGAAAGCGACGCCTCACGAAGATTTCCTCCGTACCTCGATCACGTTCGGCAGCTGTTCGACCTTTGCGAGTACACCGCTGAGTTGGGTGACATCGTGTACATCCAGCGACAGGGTCATGTCAGCAATGTGGGTACGCCGATCCGTGAGCGTATTCACGCCCATCACGTTGAGCCGTTCATTACTGAGGATCTCGGTTATGTCACGCAGCAGACCCTGGCGATCGTAGGCATGCACCAGAATCTCCACCGGATAGGTGTTCTGAGTATTCTGTGACCAATCCACCTCCAGCAGGCGTTCCTGCTCCGCCTGCTGCAGGCGCAGCAGATTGGGGCAGTCACGGCGGTGAATGGTGACGCCACGGCCACGGGTGATATAACCGACGATGACATCAAAGGGAACCGGCTTGCAGCAACGCGCCATGTGGGTCATCAGGTCACCCACACCCATTACATGCACGTCACCACCACCGACCACTTTCGACTTGCGTGCTACCGGCGGCGGGATCTCCGTGGCTGGAGGCAGCACCTGTTCATTGACCGCACCGGCGATCTGCGCGCTGGTGATATCACCACAACCCAAGGCAGCGAGGAAGTCATCCAGATTTTCATACTTAAAGCGCTTTGCCAGTTGCTCCAGATTCAGATCCGTCACCGACAGGCGGTGCAGCTCCCGATCCAGCAGCGAGCGCCCATCGCTCACGTTGCGATCGAAATCCTGCAACCGGAACCAGCTGCGCACCTTGGCGCGTGCACGTGAGCTTTTCAGATAACCCAGATGCGGGTTGAGCCAGTCGCGGCTGGGCGAGGCCTGCCGGGAGGTCAGCACCTCCACCTGCTCGCCATTCTGCAGCTCATAGCCTATGGGCACGATGCGGCCGTTGACCTTGGCGCCGCGGAAACGATGGCCGACATCGGTGTGGATGTGATAGGCAAAGTCCAGTGGCGTCGCCCCGCGCGGCAGATCCACCACCTTACCGTTCGGGGTCAGCACATAGACGCGATCCTGAAACACCTCGGACTTGAAGCGGTCGATGAAATCGCCGGCGTCGCGCTCCTCGTCCTTCCATTCGAGGATCTGCCGTAGCCAGGCGATCTTTTCGCCATACTGCGCATCCTGCTGCCCGCCCTCCTTGTAGCCCCAGTGGGCGGCGACGCCGTATTCGGAATGCTGGTGCATCTCGAAGGTGCGGATCTGGATCTCCAGCGTCTTGCCCTCGGGGCCCACCACGGCGGTGTGCAGGGACTGGTACATGTTCTCCTTGGGCGAGGCGATGTAGTCGTCGAATTCACTGCGGATAGGCTGCCAGCAACTGTGCATCAAACCCAGCACGGCGTAGCAATCGGCCACCGTATCGACCAGCACGCGGGCGGCGCGGACATCAAATAATTCCTTGAAATCCACGGACTTGCCGGACATCTTTCGCCAGATACTGTAGATATGCTTGGGACGCCCGGCGACCTCGCCGTGAATACCGGCGCGGCTCAGCTCGGTGCGGAGCTGCTCCAGCACCAGGTTGATATAGCGTTCACGGTCAACGCGCCGTTCGTCCAGCAACTTCGCCACGCGCATGTAGGTCTCCGGCTGCAGAAAACGGAAACTGAGGTCTTCCAGTTCCCACTTCAGCTGCCAGAT
>VAPL010515945.1_pt1 | contig 15004 bp, 12 predicted proteins | sample 3395061 | NCBI WGS metagenome assembly VAPL01 (sample SAMN08290444, study PRJNA428436) | hydrothermal vent metagenome | isolation source: Deep-sea hydrothermal vent chimney 2 | place: Pacific Ocean: Juan De Fuca Ridge | depth 2182 m m | reverse complement strand
TTGTTCGCACCGTAAATACGGCCGGACTTTATTTCCGCACACCGTTTGCTGAAGATATCGAGTTCATGCAAAAGCGTTTGCTGACACTGGAAATCAGCGACAAAGCGGTGCAGGCCATTGATGGCCGGCGCTTTTTGGTGGCGACATTTGCCATGTTCAAGATTTCTCAACCTCAGCAGTTCAAGGAAAGTGTTTCGGGAAACCTGAATACAGCGCGCTCACGTCTCGAAACGCGTATGGATGCAGCTTTGCGGCGGGTTTATGGTGCGCGCTCATTTAAATCAGCCCTGTCTGATGAACGTGAAAACATGATGAATGAGATTCAAAACGCCGTATCGACCGAAGCTGCAACACTTGGTCTTGAACTGGTTGATGTTCGCATCAAACGTACGGATCTTTTGCCAGAGGTGAGTAAATCCACCTTCGATCGAATGAAATCCGAACGCCAGAAAGAAGCAGCCCAGTTTCGGGCCGAAGGTCGTGAGGCTAACCTGCGCATCAAAGCCCAGGCTGACCGCAAGGCGACGGTTCTGGTTGCCAACGCCGAGCGAACTTCTGAAATCAAGCGTGGTGAGGGTGATGCTGAGCGCAATAATATCTTCGCAAAAGCCTATGGTCAGGATCCAGAGTTCTTTGATTTCTATCGTTCGCTGAAGGCGTATGAAAATGCTTTGCAGGATAATAGTACCACCATGGTGCTTTCACCGGATTCAGAGTTTTTCCGTTATTTTGGCGCTAAAACTTCAAAGACGGGAGCTGCATCTAACTGATGGCTGATCTGATTGTTGCAATTGGGTTGGTTTTTGTAATTGAAGGGCTGTTGTATGCAACCTTTCCTGAGGCGATGAAAAAGATGATGAGCATGGCTGTGTCCATGTCAGAAAATTCAATGCGTACCGGCGGCCTGTTTGCTGCCGCCGGTGGCATTATAATTATCTGGCTGGCACGGTGGCTTATTGGTTGAAATTCGGGGCGAGTTTACCACACACGATATTATGAACGTACAAGCCTTGGATTTGACTCAATTCATCTACAATTATGGCCTAAATGAAACAGGGTTCGGTAAAGGTGCCGGATTTTTGAAGGAATCACAGGCAGTCGCGCTATAATGACTATTTGCGCGACGTTAAGGAGACATAAGATGAGACTTGCTGCAATGCATCATAAAGCTATCTACAGTGGCGCGCGACGCCCGGTTTTCCGAACGCTGGAAGTTGCATTTTTTGCAATGCTCCTTTCGATTTTTGTTGTATTTCCCCAGGCCTCTTTCGCCCAGACCAGTGTCGCCGGTCCGGTATCGGTGGCTGATCTGGCCGAACGCCTGCAAGGAGCGGTTGTCAATATCTCGACAACGCAAAGCATCAAGAGCACGGCCAGCAGCAGAAAACTACCAGGCTTGCCGCCAGGAAGCCCGTTTGAAGATTTTTTCGAAAAATTTCTTGACCGCGACCAGCAGGGTAACAAGAAAAACAGCCAGAAACCACGCCCGCCGCGCAAAGTGCGCTCCTTGGGTTCCGGGTTCGTCATTGATCCTTCAGGCATTATCATCACCAACAATCATGTGATTGCCGATGCCGATGAAATCACCATTAATTTCAGTGATGGCGTTAAACTCAAAGCCGAGGTTATCGGCCGCGACCCTAAAGTTGATGTTGCGGTTCTGCGGGTTAAATCAGCCAAGCCTTTGACGGCTGTTGCTTTTGGCGAATCCAAAAAGCTGCGTGTTGGCGATTGGGTGATGGCGATTGGTAATCCTTTTGGTCTGGGCGGTACTGTGACCCTGGGTATTGTCTCGGCGCGCGACCGGGATATCAACTCAGGCCCCTATGACAACTTTATTCAAACCGATGCCTCCATCAACAAAGGTAATTCCGGTGGACCGCTGTTTAATATGGCTGGCCAGGTTATTGGCATTAATACCGCTATCATTTCACCGTCCGGTGGCTCCATTGGCATCGGCTTTGCGGTGCCAGCTGCAACCATTGCTCCGGTTATTGCCCAGCTGCGTGAATTTGGTGAAACCCGCCGGGGCTGGCTTGGTGTGCGTATACAATCGGTTACTGACGAAATTGCCGAGAGCCTGGGCATGGAAAAGAAAATGGGCGCTCTTATTGCCAACGTTAATCCAAAAGGCCCAGCCTTTGCCGGTGGTATGAAAGCCGGTGATATCATCACAAAATTTAATGATGTTCCGGTGACGCAGATGCGTGATCTGCCGCGCATTGTCGCCGATACGCCGGTGGGCAAACAGGTTGATGTGATTGTTTTACGCAAAGGGGCTGAAAAAACCCTGCGCATAAAAATCGCCCGCCTTGACGAAAAAATCAAAAAGGCTTCATTGACTTCGCCAGCGGTTGAAAACGATGGCACCAAGCGGATTGATGATCTTGGTCTGTCTTTGTCGTCCCTGAACGATGATCTGCGCAAGAAACACAAGATTGGCAAGAAAGTTGCCGGTGTGGTGATTGTTGACGTTGATCCGGCAAGCATTGCTGCGGAAAAAGGTATCAAGGCCGGTGATGTTATTTCTGAAGTTGGTCAGGAAATCGTCAAAAGCCCTGAGGACGTTGAAAAGAGAATCAAGGAACTACAGAAACTCGGACGTAAATCCGCACTCCTGCTGGTGGTAAACGGCAAGGGTGATCTGCGCTTTGTAGCGGTTAAAATTACCAAGTAACTGATTGTCCGCAATCAGTATACCAGGACGATGAACATCAAAGGCCGGCTGAGAGATCAGTCGGCCTTTGTTTTGTGTTTGAAGGCAGGATGGGTTTTTATTGGTGAGGAAAACAAAACCCCAAATGCGTGCTTCGTTTAATCGAACCCACAAAATTCGTCATCCTCGGGCTTGACCCGAGGATCCATACCGTTGAGATTTCGAAAACAAAGAACCTGCCATTAAGACCGAGAAAATTGAGGAATGGATCCTCGGGTCAAGCCCGAGGATGACGAAGAAGGAGGGATTTGTGACCCGCTAAATGCGATGTGCTTTAGCTTTTGAATTCACTAGCTTTATACCCTTGCAGATAGAGCAGGGCGGTGAGGTCGCTGTGTTTGATAATCACGTCGGCCATTTTGGCTACTTGGGGTTTGGCGTGGTATGCGACACCGACACCGGCCTCGGCGATCATGGCAAGATCATTGGCACCGTCACCAACGGCGATAACGTCTTCTTTCAGAAGATTGCGTTCGCTTCTCATTTTCTCAAGAGCCACCAGTTTTGATTCGCGACCCAGTATGGGCCGGGTGACATCACCACTAAGCAGGCCATTTTCAAACAAAAGCGTATTGGCATCGTGGTGATCAAATCCGGTCATTTTTGTAATGCGCTGGGTGAAATACGTAAACCCGCCCGAAATCAGGGCGCAATAAGCACCGTTGGCGCGCATGGTGGCGACCAGCTCTTTTGCCCCGGGGTTGAGAGTGATGCGGCTTTCGAAAACTTCTTCAAGCGCCTTTTGCGGCAGGCCTTTAAGCAGGGCAACGCGGCGCAGGAGACTGTCTTCAAAGGCAAATTCACCGTTCATGGCTCTTGTGGTGATTTCAGCGATCTGGGATTTTAATCCGAAAGCTGCCCCCAGTTCGTCGATACATTCCTGGCCGATGATGGTTGAATCCATATCCGCTATCAAAAGGCGTTTGCGGCGATGGGCGCAAGGTTGTATTGCAACGTCTACGGCGTTTCCCGCCAAAACCTGTTGGGCGATGGCAAGGACCACATGCACGTCAAAGGGTTGGGTTTCGCCAACGGCAATGTCGCAAGCGATGTCTGGTGCCAGCCACTGAGGTTTTTGGGTGCAGCCAATGGCAGAAGTTACTTCGGCTGCGATTGAAGCCGTAAGGACAGGGTTTTGCGGATTGGCGATGAGGGTGAGAATGTATGTCATGAAGAAGATTTACGCTTTTACGGAATTGAGTTGATTGAATGAGCACCAACGGCCCACGCGCCATTCTTATTGCAGGCCCGACGGCCAGCGGCAAGTCATCTGCGGCATTAAAGCTGGCGCAGGCGTATAATGGTGCCATCATTAACGCGGATTCGATGCAGGTCTATCGCGAATTGCGCATATTATCAGCGCGCCCCAGCGAGGATGAGGAGGCTGTGGCGCCGCATTATCTTTACGGCTCAGTGCCAGCGGCTCAGGCGTATTCCACCGGCATGTGGGTGGCGGATGTGGCGCGCACGCTAAAAACCGTGTGGAGCCAGGGTCGTACGCCCATAATTGTCGGGGGTACCGGTCTTTATTTTTATGCGCTTGAAAACGGTTTAAGTCCGGTTCCTGATATTCCAGTCGAGGTTCGCGAGAAATGGCGTGAGAGGCTTGCGGTTGAAGGTGCAGCACCGCTTTATGATGCACTGAAAACGCTGGATAGCTCCATGGCTGAGAAATTGAAGCCTAACGACAGCCAGCGCATTGTCCGCGCACTTGAGGTCAGGGAGGCAACGGGTGTGTCTTTAAGCGAATGGCACGCGCGTGATCGCTCGACACCAGTGCTGGCGGGGGAGGGTATTGTTCGACTGGTGGTGTCGGTAGAGCGTCAGGAGATCTATCGTCGTTGTGACCAGCGACTGGACACAATGATTGAGGCGGGCGGTCTTGATGAGGCCAGGGATTTGCTGGCGCTAAAGCTTGATCCGCGATTGCCGGCGATGAAAGCATTGGGCGTGCCGCAGTTGGGTGGGTATCTTAGGGGTGAGGTCGCATTGGAAAAGGCGGTCGAAAAAACCAAAACCGAGACCCGCCGATATGCAAAAAGACAACTGACATGGATAAAACGTAATATGATTGCGTGGAAACATACAAATGCGCAACAAATGGAAAGAATTATTAAGAATAAATTGGCATTTATATAAAACCCACTATTGACCGCTGCGTCATGACGGGATAATGTTCGCGCCCAGTGTATGGTGTGCAATACGTTACAGAATTTTGGTCGTAAATTTCATTACAAGTACATCTGTCCGCAATTCCAGACATCTCGTGTCAGGCATTAAGGGTTACACATTGAAAACAACAACTATTTTGTCGAAGCCGGAGAGTTAAAAATGGCACAGGAAATGACAGGCGCGCAAATCATCATCAAAGCTCTGGTTGACCAGGGTGTCGAAGTGATTTTCGGCTATCCCGGTGGTGCGGTGCTGCCGATTTATGATGCACTTTTTCAGCAAAATAAACTGCGCCATATTCTTGTGCGTCATGAACAAGGTGCGGTGCATGCAGCCGAAGGCTATGCGCGCTCCACCGGCAAGCCCGGCGTTGTTCTGGTAACTTCTGGCCCTGGTGCCACCAATGCGGTTACCGGTCTAACTGATGCTCTTTTGGATTCCATTCCCATTGTATGCATTACCGGCCAGGTGCCAGCACATCTGATTGGCAGCGATGCGTTTCAGGAAGCTGACGTTGTTGGAATTACACGCCCGTGCACCAAGCACAATTACCTGATTAAAGACCCGGACAAGCTTGCCAAAGCCATGCATGAGGCTTTTTACGTGGCCACCAGCGGGCGGCCCGGGCCAGTGGTCATTGATATTCCTAAAAATGTGCAGTTTGCCACCGCTAAATATTCTGCTCCTGACAATTCGGGCCATAAAACCTATCGCCCGCAGAAGAAGGGTGACCAACAGGCGATCCGTCAGGCGGTTGAGCTGATTTCAAAGGCCAAACGCCCGCTGCTTTATACCGGTGGTGGCATTATCAATTCAGGCCCGGTGGCGTCTAAACTGCTGCGTCAGTTCGTCAAGATTTCCGGTATCCCGATCACGTCAACATTGATGGGGTTAGGGGCGTTTCCGGCTTCGGGTAAAGAGTGGCTCGGCATGCTCGGCATGCACGGGACCTATGAAGCTAATAATGCCATGCATGATTGTGATGTCATGATCAATATCGGTGCGCGTTTTGATGACAGGATTACCGGTAGGATTGATGCGTTTTCGCCGGATTCGAAAAAAATCCACATTGATATTGACCCCTCGTCAATCAACAAAAACATCATTGTCGATATACCGATAATTGGCGATTGTGCCTTTGTTCTTGAAGAGATGATCCGTATCTGGAAGGCAAAATCCGCAAAGATTGACGAAACTGCGCTGAGCAAATGGAATGGTCAGATTGACGAGTGGCGGGCGCGCGAATGCCTGAGTTACGTCCAGGGAAAAGATATCATCATGCCGCAATATGCAATCGAGCGGCTGTATGAGCTGACCAAAGACAAAGATACATATATCTCGACCGAAGTTGGCCAGCATCAAATGTGGGCGGCTCAGCATTATCACTTTGAAGAGCCCAACCGCTGGATGACATCGGGTGGTCTGGGCACCATGGGCTATGGCTTGCCTGCCGCTGTCGGCATTCAACTGGCGCACCCAAAATCGCTAGTGATCGATATTGCCGGTGAAGCCTCGGTGATGATGAATATTCAGGAGATTTCGACGGCGATACAATATCGCCTGCCAATCAAGGTGTTTATTTTGAATAACCGCTATATGGGCATGATCCGCCAGTGGCAGGAATTGCTGCATGGCGGGCGCTATTCCGAAAGTTATTCCGAAGCCCTGCCGGATTTTGTCAAACTCGCCGAAGCCTTTGGCGGTGTTGGCATTCGCACAGAAAAACCTGATGAGCTGGATGATGCCATCAAGGAAATGATTTCGGTTGACCGGCCGGTGATTTTCGATTGTCTGGTTGAGAAAAATGAAAACTGTTTTCCGATGATACCCTCAGGTGCTGCACACAATGAAATGTTGATGGGGCCTGACGATGTTGAAGGCAGTGTTTCCGAAAAAGGCAAGGTTCTGGTTTAATTATGCTGCACTCTCAAAAAATCGAAAGTCATACACTTTCCGTTCTTGTTGATAATGAACCCGGAGTTCTCGCCCGTGTGGTTGGGCTGTTTTCTGGCCGGGGGTATAATATTGACAGCCTTACGGTGTCTGAAACCGAGCATCAAAAACATCTGTCGCGCATAACGGTCGTGACGACGGGGACGCCACGCATTATTGAGCAGATCAAAAGCCAGCTGGGACGTCTGGTGCCGGTGCGCAGCGTTATTGACCTCACCGTCATGGGACCGCCGCTGGAGCGCGAACTGGCGCTGATCAAGGTTGCTGGCCGGGGCGATAACCGGGTCGAGGCCTTGCGTCTGGCCGATGCATTCAGGGCGACGGTAATTGATGCAACGGTCGAACATTTTGTCTTTGAAATTACCGGCAGAAGCAACAAGATAGCCCAGTTTATTGAACTTATGGTGCCGTTGGGGCTGGTCGAAGTTGCCCGTACGGGTGTAGCCTCGATTATGCGCGGCAAAGAAGCCACTTAAATCTTGCAGACAGAAATTCAAAATCACGACTTTATTTAAAAAGGATACAGGAATGCGCGTTTATTATGATACCGATGCAGATCTAAATCTCATCAAAGCCAAGAAAATTTGTATTGTCGGTTTTGGCTCGCAAGGCCATGCCCATGCATTAAACCTCAAAGACAGTGGCGTAAAAGAAATTGTGGTGGCGTTGCGCGAAGGCTCGGCCACTGCCAAAAAGGTTGAAGCTGCGGGCCTCAAGGTTATGAATGTGGCAGACGCTGCCAAATGGGCGGATGTCATGATGATGGCGGCACCCGATGAATTGCAGGCGGAAATCTGGACCGATCACATAGAGCCCAACATCAAGCCAGGTGCAGCCATTGCCTTTGCTCATGGGTTGAGCATCCATTTTAAACTGATCGAAGCGCCGTCCACTATCGATGTCATCATGATTGCCCCCAAAGGACCGGGCCATACGGTGCGCGGTGAATATCAAAAAGGCGGTGGTGTACCCTGTCTGGTGGCGATTGATCAGGATGCCTCAGGCAATGCCCAGGATATTGCTGTGGCCTATGCTTCAGCCATCGGCGGTGGGCGTTCGGGTATCATCGAGACCACCTTCAAGGAAGAATGCGAAACCGACCTGTTTGGCGAGCAAGCGGTCCTGTGTGGCGGTCTGGTTGAATTGATCCGCGCCGGGTTCGAAACTCTGGTTGAAGCGGGCTATGCGCCTGAAATGGCTTATTTCGAATGCCTGCACGAAGTTAAACTGATTGTTGATCTGATTTATGAAGGTGGTATTGCCAACATGAATTATTCAATTTCCAATACAGCTGAATTTGGTGAATATCACTCCGGTCCGCGTCTGGTGACCGATGAGACCAAAGCCGAAATGCGGCGAATTCTCAAAGACATCCAGACCGGTGCCTTTACCTCTGAATGGATCCGCGAATGTAAAGCGGGCCAGCCCAAGTTCAAGGCCACACGCCGGGTCAATGACGCGCATCCGATTGAAGAAGTGGGGGAACGCCTGCGCGCGATGATGCCATGGATTTCTGCCGGTGCACTGGTGGACAAGGAAAAGAACTGATTTCCGTTCAGCAATGAACTCTGAAAACTGGTTCAAAGGCCCGCTTTTTTAAGCGGGCCTTTTTGTTATGCTCGCTCAAAAGAGAAATATATTTGGAGTAAACAAGATGAAATATACTTTTCACACGTGTGATGTTTTTACCAATGTGCGTTTTGGCGGTAATCCTTTAGCTGTTGTGCTGGGAGCAGATGGGCTGTGCGGCGATCAAATGCAATGTGTTGCCCGCGAGTTTAATTTGAGTGAAACGGTTTTTGTCTTGCGCCCGGAAAATGATAAAAATACCGCACGGGTGCGTATTTTTACACCACAGCGCGAAATGCAATTTGCCGGTCACCCAACAGTTGGCTGTGCTTGTTTGCTTGCTTTATTGCTGTATGGACAAGAGAAAGATTTTGAAACTGAAATCAGACTTGAAGAACTGGCAGGACTTGTCCCGGTTTGCGTTCAAGTTTCAAAGGGTCAGTTTTCAGCTCAGTTTGTTGCTCCCGGTGTGCCGGAAATTATCGCCCGCAACCTTGATCATTCCCTGATCTCCAGGGCTTTGTCTTTGACCATGGATGATATAGGATTTGATTCTCATACAGTTCAGGCAGTTTCGTCTGCGGGCAATGCACCACGCTTGTTCGTGCCGGTAAAAAGTCTCGAGGCACTGTCGGGAATAAAAGTCTCATACCCTGCATTTGGCGAGGCTAAAGCGTTGGTTGGGGCAAAGTCGATGGTCGCTTATACGCGTGGTGGTGTTGACAGGAATACAGATTTTTCGGTGCGGATGTTTGCACCTTCCGGCGGGATACTGGAAGATCCCGCGACAGGATCTGCTGTTGCCATGTTTCCAGAGCAAATTGCTGATTTTGAAAATCTGGCAGAAGGTGGGCACAGCTGGCGTATTGAACAGGGCTATGACATGGGGCGGCCAAGTCAGTTGCTGCTTGAAGCGGACAGAACAAAAGCTGGTTTTGAGGAAATCAGGGTGGCGGGCAATGTTGTGTTCGTAGCCGCAGGCGAGATTGAAATATAAAAAATATTTCAGTCACCGACTGTGAATTCTACCAAAATAAATGCACAGCCGGTGATGATATAGGTCTAGTAAAGTCCCATAATTTTTATTGCTTTATTCAGCGCAGCGACAGAACCGGCATGATCGCCGGATTTGTGTTTGGCCCCGCCTTCGGCGCGCAAGGCTTTGACTTTGGCAATATTACTGCCACTTAAGTCGGACATTTTGGCGGGCAGGGCTGCATCAATTTTCGCCATTTTCAAAGGACAACTGCCAGCTTGTGCGGTTGTAATGATGAAGACAGAGGCTACGCCTGCTAAAATAAGTCGTTTCAACATAATTGTTTTCTCCTCAATGTAGATAAAGTTTGTCGATTGATCGGATTTTAAAGTAAGTAGCATAGGTTAACCTGCCAAATACGGCAACAATGTGCTGGATATATTTGAAATTGGTGACAGAATTTGACCGCCCTTTGTTGATTCAAATCGACGGGATTAAGTTAAGATTAATATTTGCACAGCAGAATTTACAAAAATTCAAACCTGCGCTAGTATGGGTGATCACCAACGGCGTTTTGAGCAGTTTTAAACCATGACCACGCACAACATCATAGAACAGTCGATTGCAGCTTATGCCTGCCAATCTACCGATTTGTGTGCAACGCCTTCGTTGAATGATGCGCCAATTTCTGGCCTGCAGATTGAACTCCTACTCCTTATCAGCCCCTAGGCAGTAGCTGCTCCGATATTAAGAGCACGTGTTTAGGGGAGATTTAGCAAAATTTAAAAACAGCTATCCGCTTAAACGGCGGTTCCATGAAGGATCAGGAAAATGACAGTTAAAGAAAATCAAAATTCGAACAGCACCGACAAAGAACGCGTGGTGATTTTCGACACCACATTGCGTGACGGTGAGCAATCTCCCGGCGCATCAATGTCGTTGGAAGAAAAACTGAAAGTGGCAAGCCTGCTCGATGAGATGGGTGTGGATATTATCGAAGCCGGATTTCCCATTGCTTCCAACGGTGATTTTGAAGCGGTATCGGAAATCTCCAAAATCGTTAAAAATTCTGTGGTGTGCGGGCTGGCGCGCGCATCAAACAACGATATTGATCGCGCCGCAGATGCTCTGGTGGACGCAAAGCAATCACGTATTCATACGTTCCTGGCCACCAGCCCGTTGCATATGAAATATAAATTGCAGATGGAACCTGAACAGGTTCTGGAAAAAGTGGTGTCCAGTGTTACACGCGCACGCAAATATACCGATAACGTTGAGTGGTCTGCCGAGGATGGCACGCGCACCGAGCATGATTTCCTGTGCCGCTGTGTCGAAGCGGCAATCAAGGCAGGGGCTACCACAATCAATATTCCCGACACCGTGGGCTACACCATGCCGGAGGAATATATAGCGCTGCTGGAAATGTTGCGCGACAGAGTGCCCGGTGCCGATAGCGTTATCTTTTCCACCCATTGTCACAATGATCTGGGCATGGCGGTGGCAAATTCGCTTGCCGGGGTCATGGCCGGTGCGCGCCAGATAGAATGCACAATCAACGGTCTGGGTGAGCGTGCCGGTAATGCCGCACTGGAAGAAGTGGTGATGGCGATCAACACACGCGCTGACATATTGCCGTTTACCACCAACGTTAACCCCGAATATCTGACGCGCGCCTCCAAACTGGTGGCGGCAGTGGCAGCCTTTCCGGTGCAATACAACAAAGCGATTGTTGGCAAGAATGCCTTTGCCCATGAAAGCGGTATTCATCAAGATGGCATGCTGAAAAATGCCGAGACCTATGAGATCATGACGCCGGAAAGTGTTGGCCTCAAGGAAACATCTTTGGTGATGGGCAAACATTCAGGACGGGCAGCCTTTGCCGATAAGTTGAAAAATCTCGGTTATGATCTGGGTGATAATGCCTTTCAGGATGCCTTTCAGCGCTTCAAGGAGCTGGGGGACAAGAAAAAGCACATCTATGACGATGATATTGTCGCTCTGGTTGATGACGGGCTGGCCACATCCAACGAGCGCATCAGGTTTTTGTCCTTGCGGGTGGTTGCGGGATCAGACGGGCCGTCGCAAGCTACACTCAGCCTGGAAATAGACGGTGAAACCGGTGAAACGACGGCAACAGGCGATGGTCCGGTTGATGCCTCGTTCAATGCGATTAAAACCTTATTTGCGCACACCGCCACACTGGAGCTTTATCAGGTTCATGCGGTGACAGCGGGAACTGATGCGCAGGCTGAGGTCAGTGTGAGGCTGGAAGAAGAAGGCAAACTGGTGACCGGGCGCGGCGCCCACACCGATACGCTGGTGGCATCCGTCCGCGCCTACGTCAGTGCATTGAACAAACTCCTGGTAAAACGCGAAAAAACCAAGCCGGTTTCGTTGATTGCCTCTTGAATCTCTATGGCCTCCTGTGTTCTATACACAGGAGGTGAGGGCGATTAGCTCAGTTGGTAGAGCAGCTGACTCTTAATCAGCGGGTCGCAGGTTCGAACCCTGCATCGCCCACCATTTTTGTTTAGTGTAGAAACGAAGATTCAAAAAAACTATCCTGCTTAAAGATACCTTGTAATGCTGTTTATCTGAACATATATGAAATATCATATGTGTTTATTGCTGCACATTCATTGATCGGGTTCTGTCGGTGCTGTGTAGCCGAAATCAGAAAGGTTTTTGATCATGACACTGGATCGTGCAGTGCTGGCGTTTGCGGCAATTTTGGTTTTGCTGTCGGCGGCCCTCGTCTATTTTGTATCTCCCTGGTGGCTTTTGCTGACGTTGTTTGTCGGGCTTAATATGCTGCAATCCGCCTTTACCGGATTTTGCCCGGCGGCAAAAATATTCCAAAAGCTTGGTGTTAAGCCGGGTGTCGCGTACAAATAAGTCTGAACTTTGCGGCGCAGGGTGCGCTGTGATTCTCATGGCACAGGGAGCTCGCCCATGTTGTTACGCATTTCACTTGCCGCTGCCGTTTTTTCTGTTTGGCTGTCAGGTCCGGCAATAAGTGAGCCGGTGGTATTGAAACAGCAACAGGTCGTCGACTACAAGGCGGTCTATGGCACAGTGGAAGCCAAGGATGAGGTTCCGGCACGCGCCCGGATTGGTGGCACGATAGTCTCCTTACAGGTGAGCGAAGGGGACATTGTAACGGCGGGGCAGGTGCTGGCGACAATCGTTGATGACAAGATCGACTTTCAACTACGCGCTTCTGATGCACGGTTGAGGGCGTTGCAATCAGCTTACGACAATGCCCAAAGTGAATTAAAACGCGCTCAGGAATTGATAACGCGGGGGGCGACCACAGCGCAACGTCGCGATGCCTTGCAGACACAGGTTGATGTGGCGCGCAACAACATCACCGCTGCCGTGCAAGACCGCAAGGTATTGGAGCAGCAACGTGCTGATGGTGCGGTAAGTGCACCAGAAGCTGGTCGGGTGATAACTGTGCCGTTGACACAAGGTGCCGTGGTGCTGCCGGGAGAAACGGTGGCGACGATCGGTGTCGGTGGTTATTTTTTACGTCTGGCAATTCCTGAACGTTATCGTCAAACTTTGCGACAAGGCACAACAATTCAAATTGGCCCGGGCAGTGGGGCTGCACAAGGTACATTGGTCAAGATATACCCGCAGATTGAAAACGGGCGTGTGATCGCCGATGTGACGGTCGCCAATCTGGATCAGGAACTCCTGAAATCGCGAATACTGGTGCGCATTCCACTTGGGACGCGCTCAGCGCTGCTTGTCCCGCTCAGTGCGGTAGAAACACGCTTTGGTCTCGATATGGTGCGCGTTGTCGAGGAAGGGAAGAAGGCGTATCAGCGCATCGTTCTTCTGGGCCAGCGCCGAAAGATCAACGGTAAGGTTTTTGTCGAGGTTCTTGGTGGTCTTGAGGCTGGCGACAAGGTTTTGTTGCCATGAGTGTCGAAGAGCCGAAGCTCGGTATTGCCGGGCACTTGACACGTGCCTTCATTGCTTCCGCGCTCACACCGCTCCTGCTGATTGCGGCACTGGCAATGGGAGTGTTGGCGCTGATAGTGATGCCGCGCGAAGAGGAGCCGCAGATTTCGGTGCCGATGGTGGACATTTTTGTGTCCGCGGCAGGCCTCAAGGCTGAAGACGCCGTTAAGCTGGTGACCGAACCGCTGGAAACCATCGTCAAAAGCATTGATCAGGTTGAACACGTTTATTCGCAGACCCGCGATGATCAGGTGCTGGTGACCGCGCGCTTCAAAGTGGGCGTGTCGGTGGATACTGCCGTGTTGCGTGTGCGCGAAAAGATCCAGGCCAATATTGAGCGCATACCGCAAGGCATACCACCACCGGTTATCATTGCGCGTGGCATTGATGACGTTGCCATTGTGGCGCTGAACCTGTCCCCCACGCCGGGCAATGCGACATCGGTTACGGTAAACGATCTCACCCGGATTGCACGAGAGTTGCGCGTAGAGTTGTCCAAGATCGACAATGTCGGCCTGACGTATCTCTCGGGCAGTGTTGAAGAAGCGATCCGCGTTGCCCCTGATCCTGAAAAACTCGCACTTTACGGGGTGACCCTGCAACAATTGGCGGGCAAGGTGCAATCTGCCAACCGCGCCTTTCCAGCCGGCAACATCCGCCGTAATGGCCAACAGATAGGCCTGATAGTAGGGGCGACGCTGACCACGCCTGAGCAAATCGGTAATCTGGTATTGACCACGCGCGACGGGCGGGCGGTCTATATTCGCGATGTTGCTGATGTCGCGTTAACGGGGGACACAGCGGAGACAATCACCGCATCGTATTCCGTAAACGAAAATGGTGAAATCATTCGCGCACCCGCAGTGACACTGGCCATTGCCAAACGTGCAGGCGCAAACGCGGTGATCGTGGCTGAAACCGTGCTCAAGCGGGTCGAGGCGCTGCGCGGTGATTTGATACCCGATGCGGTGGCCGTGGAAGTGACCCGGAACTTCGGCAAAAACGCCGATGAAAAAGCCAACGAACTGCTGTACCATCTGGTGCTTGCCACTGTTTCAATCATCGCCCTGGTGTGGCTGTCTATTGGCTGGCGTGAGGCGATTGTGGTTGCCGTTGTGATCCCGACAACCATACTGCTCACTCTTTTTGCCGCCAATGCAATGGGCTACACCTTGAATAGGGTATCGCTTTTTGCATTGATTTTTTCGATCGGCATTCTGGTTGATGATGCCATTGTGATCATTGAGAATATTGCCCGACACTGGGGGCTTAAGGTTAAACGCAACCGCCGCGAGGCGGCAATTGCGGCTGTAGCCGAAGTTGGAAATCCGACGATCGTTGCGACACTTACGGTGGTGGTGGCGCTGTTGCCGATGCTGTTTGTTTCAGGCTTGATGGGGCCGTATATGAGCCCGATACCTGCGGTGGCCTCAGCGGCGATGATTTTTTCGTTTTTTGTCGCCGTCACTATCACCCCGTGGCTGATGTGCAAAACCGCCGGCAAGGCACCGCTTCATAATCTCGAAGAAAGCCCGCATGGCGGTCGGCTGGGACAGGCCTATGCGTTTGTGGCGCAGCCGATCCTGGCCACAAAAAAACGTAGTTGGACATTTTTGCTGATGGTCGGGATGTTGACTGCTGGATCCCTC
>VAPL010458724.1_pt1 | contig 15006 bp, 15 predicted proteins | sample 3395061 | NCBI WGS metagenome assembly VAPL01 (sample SAMN08290444, study PRJNA428436) | hydrothermal vent metagenome | isolation source: Deep-sea hydrothermal vent chimney 2 | place: Pacific Ocean: Juan De Fuca Ridge | depth 2182 m m | reverse complement strand
AGCTAAGATTGCGTGGTGCGCTGCCCCACGGCATCTGATTTGCAGTGTCGTTGGTAAACGGATCGGCCAAATTGGTGCCGTTTGCCGGCCACAGGTAAGTTGCTCGACCATCGCCATGTACGCCGTTGTCGGCCTGGCATTCAACTGGCGAACTGTTGTAGCCGGGCACGATATATTGCCACGTTGCGGGGCCGCCGGAGAGACCGTCGTTGCCGCCAGCGCGATACTGGACCATGGTGCCGGTGTAGCTGCCAATGCCGTTCAGCGGCAGGGTGGCCGCATCACAGAAGAAATCGCTGTCATCGAAGTAATTTGTCGACGAGGAGCAGTCGGGTATTACGTCGACATCCGTCCAGTAGATTCTGTCCGGATCGCAACTGCCACCGTAGACGTTGGTCTCATCGTAGGGGTCGAGCGTATCTTGGGGAGTACTCATAGACCCGGACGTGTCGAGTATGAACAGGATATTGGGCTTCGGATTGGAAGCCGGGTCCGGGTTCAGCAGCAGCAGCTCGGTGTCGTCTGCAAGCGCAGGTAATCCTGCCAGCAGGGCAATACCAAAGCCGGTGGCTATCCATGTACTCTTAAATGTCGAGATCTTCATGATCTTTACCTCAAAATTGGGGGTTTTCTATTGGATCAATATCACTGCTGCGGACACGACCGTGTCAGACTCAAGATGGTGCAGGATTACTACGCCGGATTGCTCGGTTTGCTTGGCCTGAAGGATAGCTTCCCTGAACTCCGCAAAACGTACGTTTTGGCCATTGAGCGTATAGTGCGTTTGGGGCGTCAATCGAGCGGTTACCCGATCGCAGTCTTCGCATTCGCTGAAACTTATGTCGCTGTTTTCGGAGGTCGGCACTGTGACGTAACTTGCGCCGACTTCGTAAGCGCGGGAGGCCGTGTCAAAATCGGCCAGCACCGGCAGCGTCAGGAACATCAGGATGGCGGTGATGAGAGATGTGAGTTTCATTTCGATTACTCCGTTAATCTGTTGTCTAGAGCGCTGAAGATTCAGGGCCGACAACATAAAATGCTTGGGTATGTTGCGCGCTTGCGTCGCGATCCGTAGGGGTTGCCGACATCCGATAAGCGGCCTGTGACGTCGTCAGAAAATGATAAGCGGAAATACCGCTGCCGGAGCCGAGGCTGAACGCTTTATCGGGGACCAATGTCTCGTCCTGAAACAGAGTGGTTGCATTAACGTCTACGTACGGTGGCGTAGTCGGTGTTATCGTGGCCGGCGCGGCAGTGTTAAACAGCCCCTGCGACAATGAGATCTCCAGCCCCATTTCCGCTGCCTGAAAAGCGTTTTCATAAGATTGGTTGTTGCGGGCGAGTGTGAGTTCGGTGGTCGCCGTATTCATACCGGAAACAGCCATTATTGTGATCACAACCAGCAACATTAGCCCCACGATTAACGCCGCTCCCTGCTGGCGTCCGCGATCTGCAATTTTCTGAAAGTTCGAGTTCATTTGATTTCCCGGGATCATGTTCTTGAGTTACGCAACAGTATCGTTTTGGATACCTGCATGCGCCTGAAACTGTCGCTCTGCACGCCCAGATCGACATCGCCGGGCTCATAGTCGGTGCCATCCACCAGGCCAAACTCGAAATTCACGCCGCGAACGACCATCCAGATTCGGGCCGTTATTACGCGTGCTCCCGGGACGAAGCCGACAGCCGTCGGATCGTATATCGGGTCGCCCGGGTTCACGTAGCGATCAACGGTATTGTCCTGGTTGATATCGACCCCGAGTTGCAACTGCAGGTTCTCGACGCCCGGTGCAACTTCCTCGTCGACGATCGTCGGCACGCCAGCCACGGATGTCAGGCGCTGGCGGCGCAGGGTCGGGACTCCGTTAATCAGTGCCGACGTGGGCGATACGTAATAGCTGCTGACCAGCAGGTTGTGGGTGGCCGATGTGGCCGGGGAAAATGCCGAGGGGACGGCGCCGTCCGCGAACAACTCCCCTTGTATCCTTGTCGTTTGTATCTGTATTCGGCCGTTTTCAGGTGCTGCAGGGATAACACTGCCGCGACGGACCGTAACGACATCCGAGTTCGCCTGGTTACCGCCGGTTGCGGCGCAGGCCAGGCCGTAGCCATTGTTAACGCCGTCAATCGGTAACGCCAGATTCAGTACCCAATCCACGGCACAGTTACCCAGTGGTTGCGGCAGGCCCGTGGGGTTGACGGTGCCTATGATGGAGCGGCCTTCAACGGCGAGCCCGCGGCTGTTTTGGCCCCAGCTACTGGCCATACGAAGATCGGCCTCAATGGTGTCCATTGCGAATTGCGCGGTTTCCTGAACGCTGGCTATTGACTCGTTTACGATGAATGCTTGGCGGCTCTGGTTGTAAATTTGAGCAGCGCCGATCATCAGGAACGAGCCGATTGAAAGCGCAACCATCAGCTCTACCAGCGTGACCCCAGCCTGTCGCTGGCGAGATTTCAAGATCACTGAGTGCATAGTAGATACGTTCATAACGCGCGTACCGGGATCGTAATAGCGTAGGTCATATTTTCGCCAGGCTCCGTCCAACGGACTGTAATGGCGTACGTGGGTGGAAAGGCGAGACTGTTATGAACAACCGTGACGTCGCCACCCGGCAAGGTGCTGGCTGCCTGGTCTTTCCAAAGCAAGATATCGTTGGCTGCCATTTCAGCCGAGCTGCAATCGATGCCACCGGCGACGCAACTGTTGTCCCAGCCGGTCGCAGCCTCGTACGCTGCTGCTGCATTCGGGTTCGCACGGATGCGATCTGCAACGTCGCCAGCGAGGGTTACCGCGTGATGCCGGAGCAGCGACGTCCTGCCCGCCTGTATGCCTTGTACGTACAATCCGGCAATGCCGAGCATGCCGACTGACATGATGACAAGCGTGATCAAAACCTCGACCAATGAGAAACCGCGTTGTCGACGTTGTTTCGAGCGTATTGAATTCATTTCCTAACAGCCTCCGTGGAAGGCCACCTGGCCTTCATCGGCAAGTACGGTCGCCCGACCCAGTGGCGTAACAACCAGAACGCGAGCGGTAGATTTGCCGCCGGCGCCTCGAATGTTGCCGCGAAGGTCACAAAGAATGGCGGTCGCGAGTGCGGGCGACGCCAGTACGTTGCCACGCCCTAATCCGGTCGCGGCAAACGAAAAGTAGTCGTCCGGTCCCGGTGTGTTGATAACAATGCCGGGCTCAATAACCGGAAAGCGCTTCAATACCACCTCACCAGCATCGACGACAATGTCACCGTCAGTATCCGCAAAGATGATCCAACCGGCTTCCAGTTCGCCGCCGCAGGTGGGAGTGGTAGCCATTGAGTCGGCGCTGGCACAGACAGTGACGATCGCTTTCGAACGCGCGGCTTCACTGCGTGCCACGTAGATGCTCGAGTGAAGGTCGTTTGCCGTGCTTGTCATACGGCTGTTTTGCCGGAACGACTGCATATTCGGCACTCCAATCGCCAAAACGACGCCAACAATCAGCATCGTCGTGAGGAGTTCGTAGAGCGTAAAGCCTGTCTGCGTTTTCGGTTTCATGCGCGCCACTATAGTGAGTCGGCGCGGGCGATGCGCGAGCAGGTGACCAGCGGCACCGCAATCCCGACAAGCGGTCGAAATGCAACGCTGTCGCTTTACTTAATCCGCACATGAATAGGGCGCACCGTTGGTCTTGAGGCTTGCGACACGCGGGCGCCCGGTGTAGCTCACCACAAGGGCCTTGGGCGAAATTTGGCGCTGCGGATCGCAAAAGACGAACGTCCCGTTGGTCGCCCGCAGAAAGGTAGCTCTGAGCGTGAATCCCTTGCGGTTCGCGGACACTTGTACATTCTCGCTGACGCGGTGCTGGCGTAGCAGCGGCTCACCCGCATCGACTCGTGGCGGCGAATCCCGATCCGTGTTTTCAAACAGTATCCAGCCACCAGACCAGTCGCGCGACGGCGAGCAGGTCTGGCCGTCCAGGCTGGGGCATAGGGAGACCACCTTGCGGCGCATGATCGACTCTTTTCTGGCCTGATGAATGGCGTGAAAGAGCGCATCGATTTCTACTCGCTGGCGTTGTCTGGCAACACTTGCCGAGAACGATGGAATGGCAATGCTGCTGATGATCGTGACCAGCAAGATCGTCAGCAGCAGTTCGTAGAGTGTGAATCCTCGATTTCGAGCCATCGTCCAGACCTCCTTGTCCGGATTCATTGTGCTCCCGGGATTCGCACCATTGCTCTGTTAGAATCAAGGCGGAACGCATCGAAAAGACGGGGGATCGCTGAACATGACGCGCGCGGGCATCCTGGCCAAATTCAAGAAATTCGGTATTTCGCCGACGGAGCCGCGGCTTGAGGTTGCGGCGCTGTTGCTGCGAAGAGCGCAGCATGTGTCCGCCGAGCAGGTCGTTAAGCGTCTGCACTCGCGCGGCAGCGCTGTATCCACGGCGACAGTCTATAACTCACTGAAATTATTCGCGAAACACGGGCTGATCAGAGAGTGCATTGTCGATCCAGAGCGGCGGTTCTACGACTCGAAGACGGCCCCGCACCACCATTTCTACAACGTGGATACCGGCAAGCTCTCGGATATCCCGGCGCATAAGATCGAGATCAACGGTTTGCCGGAATTGCCCAGCGGCACTCATTGCGCCGGCATCGACCTGGTGGTTCGGGTCCGTAAAGGAGCCGAATAGTTCGCAAAAGTCCTTTTCGCGCGTAGGCGGCGAGGCTATACTGCGCGCCGCCTAGCTGCGCCGGATTAGCTCAGTTGGTAGAGCACCACATTCGTAATGTGGGGGTCAGGTGTTCGAATCACCTATCCGGCACCATCTTCGATCCACGCCAGCACGGCCTTTTCCATCATCGGCAGTGTCATGCTGCCGTTTTCGAGAATGCGGTCATGAAAGTCGCGGATATCGAACTGCTCACCGAGTTTCGTTTCCGCCAGGGTTCGCACGCGCCGAATTTCCAGCATTCCCAGCATGTAGGCGTTCGCCTGGCCTGGCCACGAAATATATCGATTGATGTCGTTTTGAATATCGACCGGTGCCCAGCCGGTGTTATTCATCATGTAGTCGATCGATTGCTGACGCGTCCATCCCTTGGTGTGAATGCCCGTGTCGATAACCAGTCGTGCGGCGCGAGCCGCTTGGTCGGACAGCAGGCCCATCTTGTCGAGCGGGCCGGTGTAGAGATCCAGCTCCTGGGCAATACGCTCGGAATACAGCGCCCAGCCTTCTGCGTAACCCGAGTTAGACAGGTAGCGGGCGAGCGTGTGCACCTTTTCGCCGAGTTCAAGAGCGATAGCGCTCTGCAAGTGGTGTCCGGGATAGGTCTCGTGATACAGCGTTGATTGTTGTGTCGCTCGTGAGCGGTTCTCCGGGTCGCGTACCGCGATGTAGAATATTCCCGGCCGAGTCCCGTCCTCGGACGAGGAGTGGTACTCGCCAACGCCGCTGGCGGCGAAGTCGGGGTAGGGCTTGATCACAACATCCGCCTTTGGCAGCAGGCGAAATACCTCGGTCATTTTTTGTTTCGCCGCGTCAAGAGAATCCACGGAGTACTGCAATACCTCATCTTCCGTGCGGAACGTAAATTCGGCATCGACGTTGATACGACGAACAAACTTTTCGATAGATTCACCGTCGTAGTGCTTAGCCAGGATTGCCTGCATCTCACTGCGAATGATCGACATCTGCAGCAGGCCGAGGGCGTGGATTTCGTCGGGCGTCGGTTGCACCGTCGCGAACGACCGCACCAGCGTCGGATAACATTCAGCGCCGTCCGGGTTATGGCTCAGCGCTATTTCCTGGCGTGCCTTACCGAGATATTCGTCTTCAATGAAGTCGGCGAAGCGATCGATAGCCGGCACAATCTCGCCCTCGAAAATCGCCAGTACGGCATCCGCGAACACGTCGTCTTGTGCGCGTCTGCCGATGGCAAGAAATGGTGAGCTGTCGTCCCGCAGTGCGCGCACCTCTGCGGGGACTGCCGCGACGGTCAGGCGCGGCGAGCTGTATCCCATTTTCAGGCCTTGTCGAAGATTCGCAATTTCTGTGTCAATAAATCGATCCACTTCGCTCAGGCGCGCCAATGCCTGTTGTTTCAGGTCATCGGTCTGCAGCGGTTGAATATCGAAAATAAACGGCATCCCGGTGTACCACGCGGTCGTTGTACTGGTCTCCCAAAGTTCCTTGCGACAAACACGGCTGGCCTGTGCTGCCGCAAGTTTTTCGTGAAGAATTCCAAACGTTACCCAGTCGCGGCTGCCGATGTCTGAGGGTTCGCCGATTGCGGCCAGCTCCGCGAGCCAAAAGTCTTCACGTTCTTGCCAGGCTGCGAGAGCGGGCAAGGAGTTGTCGTACAGGCGATCGTGGCGCGCGCCATCGATCGCGTAGCTCGTCGCCATCGACGGGTGACGTTCCAGCATCGCGGCGAGAACTTCGTTGGCAACGGCTTCGATACTCCGCTGTTCAGCCACGACACGGGCTTCGACTACCGGGGATTTCTTTTCGCACGCCGCCAGGATGAGTGCAGCACAAAGTACCAGACAGGCAGGTCGGCCCAGGGCGTGTGAAAGCATGGTATTTCTCCGATTCTCGGGTAGTCGAAAATACCATATATTTTCGTTCGCAACTTTGGAGACCCGAGCTGACAATGACGAGAAAGCCATTCTCTATTCGTGTAGTCTCTGCCGCTGCGGACTTCGGGGGAGACCGGCTTGCTTTCAGTTAAGAATCTGAGTAAACAATACGGTGATTTTACGGCGGTCGATGACGTCAGTTTCGCCGCCGGCGAGGGTACCGTATTCGGTCTTCTCGGGCCTAATGGCGCTGGCAAATCGACCACTATCAACTGCCTGTCAGGATTAATGCCGCCGACCTCGGGCCGCATCAGTATTGCCGGTTTCGATGTGGTCAAGGAGGGCAAGAAAGCCAAGCAGTCCCTGGGCATCGTGCCGCAGGAGCTTGCACTGTACGAGGACTTGCCGGCGATAGAAAATCTGATCTATTGGGGTAAGGCGTACGGCTTGCGCGGCAAAGCACTCGAATCCCGTGTCCGTGAAGTGCTCGACCACATTGGCCTGGCGGATCGAGCCAGGGATTTGCCAAAGACATTTTCCGGTGGCATGAAACGCCGACTTAACTTCGGCTGCGGCATCGTTCATAAACCGAAAGTTCTATTGCTGGACGAACCGACCGTCGGCGTCGATCCGCAATCCCGGCAGCGATTGTTTGAAATGGTCGAAGCCGAGCGCGATGCGGGAGCCTGTGTACTGTATACGACGCATTACATGGAAGAGGCGGAGCGTTTGTGCGATTCGCTCGCGATTATCGATCACGGTTCGCTCATTGCGCAGGGCAGTGTTGACGAACTCAAGGCGCAGCTCGGTGCACGAGATGTGTTGCAACTTACTGGCAATTTCCCGGATGGTGTTGCGGTCGCCGTTGCCGCAGGCGATATTAGCGATCTCGAAGTGATCGCAGAAGAAGGGGGCGTGTTGACGATGACTTTATCGAACGCATCCCAGCATTTGCCGGCGATATTCGCGACGGTCGCGGACGCTGGCGGCGCGGTCAAGGAAACCAGCCTGCGCAGTCCAAACCTCGAAACGCTGTTCCTGCTGCTCACCGGCAAGGAGCTACGCGAGTAGTCATGGCGTTCTTGTTTGCGACCTTCAGGAAAGATCTTGCGCGCTGGCGTCAGGATCGTGTCGCGATTCTTATCTGGCTCGGTATTCCTTTCATGATCGGCGGTTTGATTACCGCTTTGGTCGACGGTGGCGATGACGGCGGACCGATGGGCATACTGCTAATCGCCGACCTCGACGATACGCTGGTGAGCGGCTTCGTTGCGGCGGCCTTTAGTCAGGATGAAACGGCGGAACTGCTCGGGGTGCGGCAAGTCTCGGTGGCGGAGGGCATCGAGCTTATGGAGGCCGGTGACGCGAGCGGCTTTCTGACTATTCCCACGGGGTTTCAGGACGCGTTTCTAAACGACACGCCGGTGACGCTGACTCTCGTGACGAATCCGTCGCAAACGATTCTCCCGGGAATTATCGAAGATATAACCGGCGTGCTATTGGACGCCGGATTTTATCTGCAGGCGGCATTCGGTCCAGAAATCGAACAGGTCAATGCATCCGTTTCGCTCGACCAGCCAACCGATGCGTTCGTGGCCGGGATTGCGGTACAAGTTCAGCATAAAATGGAAGCACTCGGTCCCCGACTGTTCCCGCCGTTGCTGGACCTTGTCGTCGTGGAGCCGCCATCGGAGGAGCCGCGTCCGGATGTCGCCGTTCTGTTCTTGCCGGGCATCGTTTTGATGGCTCTGATGTTTGCCTCACAAGGCCTGTCGGCCGACTACTGGAAGGAACGCAACTCCGGAACCCTGCGTCGTCTGGCGTCGACACCCGGTCTGCTTACCCGATTCGTACTTGGCAAGGCGCTCGCGGTTGGCGTGATGATGGCAATGATCGGTGGTACCGCACTGTTTGTCGGCTTTCTGTACCACGATCTGATGTGGAGCAAATTGCCGCCGTCGTTGCTGTGGATTACCGTCTCCGGCATTGGTCTTTTTGCCTGGTTTTCTGTGTTGCAGATGTTGTTTTCGAACAGCAAAGCCGCGGACCTGATGACCTCTATTCTGGTGTTTCCATTGCTGATGATGGGTGGAAGTTTCTTTCCATTGGAGACGCTGCCGGACTGGCTTGCGGCGATCGGACGTGTATCGCCAAACGGTTTTGTGGTAGACCGGCTGTCGACTGAGCTGACATCCGCGAGTGCCTGGACGTTCGACACGACGGGATGGGCCATCGTTGCCGCGATGACCGTAAGTGGGCTGGGTATCTGCAGTTGGCGCCTGCAAGCGGGCTTCGCGAGACAGTAATGCGAGAAATACTTTTCATCGCCTGGAATGACGCGACTCACCAGCTTCGGCAGGGATCGACGCTAATCTGGGCGTTCGTCATGCCGCCCTTGTTCTTCTACTTCATTGGTACTATGACCGGTGGGTTTGCGTCCTCCGTCAGCGGCGGGCAGGCAACGCCACTCACGGTTGTCGCTGAGGCACCCGGCTTTCTGAAAGATCAGATCGATCTTCGCTTGCGCGACAACGACTTCGTTGCCGAGTGGGTTGAAGAATTGGTACCGCCGACTGATGACGAGGAAGCGCCTCGTCGAACGCTTACCATTGGCCCCGGGTTATCGCAGCAAGTCAGCGATGGGCAGCAGGTCAGTGTAAGTTTCGACACGAAAGCCTCGGCGCTGTCGCGGGAATTTGAGGTCCTTCGCATACAGCGAAGCCTGTATACCGCGCTGGCGGATATCCTCGTTGCGGACGTCGGCTCCGAAGCTCCGCTAACGGCCGCCGACCTCATAACGCTGAACGAAAAGCCGCGAGTATGGCAGTTGGACGTGTCCCCGGCGGGCAAGCGCCAAAAGATTCCCTCAGGATTTGAGCAGGCAATACCCGGGATTCTTGTCATGTTTACGATTCTCGTGTTGCTCACCAGCGGTGGCTCGACGCTTGTCAATGAGCGAAAGCAGGGCTTGCTGCGGCGCTTGGCATCGGCGCCATTCACGCGCACAGAAGTGGTCGCCGGCAAGTGGGGCGGGCGTATGTTGCTGGCGGTCGTTCAAGTCACAGCTGCCCTGCTGGTGGGCAGCTTTCTGTTCAAGATGGTTTGGGGGCCGGACTTTACTATGGTGCTGCTGGTGCTGGCGGTCTGGGCCGGGTTTTGTGCGTCGGCCGGGTTGTTGTTGGGCAGTCTTGCAAACACCGAAGCACAGGCGTCTGGCCTGGGTGTGCTCGCGGCCAACGGCTTGGCCGCACTGGGCGGATGTTGGTGGCCGATAGAGGTTGCGCCGCAGTGGATGCAAGCGGTCCAGAAGTTCACACCGACCGGCTGGACCATGGATGCCATGCACAAACTGATCAGTTTTCAGTCCGGTCCAGCGTCGGTCATTCCGCAGTTGGCGCTGCTGCTTGTCGCGACATTCGTGATAGCAGCGCTTGCCGTGAAGCGCTTTCAGTATCAGTAGCGGCCGGATTTCACTGAATTAGTCCACAGTCGATCAATAGTCGCTTTCTTTTCTGACGGATTCTGTTACAGTCCGCTGCGTTCTGGCGCACATCGGTCTGCGCCGCACACTCCAGCCCTGCAATTCAGCGCGTCTGGAGGTCATTCTAATTTCCAGTCTGGACCGAACCGCACGTCAGTAGACGCGTCGGATCAGACGACCCGGAGAAAAAATCAATGTTATTTAACCAACTCGGCCTGTCGGCCGAATTGCTGCGTGCTGTCGAAGAACAGGGTTACAGCGAAGCGACCCCGATTCAGTGCAAGGCTATACCTCACATCCTGAAAGGCGACGATATTCTCGCCGGTGCCCAGACGGGTACCGGCAAGACGGCAGCCTTTACGCTACCCATGCTGCAACGATTGCAGCACAAGTCTGACGGGCCGCGGCGCATCCGTGCGCTCATTCTTACGCCGACCCGTGAGCTGGCAGCCCAGGTCAATGCGAGCGTGCAAACCTACGGTAAGTACCGACCTGTTCGCAGCATGGAGATCTACGGCGGCGTTAGCGCCCGGCCGCAGCTCGCGAAGATTCGCCGCGGTGTTGACATCGTCATCGCGACACCCGGTCGATTACTCGACCATGTTCGGCAAGGCAATATCAACTTGTCGGGCGTCGAGATGTTTGTTCTCGACGAAGCGGATCGAATGCTCGATATGGGCTTCATCCGAGACATCAAGCAGATCATCAAGGAACTGCCGGTGAAACGGCAAAACATGTTGTTCTCGGCGACCTTCTCTGCGGAGATTCGCAGCCTCGCCAACGGCCTGTTGAACAGCCCAACGGAAGTTCAGGTCGCCCAACGCAACACCACGGCAGACCGAGTCAAGCAAGTCGTCATGCCGGTGGACAAAGCGCGCAAACGCGAGTTGCTGTCGGAGCAAATCGGCCAGGGCGATTGGCGCCAGGTGCTGGTATTCACGCGTACCAAACACGGTGCGAACCGACTCGCCAAACAACTCAATGGCGATGGTATCGAGACCAGCGCGATTCATGGTGGCAAGAGTCAGGGTGCGCGCACCAAGGCATTGCACGAGTTTAAAGCCGGCGATGTTCGAGTGCTGGTCGCGACTGACATCGCGGCTCGCGGTCTGGATATTGACAAGCTTCCCTACGTCGTGAATTTCGAATTACCGCATGTGGCGGAAGACTACGTGCACCGCATTGGTCGTACCGCTCGTGCCGGTCATGCCGGAACGGCGATTTCGCTGGTTTGTGTCGATGAACTGAAACTCTTGAAGGACATCGAAAAGCTCCTGAAGCACGACATCCGGAAAGAATTCGTGCCCGGATACGCGGTCGACAAGACGGTCAAAGCGGAGCCGATTCACAAAGGTAAGCCACCGCGCTCGAACGGTCCACGTCACGGTTCACGCAAGAAAGCGAGGCCGGGTGCAAAAGCAAGGCCGGGCAAGAATGCGCGCAACTCAGGGCGAAACAGGTCGCGCGCGCGCGCCGGTTAGGTATCGTTCCCGGGCGGCAAGGGCGGCAGCATCAGCAAGTCGAATGTTGTGCCGGGGTCGCCGTAAAATCGAACCCGACAAGTACCCCAACTTTCGGGAATGCGCCAGTCGACTTTGTCTGAAATCGGTGATTCGAATCGTTTGTGATCGCAATGCATATCGATAGAATCAAGAGCACCGGCGATATTCTTGACGGTGAAGTTGTTACGCACGGGCGTGAAATGCCAACTGTCGTTGCAGGATGCGCAGTCGCCTTTTTCGCGTACTTCTGCCTTGATTTTCAGGATTTCATTGCCTGCGATCATCGCGCGTAATTTTTCCATGGTCGGCATCAGCCTCAGGACATCTTCAGAATCTTTGTCAGATGCTTCGACGAGTTTATCGAATGCGCGTTGGGCGGCGTGATACTTGCCGAGAGATATCTCAACCTTGACGCGCAGTTGCAGCAGCGCCAGGTAGCTTTTCGGATCAATCCATTTGCCATTCGAAGCGGTGGCCCGGTGCAGTGCACTGTGCAGTTTCCACATGTCGCCAATCTTGCCCTCATACCGGACGCGCTGAGCCCACAACTTTCCGAGTTCATACAGCGAAAGGTCGGAGTTGCGGTAAATATTCCAGAACAATTCGTCTGCTTCCTGCAGTTTTTGTTCGTCAATTAGCCGACCAATTTTCCGATACTGCCGTATAAACCTTCCGCCCGCACCTTTGTCGGAATCATGCAGTGCAAACGTGATCAAGACGTCATTTCTGGACTGCCAGGTCGGCTTGCCATCTCTGAGTGCGGGCTCAAACTTCCAGCCCTGTACTGTTTCTACCGCGGCGTGATCGAAGGATCGATTCCCAACAGAGTCCAGGACCGAAACGTTTCGAACTGCGCCTGACTCGTCAACGCAGTAGGTGACGTGTACCCACGCCTCTCGCTCTTTGCGAAGCTCAGAGCGCGGGTATTCTGGCGCATTACGTTTAGTCTGCCGAGCGGGCACAGACACTTGAGCGGATTCGAAAACCTCCTGAACGGCGGCATCAGTAGATTCTGAGAGTGCAGTTTGACTCGAAAAGGCAGCCAGCATGAGGAGGGCAAATGCAATCATGCGGATTCGCACAGGCGTCGAACTCCGGACTTTGGCAGGCATTACAGCATAGATTACCCTTGCCACTGCATCAAGCGGGGGGGGGTATGCACGGGCTAGCGAATCGGTTGGCGTCGATCGTTGTTTCCTTCGCCAACTTTACTGCGTATATTTTGTCAGGAACCGGTCCAGATTGTTTGCGAACTCCTGCTTGTCGCGTTGGCTGAAAGCGGCGGGGCCGCCGCCCATCTCGACGCCGCTGGAGCGCATGGTGTCCAGAAAGTCGCGCATGTTCAGGCGGGCACCAATATTTTCCTTGCTGTGCATTTCGCCGCGAGGACTGAGTGCGTGTCCGCCCTTTTCTATCACTTCTGCGGCCAATGGAATATCGCTGGTGATTACGAGGTCACCGGCCTCCACACGTTTAACAATCTCGTCATCCGCAACATCGAAACCGTGCGCGACCTGCAGCGTATTGATGTTAGCGGAGGAGGGCGTATTGAGCGCCTGATTCGCAACCAGCGTCAGTTGCACGCCGGTTCGATCAGCCGCCCGGAAAAGAATTTCCTTCACCACCACCGGGCAGGCGTCGGCATCCACCCAGATTTTCACTGCTTGGTGCCTTGCCCGCTTTCGCATCTGCGCCGGACCGCCTCTGCGGGTACGAACAGCTGTTGCATCAGGTAGGTCTTGAATTCCGGCATGAACGGTTGCTCTGCTACCGACTCGGACATGCAAGTCAGCCACTGGTCGCGTTCGGCGTGCGCGATCGGCAAGTGGGCGTGCACTCTCGGAATACCTATTGCGCCATACTTCTCATTGTAGAGTTTCGGTCCGCCGAGCCAGCCACAGAGAAAACGCGCGAGTTTATCGCGAGAAATTTCCTTGTCGTCCGGATGCAATGCCCAGATCGTCGAGAAGCGCTCGTCGCTGCTCATACGATCGAAAAAGTTATGCACCAGTGCGAAGATGCCGGTCTCGCCGCCCGCTGCCAGAAAAGAAGCATCGCCAGTACCGAATTCCGTCTTTGAATTCATGCACGCGACTTTACGCGAAAACATGACAATTTGTTTGTCGGTACAAACTGCAGGTATCGGTATACTCGCCGTATGATCGCGACTCCGCAAAGTATTCTCAACGACGTGTTCGGCTACCAGGAATTTCGCGGCGATCAGGAAGCCGCGATTAACGCCGCGCTAAGCGGGCGAGATTCACTGGTGCTGCAGCCTACCGGCGGCGGCAAGTCGATTTGCTACCAGATTCCGGCGTTGCTGATGGACGGTGTGACCTTGGTCGTGTCGCCGCTGATCGCGTTGATGCAGGATCAGGTTGCGGCGCTGGAACAAGTCGGGATACGTGCCGCATTCCTGAATTCCACACTGAGCGCCGAAGGGCAGCGCGGCGTGTATCGAGGGTTGGAAGCGGGCGAAATCAAGCTGTTGTACATCGCCCCGGAGCGGCTGATGCAGCCGCGAACTCTATTGCGCCTTCAGGCAATGAACGTCGGTTTGATTGCTGTGGACGAAGCGCATTGTGTGTCGCAATGGGGGCATGACTTTCGGGAGGACTATTTGTCTTTGGGCGAGTTGGCCGGGCATTTTCCGGGTGTGCCGCGTATGGCGCTGACGGCGACGGCAACATCGGAAGTTCGCCTGGAAATCGTCGAACAACTCAAACTGGTCGAACCGGCACGCTTCGTTGCGGGCTTTGATCGGCCGAATATTCGTTACGAAGTTCAGGCCAAGGCAGACGCTAGACAGCAATTGCTGAACTTTCTGGCGGATCATCGAGACTCGGCCGGTATTGTCTACTGCATGTCGCGCAAGAAAACCGAAGCGACGGCCGAGTGGCTGCAGACAAAGGGTTTTACCGCGCTGGCTTATCATGCGGGTCTCAACAAAGACACTCGCGCACGGCATCAGCAGCAGTTCCTGAGTGAAGATGGTGTGATCATCGTCGCTACTATCGCGTTCGGTATGGGTATCGATAAGCCTGACGTACGCTTTATTGCGCATCTCGATCTACCCAAGAGCATGGAGTCCTACTATCAGGAAACCGGTCGCGCAGGGCGTGATGGTGAACCCTCAACAGCCTGGATGGTTTACGGCCTGCAGGACGTAATGCGGCTGCGGCAAATGGTGGAATCGTCGCCCTCCAGCGAGCTTCGCAAACGCAATGACCGTTTGAAGCTCGATGCACTTCTGGGTTGGTGTGAAGTGACAAATTGTCGCCGCCGATCCTTGCTGGCCTATTTCGGCGATGTGCTGGAGCAGGACTGTGGCAATTGCGACGTTTGCCTGGCGCCGCCGGACGTGTTCGATGGCAGCGAAGTTGCACAAAAAATCCTCTCGACGGTCTACCGGACGGGACAGCGTTTCGGTGCGGTGCATGTAATAGATGTGTT
>VAPL010608527.1_pt1 | contig 15008 bp, 12 predicted proteins | sample 3395061 | NCBI WGS metagenome assembly VAPL01 (sample SAMN08290444, study PRJNA428436) | hydrothermal vent metagenome | isolation source: Deep-sea hydrothermal vent chimney 2 | place: Pacific Ocean: Juan De Fuca Ridge | depth 2182 m m | reverse complement strand
GCCGAGGCTTACGGGCATGTCGGTATTCGGGTGACCAAACCTGAAGATGTGCGTCAGGCGATTGAAGATGCCTATGGCAAATATAAAGACCGTACGGTTTTTATCGATTTCATTATCGATAGAGAAGAAAACGTATATCCAATGATTCCTGCCGGTGCAGGCTTAAATGAAATGATTCTGGTTTAGATATGATGAATGAGCATATTATTTCTTTATTGCTGGAAAATGAATCCGGCGCACTGTCACGGGTAGCCGGGCTGTTTTCAGCCCGTGCCTATAATATCGAGTCGTTATCAGTGGCTCCAACTGACGATGAAACTATGTCGCGCATGACCATTGTCACCAGCGGCACAGATGAAATTGTTGACCAGATTCGCAAGCAGCTAAATAAGCTGGTGGATGTGGTGCAACTGGTTGATTTAACCGAGTCTGAACATATTGAACGCGAGCTAATGCTGGCTAAAGTAGATGCCGTCGGCGATGCACGGGACGAAGTGAAGCGTCTGGTTGATATTTTTAATGGCCGGGTAGTGGATGTGACGGATACAACCTATACCGTCGAGTTAACCGATACCCGCGATAAACTGGATTCATTTTTAACATCATTATCCAGCATAAAAATTCATGAAGTGGTGCGCTCCGGCGCAATTGGTATTTCCAGCGGCGAAAAAATTCTCGCCGTTTAAACCCTATTTTAATTATTTAATTTTGAGAGCAGAACTATGAGCTTAAACATCTATTACGATAAAGATTGTGATCTTTCGTTAATCAAAGGCAAGAAAGTAACTATTGTGGGTTACGGTTCACAGGGCCATGCCCATGCATTAAACCTGAAAGATTCAGGCGTTGATGTAACCGTAGCATTACGTGCGGGTTCAACTTCAGCGGCTAAAGCAGAGAATGAAGGTTTAAAAGTTTCATCGGTTGCCGATGCGGTTAAATCAGCTGATGTGGTTATGATCTTAACGCCAGATGAATTTCAATCTGCATTATATAAAGATGAAATTGAGCCAAATTTAAAGAAAGGCGCAACCATGGCCTTCGCTCATGGTTTTGCGATTCACTATAATTCAATTGTGCCACGTGCTGATTTAGACGTAATTATGATTGCACCAAAAGCACCGGGTCACACTGTTCGTAGCGAATTTGTTCGCGGCGGCGGCGTTCCCGATTTAATCGCGATTTATCAGGATGCGTCCGGTAAGGCGAAAGATCTGGCTCTATCTTATGCTTCAGGTGTTGGTGGTGGTCGTACAGCAATCATCGAAACAAGTTTCAAAGATGAAACTGAAACCGATTTATTCGGAGAGCAGGCCGTACTTTGTGGTGGCGCAGTAGAGCTGGTTAAAATGGGTTTTGAAACTCTGACCGAAGCGGGTTACGCACCGGAAATGGCTTACTTTGAATGCTTGCATGAGCTGAAGCTGATTGTTGATTTAATGTTTGAAGGTGGCATCGCCAACATGAACTACTCCATCTCTAATAATGCAGAGTACGGTGAGTATGTAACCGGCGACAAGGTTATCAATGAAGAGAGCCGTAAAGCCATGCGCGAAGCACTGAAAAACATTCAGAACGGTGACTATGCGAAGCGCTTTATTATGGAAGGTATGACTAACTACCCTGAAATGACAGCACGTCGTCGTAATAATGCAGCACACCCGATTGAAGTGGTGGGCGGTGAGTTACGTAAGATGATGCCATGGATCCAGGCGAATCAAATTGTTGATAAAACTAAAAACTAATTTGATCGGGTTTATGGTATAAATAAAGGGGCGTGATGCCCCTTTGTTGTTTCTGTTGTTTATTTTAAAAGGTGCGCTGCAAAGCATAATGTGAAGATTTTAATGTAGGTGCGAATTAATTCGCATTCGCCCATAATATAAATCCGTGCGAATAAAATATAAATTTCAGCTGTTTGATAACTAAACTAAAAACTATGACTCAAAAAAAGAAACCATCATTTCGCCGTAGAGGCATTTACTTACTGCCTAATATTTTCACTACCGGCGCTATGTTTGCGGGGTTTTATGCAATTATTGCCTCCATGAACGGCCACTTCGAAAAAGCCGCGGTGGCTATTTTTATTGCGATGATTCTTGATGGTATGGATGGCCGTGTTGCACGCATGACCAATACTCAAAGTGAGTTTGGTGCCGAGTACGATAGTTTATCGGACATGGTGTCATTCGGCGTGGCTCCTGCGCTGGTGATGTATCAGTGGTCGTTTGTGTCTATGGTCGATATGGGCTGGCAGTGGGGCAAGCTGGGCTGGATGGCGGCCTTTATTTATACTGCATCGGCGGCGTTGCGTCTGGCACGATTTAATACCCAGGTTGGCATTGCAGATAAACGCTATTTTCAGGGTTTACCGAGTCCCGCAGCTGCTGCGGTGATTGCTGCGGTTGTCTGGGTCGGGGTGGATAATAATATCGCCGGCTCCGATGTGGCAATTTTTATGGTTATTATTACTATCGCCATGGGAATAATGATGGTTAGCAATATCTTATTTTATAGTTTTAAAGAGGTGCATTTTAAAGGTAAGGTGCCGTTTTACTCTATACTGATTGTGGTGCTGGTTCTGGCATTGGCATCTCTGGATATTTCCAAATCATTACTGTTGGTGTTTGGAATATATGCCCTGTCCGGCCCGGTGATGAGTTTGCGAAAACTACGTAAGTTTGCTAAAAAGAAATCATTATAAATTTTGACCAAATAAGAAAAAGTGAAATCGGCAGCATGAAACAAGATAAGTTAATTATATTCGATACAACTTTGCGTGATGGTGAGCAAAGCCCAGGCGCATCGATGACCAAAGATGAAAAAGTGCAAATCGCCAAAGCACTAGAACGCATGCATGTGGATATTATTGAAGCCGGTTTTCCAATTGCATCGGAAGGTGATTTCGAAGCGGTTAAAGCAGTGGCTGAAGCCGTTAAAGATAGTACGGTTTGTGGTTTATCAAGAGCGCTGGCCAGAGATATTAGTCGTGCGGGTGAAGCCCTGAAAAAAGCCAATTCCTCACGCATTCATACGTTTATCGCAACTTCACCGATTCACATGAAAATGAAACTGCGGATGCAGCCGGATGATGTTTTAAAACAGGCGGTGGATGCGGTAAAACTGGCGAGACAGTTTACCGGTGATGTTGAATTTTCGCCGGAAGATGCGGGACGTTCCGAGCTGGATTTTTTATGCCGTATTATTGAGGCGGTTATTGATGCTGGTGCTACCACGATCAATATTCCAGATACAGTCGGTTACAATTTACCGAATCAGTTTGGTGAGTTAATTAAAAATTTAATTGAAAAAATCCCGAACTCAGACAAAGCCATTTTTTCAGTGCATTGCCATAATGATTTAGGTTTGGCAGTTGCAAACTCATTATCTGCAGTACAAAACGGCGCACGCCAGGTGGAGTGTACTATTAATGGTTTAGGTGAACGCGCCGGTAATGCTTCACTGGAAGAAGTCGTCATGGCGGTGCGCACCCGTCAGGATTCATTTAATTGCGACACTCAATTAGATACCACGCAAATCATGAGCTGCTCAAAATTAATTTCCAGTGTCACCGGTTTTCCAGTGCAGCCTAATAAAGCTATTGTCGGTGCCAATGCCTTTGCTCATGAGTCGGGTATTCATCAGGACGGGGTTTTAAAAAGCCGCGAGACATATGAAATCATGCGTGCTGAAGATGTAGGCTGGAATGAAAAACAGATTGTACTGGGTAAGCATTCCGGGCGTAATGCGTTTAGAACCCGCTTGTCTGAACTGGATATAGAGCTGGAATCAGAAGAAGAACTCAATACTGCTTTTATCCGTTTTAAAACGCTGGCGGATAAAAAACACGAAATATTTGATGAAGATTTACGTGCATTAATGGCAGACACCAGCTGGAGTGCTGATAATGAGCAATATAAATTAATCAGTTTAAAAGTTTGCTCTGAAACCGGTGAAGTGCCCGAGGCCAGTGTCGTGATTCAGGTGAATGGTGAAGAAAAAGATGCGACCGAATCCGGCAGTGGCCCGGTTGATGCGGCCTTTAAAGCCATTGAAAAAATTGCGCAGAGTGAAGCACAGTTAAAGCTTTACTCAGTGAATAATATTACCAGTGGAACCGATTCACAGGGCGAGGTTTCGGTGCGTTTGGCGAAGGGTGAAAAAATTGTTAATGGGCAGGGTGCGGATACGGATATAGTGATTGCATCAGCCAAGGCCTACATTAATGCGCTAAATCGAATTATGATTTCCAATGCAGATCGTTCGCATCCACAGTTAGGTGATGTTTAGATACGAGTGTACTAGTAATATGCCGGACAATCAGAAAATGTATTTATCAGAGTCGCTCCGCCAGCAATATTTAAAAAGCATGGGTGTGCAATGCTGGTTTGATCCGGCGTTAAACGTTCCCGCAGAGCGAAATACTGAAGCAGGTGAAAATATTCTACAGTCTCAATCTGTATCATCGCAGATTTCTGAGAATATTACCTCACAGGTGGATAAGCCTACAGCTGAAACTGAATCAAAAAATATAAATAATGACGCTGAGTCGTTAGCATCACTTACGGCTAAAATAAGCCAGTGTGAGCTTTGCGAATTGCATATAAATCGTCAGCAGGCAATTAGTGGCGAGGGCAGTGTAAAGGCCAAAATATTTATTATTATCGATGCGCCATTAAACGATGTGGCAGACGAAAATGCATTGTTTACGGCGGCGGATAAAAGCCTGTTGCAATCAATGTTACAGGCTATTGGTAGCGAGCTGTCTGCAGTGTATATCACCAGTCTGGTTAAGTGCATGCCGGCACAGCAACGCGCGCCACAAACGTCTGAGATGGTCTGTTGTGATGATCACTTAACCGCACAGCTGAAATTGATTCAGCCTGATGTGATATTTATTCTGGGTGAGCGAGCCAGTCAGCAGTTGCTGGTCAGTCAGAAAACATTAACTGATTTACGTCTGCGCCATCACCAGCATCTTGGTATTCCTGTTTATGCATCATATCACCCCCATGAATTGTTTAATTGTTCGCAAACCAAGCGCAAAGTCTGGGCGGATCTGCTACAAATAAGAAAGCATTTAAAATAAAGTAGACAAACCAATTACAAAACCACATGGCAATTAATCCTGAAAATGAAGCGCTAATGCGCCCGAGCTGTAATCTTGAAACAGGTTTTCGGGAAATGACAGTGGATGATATACCGGCGGTGATGGAAATCGAAAAACAGATTTATACACATCCCTGGACAGCAGGTATTTTCAAGGATTGTTTACGCGTGGGCTATAATTGTTGGGTGTATAGTGAGAAAGATGTACTACTTGCTTATGGGCTGGTATCGGTGGCGGTAAATGAGGCGCATATTTTGAACCTATGTGTATTGCCGGATGCTCAGGGTAGAGGCCTTGGCCGATGTATGTTGCATAAGTTAATGCAGCTAGCTGAACAGCGTCAGGGTAATTCTATTTTTCTGGAAGTGCGTGAATCCAATCAAGTTGCACAAAACCTGTATGATCAGGAAGGTTTTAACCGAATTGGTTTAAGAAAAAATTACTATCCTGCGGAAGATGGCCGGGAGGATGCGTTGGTATTTGCCAAAGAGTTAAATCTGGATCGTATTTTTATTAAAGATTAAAAGCTGTTTTCCGCAAATGAATGCGAACAAATGCAAATAAAAATCTTAAATATATGGCTATATAAATACTGGCAGACATACTAAGAATTTGGGTGTATTTGCATTCATTTGCGGTAAAATGCTTTTTCTTTTGTGTTAGCTAATATTGTATAATCACCTCATTTTTAGCCTTAACTGATTCGTTACCTATGTCTGAATTACTTGAACAAATGCAGCGTCGCCGTACTTTTGCGATTATCTCTCACCCGGATGCGGGTAAAACCACCTTAACTGAAAAGTTATTGTTATTTAGTGGTGCCATTCAAATGGCGGGTACGGTTAAAGGCAGAAAAGCCGCGCGTCATGCTACATCCGACTGGATGGAGCTGGAAAAACAACGGGGTATATCGGTGACCTCATCCGTTATGCAGTTTCCCTATAAAGACTGTGTTATCAATCTGCTGGATACACCCGGACATGCCGATTTTTCTGAAGATACCTACCGTACATTAACCGCCGTCGATTCAGCACTAATGGTTATCGATGCGGCAAAAGGCGTAGAAGAGCGCACCATTAAATTGATGGATGTCTGTCGCTTACGGGATACACCTATTATTACATTTATTAATAAAATGGATCGAGAAGCCCGTGACCCGATAGATTTACTCGATGATGTGGAGAATATCTTAGACATTCACTGCGCACCAATGACCTGGCCGATTGGCATGGGAAAAAGTTTTAAAGGCGTATTCCACTTATATAATAATTGTGTTCATCTTTTTAGTGCAACCCATGGCGGAAAAATTTTAGAAGGTGAAGTTATCGAAGGACTGGATAACCCGGAACTGGATAAAAAACTCGGTGAAATGGCGCAGGAATTACGTGATGAAATTGAATTGGTGAAAGGTGCCAGTCATGAATTTGATGTTGATGCCTATCGTGAAGGTAAATTAACACCAGTATTTTTTGGATCGGCGATTAATAATTTTGGCATTCTGGAGTTACTTGATTCATTAGATGAATTTGCACCCTTGCCACAGGGGCGTGATGCAGGTGCGCGTTTTGTCGATTCTGATGAAGAAGACTTTAGTGGTTTTGTGTTTAAAATTCAGGCTAATATGGACCCCAAACACCGTGACCGTATTGCTTTTATGCGAATCTGTTCCGGCAAGTTTGAAAAAGGCATGAAGACTAAACACGTACGCATTCAAAAAGATATTAAGCTTAATGATGCAATGACTTTTATGGCTTCAGATCGTGGGCATACGGATGAGGCTTATGCGGGTGATATTATCGGCATACATAACCATGGTACCATTCGAATTGGCGATACGTTTACAAAAAGTGAAGATCTGCAGTTTGCTGGAATACCTAATTTTGCGCCGGAATTATTTCGTCGCGCACAGCTGCGTGATCCGTTAAAAATGAAAGCACTGCAAAAAGGTTTAATACAGCTGTGCGAAGAAGGTGCAACTCAGTTATACCGGCCACTGAATAATAATGATTTGATTCTTGGAGCTGTAGGTATTCTACAATTTGATGTGGTCGCACACAGACTACAATATGAATATAACGTAGAGTGCACATTTGAAAACGTCAATGTTACTACAGCACGTTGGATTGAATGTGATGATGAAAAGGCGCTGGCTAAGTTTAAAGAAAAAACGGCTTCTAACTTAGCGTTGGATCATGCGGGAGATCTGGTGTACATAGCACCGACGCGGGTCAATCTGGACATGACACAGGAACGCTACCCAGATATAAAGTTTTTGGCGACACGTGAACATGGTGTTTACGACATTTAGACGGTTATCGCTTTAGTCGACGGGTAATGTTAATACATCAGGCTTAATAACGTAATAAACAGATTAATTACGGTTGCTTTAAAGCGGTATATACAAACCGGTCAGGCCCGGAGTTGTAAATATATATTCGTAAACCCATACTCGGGTATTCCCATAACTGCAGATCATCATTCACCGTGCTTTGAGTAGCCGGTTGGCCAAAATTCTGACGTATAGTTTGTGCATTATAATCGATAGACGGAATATAGGTAATGGATGCAATGACTGAACTGAGGTGTTTTATTTCGGTGTCACTGTTGACAGAGAATAGTGTAATGCCGGCTTTGGTCTGTGGTGAAGCAATGGATTTATAGATGGCATCAAGCTCTTCAGGCTCAGCTTTATACTTCAAAATGACCTGTGCTATTAAACCGCCAAAAACCAGTTCGTCATAAATATTAATCAATTGATATGTCTTGTTACCACTACCATCAGTTTTCACCTGTAATTGGGTTTTACCAAAGCTGGCAAATATCTGGTTGGCTTCCTGAATACTGGTTTTTTCAAGAGTTAAGCCAAAAACTCTAAGGGCGCTATTTTCCAGACGATCAACTTCCCATGGCATGCTATCTAACTGGTTAACCGATTGATGCTGGCCGATTACCGCTATCATCATAGCAGTACCAATCATGAGAATTATTAGAAAAGTTCGGTTCATTATTAATATGTCTTTGTTCGATATTATATTTATATACTATATTAATACCATATACAAAAAAAGTTGCATGAAGCATATCGTCGATTAGAGATATTCACCATATTTCATAATAAGTGGGGTCTTATGGAAAAACTGATAAATTTAATTAATCGTAGATCAATAACCTATGGAATATATGTTCTCAGCGCAATACTGGCGATATTGTCGCTATATGCTGTAGCGACTGATGTAACGGTCAATCTGCTGTTGGTTTCATCAATGTTCATTGTCGTAGCTCTGGCGTTACTGGTTTTATCAAATGAACTTAACCGTTATACAAATGCCTGCTTATTATCGCAAGCCTGTGAGGTAATTGATTATCACCAACAGCGAAGTCATATCGATAGCTCAATAAGTTCTATACTGCAAACTACGTCCACACAGAGGTCGATTGTCTGTTTTGTTGAAAAAATGAATGGCCTTCTGGTTCATGCATCCAGCAATCAGGGACTGTTCGGCAATGTTGCCATTCGTCTGGCAGATGATGCAAAAAAAATATCTAATATATCGGTGATTATATCAACAGGTATGCAAGAGCTTGAAAACTGTACATCGAATGTGAAAATAACCTTTACTAAACTACAGGATGCTGTGCAGACGGCAAAAAATGTCGCTTCAACCACTAATGACCTTGCAAATAAATCGGAATCAGAAGGCGAAAGTGGGAAGACGGTAATGACTGAAGCCATAACCGGTGTAATGATGCTGGCGGCTTCAGTCAATGATGCAGGAGAAATTATTAAAAAGCTGGGTGCTGATAGTCAGTCGATTGGCGGTATTATCGAGGTCATTACTGGTGTAGCAGAACAAACTAATTTACTGGCATTAAATGCCGCAATCGAAGCTGCGCGAGCAGGTGAGCAAGGGCGGGGATTTGCCGTTGTTGCTGATGAAGTTAGATCGTTGGCAAATCAAACACAGCAATCAGCACGAAAAATTAATGACATTATTAATGTATTACTGAAACATGTTGATGATGCAATCAGGGTTATTAATACGGCAGTTGAGCAAGCAGATAATGCGGATGAACTGATGGAAGGTGTAACTATATCGTATTCAGAGTTGGTGGGTTTGATGAAAGAAGTATCATCTCAATCTCAACTGCTGCTTCAAACTACGCTTGAAACTGAAACCACAACGGATGATGCGATTCATAGTCTAGATCTGATTCATGCTACATCAAGGGCAACGGTGATGCAAACCAATACATTAAAAGCGGATAGTATAGAGTTGGGAAAACTGGGTGAACAGCTTAATATAATGGTGGGCGCAAATGATCCGCAATCACAAACAGAAAATAATGATCAGTCGAAAAATAATGCAGGTGAAATCGATTTATTTTAGTTGTATATTAGTTAATAAATAGTTTTATACACATATCAGAACTCTGGCTATTTTAATGGATTGAAAGCCTGCTATCTATTGATACAACATCAGTGTAGCCTTTAATAAAATGACTTTTCAGTGTGCAGATTAATGTATAAAAATAAATCAATTCTAGGCTGGGCGTTTTACGATTGGGCAAATTCAGTATTTGCAACCGTTGTTATAGCCGGATTTTTTCCGGTAATTTTCAAATCTTATTGGGCATCAACGTTATCTGACTCTGAAAGTACGTTCTGGTTGGGTGCCGGGAATGCGGCTGCGAGTTTAGTTGTTGTTTGCATTGCTCCACTATTGGGTGTAATTGGAGATAAATACAATTTACATAAACCGATGCTATTAGGGTTTATGATTGTCGGCTCAATTACAACGGCTGCATTCTTTTTTGGTGTCGAAGGTGACTGGCAGATAGTGCTAACACTTTATGTTATCGCTACCATCGGTTTTATGTCTGCTAATGTTTTTTATGATGCGCTTCTGGTCGATATTACAAAGAAGTCACAATTAGATAAAGCATCCGGATTAGGTTATGGGCTGGGATATCTGGGAGGTGGTATTGCACTGGCATTATGTGTTTTTTTTAGTCGGAATCCACAGGTGCTAGGATACAACGATGCAATAGATGCAGTATTAATGTGTTTTGTTTTTGTCGCCGTATGGTGGTTTGTGTTTAGTCTACCGTTACTGATCTGGACCAAAGGCGATATTAAACTCGAAAATAATAAATTACATGAACCTATTTTTAAAACCACTATTAACGCTTTCAAGTCAGTATTTGGTAATCGTCAAACGCGACTATTCTTAATTGCCTACTGGTTGTATATTGACGGCGTTGATACAATTATTCGAATGGCCGTCGACTATGGCATGGCGCTGGGATTTGATACCGGCGATTTGATTATGGCATTATTAATTACACAGTTTGTCGGTTTTCCTTCTGCAATTATATACGGCTATATTGGTCACAAAGTCGGTGTGAAAAAATCAATAATGGCGGGTATAGGTATCTATGTTCTGATTACTATCCTCGGCTATTCGATGACAACAACAGAGGACTTTTATAAGTTAGCGATATTGATTGGTCTGGTGCAGGGCGGCGTACAGGCGATGAGTCGGTCATTGTTTTCACGAATGATACCCGCAGGGCAGGCAGCAGAGTATTTTGGCATCTATAATATGTTAGGGAAATCAGCCGCTATTATCGGGCCGGTATTAATGGGCGTGGTTGCATTAATGACAGAAAATCACCGTTATTCGATTTTATCGGTGATGATTTTGTTTATATTGGGTGGAATGGTTTTATCTCGTGTTGATCCCTATAAAGGGCTAACCAATAAAAATAATTAAATTATGATACTTATTATTGATTCAGAAAAAATTGCAGATAGTAAGCTTAAGCAGAGTTTTGTAGAGCTAGGGTTTAAATCTGTGATGGTTGCTAAAAGTGCAGAGCAGGCAAGAAGTATTCTAAACAGTGATTCAAGTTCAAATGGTCAGGATAATATTACACTTATTGTTATTGCTAACGAACTTGAAGATGCGGATGAATTCGAGTTTTGTAGAGAAATTAAAAAAATGCCGTCTGGGAAAAATGCATACGTCATTTTGTTAGTAAGTAGTAACAATAATAAATCTGCTATCGAAAAAGCACAGCAAAGCGGAGCTTCAGATTTTGCAGTTAAACCCTATCATTCAAACGCTTTTGAAGCGCATTTAATTCGTTTTGTAAAAAGCCGAGTGATTATGCTGGTGGAGGATGATCCGGTTATACGACAGATGGTCAGAGGTATTCTAGCAAAATACCAGGTAGAGATCATTGAAGTTGATGATGGAATGAAAGCATATAACTTAATTAATACAATGTTAGCTGTGCGCATGGTATTAATGGATATAGGTTTGCCGAATGTAAATGGTATTCAATTAGTCGAAAAAATACGTAATAAAACAAGCTGGAATAAAACCCCGGTGATAATGTTAACGTCTAATTCAGATATCGAAAACGTGAAAAAATGCTTAATAGCCGGAGCAAAAGATTACATAACTAAGCCTTTTAATATAAGTGATTTTATCAAGCGCTTATCGAGGTACCTGCCTGATGAAGGCTGATGCCGATATTACAGTTGCAGATGCCAGACAGGCGTATTTGAGCTGGAATCAATTTCAGCAAGAAAATTTATTAGAATCTCTATCTGTATTGTTAGAAAAAGATATTTATAAATACATCCCTCTTATTTCATTATTTTTTCAGATTAATAATAAACTATTACCAGGCTATGTGGGTCCTGATACGCCAGCTGGAATTTATGCTTATAAACCAGGCAAAGCTGTGATTTATGAGGCAAAATTATTGCATAGTAAGTTCAGGTATCAGCAAGAAGGTGTGATTAAAAATTTTGCGCTAGAGAGTATCTATTTTCAACAACAATTGATAGATGGAAAATGTTTTTGCTGGGTGTTTCATCGTTCGATCATAAATAAAAAAAATCTGGACTTGCTGAAGCAGAAGACAAAAAAAATATCACAGTGGTTTCTTTCCAGAGGATTAGCTGTTGAATTTATCTGTTTGTCTAGCGATGAGTTTAAAAACAATAAGTTTGCAATACTAAAGCAGGAAAATAAATCTATATTTATGGATTGCTTCTATAGTGAGGCAGTTCTACTGGCAGGAAAATATCCGCTTTGGTGGCTTGTGCCACCGACCAAAGAAAATGAGTATGGCGAGGTTGTAACTCATATAAAGCAGGCGCGTTTTGTAGATAATGAAGAATATATTGATTTGGGTAGTATTGCCAATTTTAAGCTTGTTAATATTGTTCAATATTCGGTGGCGCAGGTGCAAAAAATAAAACAGTCTCCTGAGGTTTCTTTAGTAAAGCTTTTACTTATTGATCATAAGGCCAGCGTTTTTCCTGTAGTAGATGGAGTGTCCTGCCGATTAAAAATGCATCTATATAGTGGTGACTTTCAAGTTGAGCCTGCATCTATTGTGGCTGAAATTATGCATGAAGTGTTTTTGCGTTATGCGGACAGGAAACATATTTTATCTGCTAACAGGCTGTTTCTACATTTAAAAAATAACCCCGGAAAACTAAACTTAAAAATAATTGATTCATTTTTGGGTGATAATAGCTTTAATGCTGTGCCATCAGTTGATGCCGGCGGTATAGATAAAATAATTAGTTATCTGAATTTTTTTAAAGCAGTCGCTTATGAGGTGCGTCAAATATTTTCGAATATTGTTATTGAATATAAAGCTCAGAAGAGTGAAATCGATCCGTCTGTCTTATCGACGGCAAATAATATGCAGGCATTTTTGTCGGATAATGCTGATCGCGTTCCACTTTACAACAATAAGGATAATGTCGATATTATTCTTGGGCGTATACAGATAAAACATGAAACAATCGATCAAACAGAGGAGCTATGGAGTTTGGTGCTTGAAATATCTGAGGGCAACCAAAGAGTTATTGAAGGCTTTAGTAGTATGCTTGGATTACTGGCATGGTGCTGGTTAAATAGAGTTGTTAATCACTCTACCCAGGTCTCTATTGACTGTCCCCTTCAGCAGGTTAAGCAAATTGAAGCTCGCTATGTGCTTGAAGTTTTGATGCAACAGATTAACCCCGGGTTGATTTCTGATATTCCAGCTGAAGCGTTTAAAAATCCGGTACGTCCGTTGCAGTCATTAATATTTTTGAATTCCGTAAATGAAATAAAAAACCGGCTATCACTGATTGATACTACGGATAGCCGGATATCATATTGTGAGCAGTTAATTATAAACAGCTGGGGTGATGTCTGTACGCGGACGTATTTTGGTAACGAAGGTGTTTTGAACTGTTTATGTCAGTGGATGAATACGGTACCTTTGGATGGTATGGCTAAACCTCAATCGTTGTTAGTTTTTGGGTATGGTGCCGGCGAGAGCACTTATCAGGCGCAGAGGGTTTCGCAGATATACGATGAATGCCTGTCATTTTTTTATCATCTTAAACAGGTTGATGGTCGCTTTGTTGTGCGCATAGGTGATGGTTTTTATATTATTTATGCCGACAATAATATATTGAAAGTAAATGATATAGGCAATAAAAAAACTTTTCATGAGTTTCTTGAGCTACCCCTGCCTGTCTTTCAGTCAACGGGTCTAGAACGTCTGGCTTTTACTGATTACCCGTTGCAGGAAATCTATCAAAATAATAAATCGAATGTATTGCAGGTGTTTTTCCAGGTGATCAACCGTAATTGTCATACTTGGGTCGTGGATGAAAAAGGTACATTATGGACAGATGTTATGAATGTTTATGAGCGTGAAAGTTATATAACTCACTGGTTGTATTTTTTTAATAATATTCGAAACCGCTTAAAAAAAATCAATTATCAGGCTGCGGAGCTTCCAACACTGGAAATTAATCAGATTAGTTTTAATCAGCTTGGTGGTATCGAGCTTTATTCAGCGGCAGCTGAAAATATAAATGTGGATAAAACATTTATTGATTTGCAGATTAGTATTGAGAGCCTTGAAGGTGGTGATCAGCTTAGCTTAATGTGTGATGGTAAGCGTTTTGATTATCAAGAGTTTAAACAAAGTGTATTGCCAGAATGTATACAGTATTTATCGGCACGCATAACCGGTGAAGGTCGGCGACCGGTATATGTGACAGATATTGATGTGCCGTTACGGCTATTCAATGTGATTGACCGCAATGATATTCAGATCAGTCACATATTGAAATTTAAACGTAATTTTGAGCATCGAGTTAATAAAATGCTGGATGGCTGAAGACGGCTTTGTTATTTATTCAACAATTACGCTACGTATAATCGGAGATGCCGATAAATTACCGGAATCGGTTACCATATACGTTATTGTTTGCGTGCCAGTAACTGTCGTGTTGATAAGATCAGCATTATCAACAATTTTATCTGTTATATCGCCTTCCTGTGCATCAGCTGCCGTCGCGCCTGCATCATTATAGTCAGAATTTTGAGCAACGGTTTCAGTTGCATTGCCTAACAAGGTGATAACCGGTGCGGTATTTTCAACCACGGTCACTGTTCGCAAGGCAGGCAGCGCAGCTACCCCGTTTGCATCCTCAACATTATAGGTAACGAAGTAAATCCCCAGTGCTGTATAGTCAACCTTGGTAGTGTCAGAGGAAATAACATTAGATGAAATATCACCGCCAAGGCCGTCACAGGCTGTTGCTCCCTGATCTGCATATTGAACATTCAGTGTTGCTATCGTGTTGATATCACCGGTGATGGTGATATCCGGCGGATCGAATTCACCACCGCGGGTAACCGTAAGCATATAGCTGGTTGGAATGAAGCTATCGCCTGAAAGATCGATATCGATTATGTTATCAACTCCCAGCTCAATAGCGACGATAGTAGGCTCTTCCGGATTGGTTGCCTGTACGATTAAAACGTCCAGTCCCGGGTAGGCAGCAGGTGCTTTAATATCGATACTG